>Ga0315903_10011225_pt1 | contig 10580 bp, 9 predicted proteins | sample LakEriMetagenome_7_FD_203524 | JGI IMG/M metagenome (GOLD analysis project Ga0315903, IMG submission 203524) | Freshwater fungal communities from buoy surface, Lake Erie, Ohio, United States - Buoy 2 MA119 | ecosystem: Environmental > Aquatic > Freshwater > Lake | place: USA: Lake Erie, Ohio... | reverse complement strand
TAAAACAATAATGGACACCTCATCGGATCCAACCTATAAAAATGCTGCTAAAACAGCTTATGATTCGATTATGAAAATATCGGATGAGCTTACCAAAGACGATGCTTGGGAAAAAATGAATAGAAGAGGAAGAAAAGATAGATTAGAAGCTATTCCTGGTGAAGTTGATGCTATTCAAAACACAATGAATGACGCAACATCAAAATTCACATCACAGCTCAAAATAGATACAGAAATTTCTAAGTCACTTAAAGATCTTCAAGATAAAGCTAATGCAATTAAAACAAAATCCACAGAGGTAGCAAATAAACAATCTCAGGCGGAGGCAGCTAAAAAAGCTGAAGAAAAGAAAAAAGAAGAAGGGGGAGAGAAAAAGGGGGAAGAGAAAGGAGATAAAAAAGTATTCACTGATATTAAATCAGGAAACGTTGAAAAAAAGAATCTAACTAAAAAAGGAGAAAATTTCGATAAGATTAAAGCCATTCAGGGAAAGATGCAGGAGATCTTGAAAGGGGAACTGAAAGATGACTTTGATGATGGATTATATGGAAAGAACACTGAAGATGCAGTTAAGAAAATTGCTAAAATGATTGGTGGACTCACAGGGGAAGATCTTTTAAAATCTACGGAAGATGGAAAAGTTTTAACCGCGGATTTACAGAAAAAAATAGAAAACTTCTCGGATCCAAAAATTCAAGGGGATATTCAGAAATTAATAAATTCAAAATAATTCAATGAATGTAGAGGGATTCCATAAATTTCTTCTTAACGAGGAAAGAGGAGAAGACTTACCACCACAGAATGAACCATCAAAAAGCGGTATTAAGTATAAAGAGAATGTTAAATATGCTAGCCCAGATTCTTCTGATTTTGGAAAGGAATCCGTTGATGCATATATTGTGTTATTGAACAACGCAATCCGTGTTATGAATAAAATTTCTCTTAATGTTACTAAAATTTTTCAAAATTATAGGATATTTACTGACTCTGAATTAAAAAAAACCAATAAACCAGAATCCCCACAATCGGTAAAAATAAAAGATCCAAATATTTCAAAGGATCTAGTAAGTTTAGCAGATTCACTTAGTCCAACTTATGAATCACATAAACAATTCTGGAATAGTTTGGTTTCACTAGCTAGAGAATATTCAGGTTGGTCAGAAAAATTAGGATCAACTAGATTCTATGGATTGGATACATCAGGAAATATAAAAAGTGCATACGAAAAAACAGTTAAAAAAATAGAATCGGAAATAGAATCATTGAAGAAAGCGGGAAATAATCAAAGCGAGCTTGATAAGAAAGAAGATGAACTCGATTCAATTAAGAATGCTTTAAGAAAGGAGATTCAAGAAAAGGACGTAAAGGGTATATTATTCACTAGAAAATTAGATGAAATTTTGACACTTTATATCAAAGCCATAGAAGCTTACAAAAATGGCGCAGTTCAGGAGCTTACCCAAATGGAAAATGAATCACAAGATGAGGGAAGAAGCAGATTAAATTCACTTACTGGAAAAACGATCAGAGCTTTAAAATCTACAAAATAATATGTCTATAATTAATTTTAGAGAATTTGAGGATAATTCAAGAATTCATGAATATAAGGACCCGGAAAAAGAAATAGATAAGGGTATTGGAGGTTGGTGGAATTCATCAAAAAAATTTTTCAAAGGAATTGGACAAGGAGCCCTGGATGGAACAGTTTTAGCAAGCAAACAGGACCCGGGAGAGGATATACCAGCTCTACTTTATTCGGCTGATATAGCTTTCAATAGTGTTTTGCAATTAGCATCCTCCATTAATAACGTTTTGACTTATCTTAGCGGTGATAGATTATCAAAAGCTAAATCCTCAGCATCGGAAGTTACTGGTTTCATTTCAAAAAGCCTTGATGAATTAAATTCAATAAGAGAAAATGGAAGGAATGTCTCTTCGTACTCGGGAGCTAAAGGTAAAATAGAACAGATCAGAAAACAGTTAGGAATCTATATGGGGAATAGACCTGGACAGCAGTCTTGGTTAGAAAAATGGACGAGAGAATTTATTGGAAAGGACAATGAAGAAATTCAGGCAAATGCTTTTCTAGAAGCTGGTAATGAATTTGAAACTAAAGCGGATTCCATAATATACGAACTAATGGGATTTTATAAGGAACAAGAAAAAATTGAAAAGAGAGAAATTCAAAACATAATTGCTGATGCAGTAGATTACATAACAGGAGGATCATCCACTAAACCACAAAAACCAAAGGACGAGAGACTTATCAATAAAGGAGAAGAAAATGTTCCTGATGTAGTAAGAGAATTCAGAAATAATCTAAATGCACTCTATATTGAAAATCGAGACGATCCTAAATGGTCCGAATTAGATGTGGATTGCGAAAATGAAGCGGCTTATCTTATTTCAGCTATAACCAAGGAGGATCCAAAGAAATATAAAGATAAAGAAGGATTCAAGGAACTTCAAAGAAAAGTTAAGAAAATTAAAGAGCTCCAACCAGTCGTAAAAAAGGTGCTATCTAAGGAAGTTATTAAACCTCCCAAAATATAGATCAACGTTAAATTTACGTTAAATTTAAAAAAAATTGAAACAAAAGGTCACTTACCCAACTAAGATAATTATCTAATTAGCTCCCCAGAGATGAATATATATATTATATATAGATATCTAAGAGCCCAAACTTTAAATTTAATATCCATATCTTACATTAGTCCCCAAATTTTAAATAATAAAATATAATAGATTAACACAGGCATAAACCCAATCTTAAATACAAATGAAATTAGAAAGGATTCCAACAAGGATCCTTTTTTATTATTCAATTCTAACGAAACAAAATCAATATTTTTCCATATTAATTATGTCAAAAAAACATTAAAAATATGGCTAGATCAAACACATCAGCAACCAAATCAACTGAAAAAATCGGTAGCTTTAACTTCCTAGATATGGATAAGGAGTTATCAAAAATTGCAGGGTTTGAAATGGGTTCCTTATTAACAACCAACACTTTTAGTGAGGTTGACGAATGGATACCGACCGGGAATTTCTTACTTAATGCCCAGATAAGTGGCTCTTTATTCGGAGGAGTAGCCAATAATAGATCATTTGGAATCATGGGTGATCCTGGGACTGGTAAATCCTTCTTCTGTTTAAATGTTGTTAGGGAGGCACAAAAAATAGGATATGATATAATTTATTGCGATAGTGAAGGAGCTATTGATAAATCAGGAGCTTTAAAATTTGGTATAGATCCAAATAAGCTAAGATATCAGCCGATCAAAACGGTTTCCCAATTTATGACTTTCATCAGCAATCTTCTTGAACTTGTAAAGAAGGCTAAATCAAAAGGTGAAAATCCTAAAATAATGGTGGTTGTTGACTCTTTGGGTATGTTAAGTACCGATAAAGAAATCGCTGATGCCTTAAAGGGACATAATGCAGCTGACATGGGAGCTAAAGCAAAAGAGCTAAGAAAACTATTTAGAGTTATAACACTTGATCTTACTGCAGCAAGAATTCCATTGATATGTACAAATCACGTTTATGCGGGAGGTGGATATGTTCCTACCAAAGAGAGCTCAGGTGGGGATGGTCCGGTATTTGCAATGTCTGTTGTGGCTTTTCTTTCTAAAGCTCAATTGAAGGATGGGTCAGGAACAAAAACAGGCATAGTAGTAACATCAAATCTTAAGAAAACAAGATTCACTATTCCCGAGCAAATAAAATTTCATATTTCTTTTTCCAATGGAATGAATCCATATGTTGGTTTGCAAGATTATGTTAGCTGGGAAGCTTGTGGAATAGAAAGAGGAAAATATGAGGAAGTAAAAACTCCGGATGGAAAGAAAGAAACAGTTTTCAAACCAAGTGCAACTGCAACAAGATGGGGAGTTAGACATCTTGGTAAAACTGTAGCATCAACTGAGCTATTTACAGAAAAGGTTTTCACAAAGGAGGTCTTACAAATGCTGGATGATAATGTTATCAAAGAAAAATTCAAACTTCCAGATCTCACAGATTATTCTAATATCATGGAATCTCTGGATGGTGATCTCGAATTTGATAATGACGAGAACGAAAATGGAGAGGAATAAAACTAAGTTCAAATATTTATTGGGTATATGGAAAACATTACCAGATTATCCAAATAATGAGGATGTCTCTTATGAGATATCCTCATATCTTATTAGGGATGGCAGAAACGGTGGAGAATTTTCGGATCAGACTTTTAAATCAATATTTGGATCGGGATGGGAAAATACAAAAATTAAGAAAGTTGTAGATGAAATGATTTTCTCCGGTGAGATCTATGAATCTAAGAGAGGAACAAATGGAAAAGTTTGGTATAAAATATTAAAAAAATAAACATGGATTTAAGTCATTCTGAGAATATTATATTAAGACATATTTTAGAAAATTCACACTATTTTGATAATTGTCGTAGGGAGTATTTTAAAAATGAATCTCTAGGATCTATATTTGAAGCTGCAAAATCTTTTTGGGACAAATATCACGAAATGCCAACTTCAGCCCAGATGATTGAGTATTTTAAAGTCATGAAGGATAATTCTGTGGACCCTGCTGAAATTAAAGGTATCTATGATATAGAATTAAACAAATACGAGGATTCATGGCTAATGGATACAACTCAGTTTTTCATAGAATATAAAACACTTACTAAATCAGCCGTTGATGGATTAAAGTATATTCAATCTACTCCTGCATCATCGGAAAATATAAGAACAATTATTGACACATTCAAAGGAATAATAACAGAAAGAAATAATATAGATTTTAATTTCGATGAGGGTCTTGATTTCTTTAATCCAGAAAGTCATAAGCAATATACACAAAACACATTTTCCAGCGGATATCCTTTTATAGATACAGTGTTAGGCGGAGGATTCTCCGCTAAAGCTCTTTATGTTTTTATGGGTATGCCTAAGGTTGGTAAATCTCTTTGGTTAGGAAATATAGCAGCACAGGCAGTTAGAAGTGGCCATAATGTTGCTGTACTATCTCTGGAGATGGCGGACAGAAAATACGTGAAAAGGATGGGTGCAAATATATTAGGCGTACCTATCAAGGAATATAATAATATTGCAGAAAACGAGGAGGTATTAAAAAGAAAAATAAGTTCGATAACTTATGACAATTTAAAAATCCCGGGACAACTATACATTAAGGAATTTCCAACATCACAGGCTTCTGTTAATGACATAGAAAGATATTTAAGAAAAATTGAGGAATCTAAAGGAATTAAATTTAAAGTAGTTGTTGTTGATTATATCAATATTATGAAGAACTGGAGAAATCCAAATTCAGAAAATACTTATATGAAAATAAAACAGATTGCTGAGGATTTAAGAGGTATGGCAATGCTGAATAATTGGTCAATAATCACAGCAACCCAGACAAAACAAGGGGATTTTGATGCTTCTGATTTAAGTATAAATTCTGCTGCTGAATCTTCCGGCCTTGTTGCTACTGTCGATGGAATGTTTGGTATAATCCAAGATCCAATAATGTACGCAAACAAGGAATATAAATTAAAAATTCTCGCAAACCGTGATGATGGTTTTAAAAATGCATATAAGCTATTTAGTGTCGATTATGGTTACATGAGGATTATAGAAAATGTCGATGTTGCAATGCACGTTGAGTAAAAATAACCATATTAAATGGAGAATAAAGAAAAGGAAGATGATGAATTACAAAAATCTGAACCTGTAAAAAAACAGCTTGGCGACAAGATATTTGGAGCACATAATAATCCAACAAAAGAAACTGAATTCAATGAAAGTTTTGATATTGATCAGGGACATTCATTACTAAGTGAATCTTACGATGAGGAGGAATATTTACATAGAAAAAAATTAGAGGAGTTGGTTTATGAGGCTTTTCAGGAATCTAGATGGTTTCCTTTGAGATACAAGAAAAAAATTCCGAAGGATCTTCTTCCCCATATATTTCAGGAAATTTTAGAAAATTTGAATGATACAGAATATTCGTTATCTGAAAAATTTGTTTCGATATGTGATTATGTTCAGATATCTTACTCTAAAGCTTATGAGATAGTTCCTATAAAGTATAGGGAGATGATTATAAATGAATTGGAAGTTAAGTTTAACATTTTATCAAAAAGAAAGATAAGAAGACTTTTTTAACAGATGATTAAAAAAACCAATAATAAAGCGAAGAGAATTTGGTTCATTACTGATACTCATTTGGGTGTAAAAAACAACTCCAATGAGTGGATTGAGATAATGAGGGAATATTTTTTTGATTGGTTTATTCCTTTGGTTAAAAAAAACTACCAGCCGGGTGATATACTTATTCATCTTGGTGATGTATACGATTCAAGACAGAGCATAAATATAAAGGTTCTTAATTTGGGAATTGAGTTATTCGAAGAGCTGTCTAGTTTGTTTGCTGATGGTATTTATGTTATAGCGGGAAACCATGATCTATGGGGAAAATTATCGAATGAGATAAATTCATTAAAATCTATAAAATGGATTCCGAATGTAAATATACTGGAAGAACCTGAATCAATTATTTTTGGAGATAAGAAATTCATGATGATGCCTTGGAGGAGGGATCATAATGCTGAAATTGAAACATTGGATTCCTCTGAACCACACGATGTTCTCTGCTGTCATGCTGATATAAGGGGATTAAAGTTTAACAAATTTGTAAATGTTGATAGTGGAGCGGATATATCTAAGTTTAATAAATTTGATAGGGTCTATTCTGGTCATATTCATTATGCTCAGAAATCTGGAAATATAAGAATGCTTGGATCCCCATACGAGATAACAAGATCAGATATGGACAACACAAAGAGTATTACTCTCCTGGATCTTAATGATATGGAAGAAAAAATATTCATAAATGATTTTTCTCCAAGATATAAAAAAATATATTTTACTGAATTATTAGAAAAAACCCCGGATGAGCTCGATCCTTTATTTAGAAATAATTTCGTTGATATAATGATAGATCCGGATTTATCACTTAGATCACCATTGAGCATTATAACTGATATAATGGTTTCGCAAAGATCTATTAAATTTCATCCCTACGATTCAAATAAATCAACATTGTTATCCACAAGAATGCTAGAAAGCGAGGGAGACGGAAATTTTAATGTGATGGACTTTATTTCAATATATGTAAACGGATTAGATTGTGAGGATGATGAGAAAAATAGAATAATTTCCGGTTTAAATAAGTTGTATAATATTGTAATAACCAAAGAAGAGGATAAAAAATTATAATATGAGAATCATAAAAATAGAGTGGAGAAACTTCTCCTCTTATGGAAATAAAATTCAATCATTAAGCTTCCCTGAGGAAGCTTGTTTGTTTCAAATCGTTGGTGAAAATGGTGCTGGAAAAACAACAATATCCCAAGTTATAGCTTTTGGACTATACGGAAAGGTTGAGGGAAAAAAATTGGGAGATATTCCAAATAGAATAAATGGACATGCTTGGGTTAGAATAGAGTTTGAAAGTAATGGTAGAATAATTAGTGTTGAAAGGGGATTAGAGCCTTCACTATTCGGTTTATCTATAGATGGAATAAATTATGATCAATCGGGAAATTCCAATATACAAAATTATCTTACTGATGAGTTGATAGGCATTCCTTATTATGTTTTCAATAATACCATATCCCTTTCTATAAATGATTTCAAGTCCTTTATAAAGATGTCTCCACAGGACAAAAGAGCTATAATAGACAAGATTTTTGGATTTAATATACTCAATCAGATGCGGGAGATACTTAAGGATGAAATAAAAAATCTAAAAAGTAGAATGGACACCCTAAATGGAAGTATATCTTCGATAGAGAAATCAATAGAGGGATCCACAACCGAGATGGATTCTTTAATGAACGAAATCCAATCCGAGAGGGATGAAAAATTAAGAGTACTTAGAGATAATCTTTTAAGGATCGAGGATTTACAAAAAATACATTCGGATAAAATTAGTGAATTTGTTTCGGAAGAAACTAATTTAAGACAAATGATGTTTGAGGTGAATTCGAATTTATTGGAATATAGAGCTAAACTTGGTGACATAACTAGAAAAATATCCCTATACGAGTCTGATATTTGCCCCACCTGCGAATGTTCTTTAACTGGTGAATTCCACGAGCACCAGAAAGAATCAATAATTAGCGATAAAACAAAATACGAGACAGAAATATTCGAGATAGAGGAAAATATAATAGATCTGAAGAAAGATGAATCCTCTTTAATAGGTAGAAAAAGGGAGTTGGACGAAAAGGGGAGAAAAATATCTCAAAAACTTCTGGAAATAAAATCTGAAATAAATGCAAATAGTAAGGAGAATGTAAAGGATCAGGTTTCATCTCTGGATAGAATTATAAAGAAATTAAATTCTGATCTGGATAATTTAAAAGGAGATTCTCTTAAATTTTCACAGAAAAATACATGGATAAAAAAATTAGACGACATCTTAGGTGAAAAGGGAGTAAAGCAAATGGCTATAAGAACAATTCTTCCCTCACTAAATTCGGAAATAATGGAATTAGTTTCTATGCTTCATATGGATTATCAGGTTGTTTTTGATGAGGAATTTAAAGCATCCATATTCCAGATGGGAATAGAAATTCCCGTGCAAACTTTAAGTACGGGTGAAATGAAAAAAATGGATTTTGTTGTTTTGATTTCCATTATGAAATTAATGAAATTAAAATTTACCTCAATAAATCTACTCTTTCTTGATGAATTATTTAGCTCAGTAGATCCTGATGGGGTTTCTTCAATTTTAAAGGTCCTCCAAAAAAATTCTAAGGAAATGGGTCTAAATATTTTTGTTATAAATCATGCTCCAATGCCTCATGAAATTTTTGACTGGAAGATAGAAATCAAAAAGTCAAACAACTTCTCCTCTATGACAATTGATCATTTCTAATTAGTTCCCTCTCTCTGAATATATAGTATAAAATTCATTGAAATATAAATGAGGAGATCTAAATACAGGAGTAAAATTTTTGGCCTATTTGGTATTAGAACAAGACAAACTTTAGTAAATCAACAAATTGAACCTGTAAAAACACCTAGACAAGAGAATCAGGAAATTATTGATAATAAGGATAAAATTCCTGAACTTATAAATGTTCCACAAACAAGTTTTATACCAAACACAGCTGGTGATGGAATATTTAATGTTGGTTTATTAGCACCCAGAACAAATATTCCTGTGCAATATACATCGGATGTTGTTTCTAGTAAAAATATTCCAATCGTGTCTTCTCCACCAACTTATGATTATTTTTTTATAAAATATGATAACTTGAATGTAAATAGGAGACTTGATAGTATTATGAAATCTTTTTCCGTTGTTAAAACTCTCAATCCATCAACAATAAAGGATGTAGCCGAGATGTTAAGGTTGAATTATACCAATATAACACCATTAACTAAATCCCAATATGATAATGATTCATTTTCTCATCCAAAATATGTAAATGATTCAGGTGAACCGTTGCAAATAAGATATGCTGAAATTAGTATAATTTCACAAAGAACTCCAGGAAGACTTGATAACATCCCACTTGGATATCCTGATTTTGATAGTACACCAGACGGAGTAATAACAAGTTTAGGTCCAATACCAAGGCCTCCTTATACAGATTTCACAAGTGCAACTGGGGCCACATTCTCAGTCCAAATAGTTCCCGGATCAACATTGGATTTCAAAGATGCATCGGTTAAAACCCCTTGGCAATTTGCTCCAACTGGATGGAATTGGTATTTTGGACCATCTGCATCCCCAACAGGAAGTACAGCCCAAAATCCAAGTGTATTTTATTCAGGTACTGGAAATTATACGGTTGAATTAACAGCTTCGAACAAAACTGGTTCAACAGGAAAAACAAAAATAAACTTTGTGATAGTAACAAATTAATATGTCTGGATTTTTAGAAAAATTTAATATGGATGAGGTTTTCATGAGGAACCTTATCATATCTATGCTTAGATCACTGAATGATAAATTGACTTATTTTCAGGTGAATGACCAACAGGAAGTTCTACAGGTTTATGTTCCTTTTTATTTCTCCCTTACTGGGGATGAACCATTTTTACAGGATGAATTTTTAAGATACGTTGTATGTAAAACGGACGAACCAGTTGCTGAAGGAAATTTCGACGTTCTTCCAAGAGGAATGGTTGTTTATAAAAGTTCAACCATAGACACACAGGCTTTAACTAATAAATATGTAAGGATGTCTTATGCTCAAGAGGACGTTAAAGGTGAAATGAAAACTTTTTCTTCCTACACAAATAGTATTCCTTTAAATGTTTCTTTCGACGTTATGATGAAAGTTGATACCTTACTGGACGGATTCAAACTCTACCAATCAGTCATTAGAACATTTTATAAAACATATTCTTTTAGTTTTGATTTCGAGGGTATGAGAATTCCAGCCAATATAGGATTCCCTGAAAATTACGAAATAACTAAACCTTTTACCTTTACATATTCTCAAAATGATCCTATTGAATTCAATTTTAGTGTGGAAATAGAGACATATTTAC
>Ga0315903_10011222_pt1 | contig 10580 bp, 22 predicted proteins | sample LakEriMetagenome_7_FD_203524 | JGI IMG/M metagenome (GOLD analysis project Ga0315903, IMG submission 203524) | Freshwater fungal communities from buoy surface, Lake Erie, Ohio, United States - Buoy 2 MA119 | ecosystem: Environmental > Aquatic > Freshwater > Lake | place: USA: Lake Erie, Ohio... | reverse complement strand
TGGATGGGATGGCAGGGCGGGCCAAGTGGTGCCGGGCGTGCCGGGTGGTGGAGCATCAGCGGCAACACCAGCGCTACGCCAGCCGGGACCGGGCCCGGTATAACGCGATGGCGGCGGAACGGATTCGCCTCAAGCGGGCCAAGATCAAGGCCACACTCCCCCCGGTGGACTGGCCAGCGGTCGTGGCCCAGCGGGCGGCCTCCCGGACGGCGTCCCTGAGCCCGGAACAGCGGCGCGAGATTGCCAAGAAGGCCAGCCAGACCCGCTGGAAGAAGTACTATCAGCGCCAGATGCTGAAGCGGATGCGGGAGGCCAGCGCGTGACCCCGACCATTACGAACAAGCACGGGCTCCCCGAGGCGCTGGTGCGGGCGGTCACGAACGACCCCTACACCGGGGGCGGGGACATCAGCGTGACCAAGCTCATCGACGCGCCCCAGAAGCGGGCCCTGTGGCTCCAGCACCAGGACGCGATCGAGGAGGACGTGTCGGAGCGCATCTGGTCCTTGCTGGGGCAGGCCGTCCACCACATCCTCGAACGGGCCGGGACGGATACGCTGGTCGAGCAGCGCCTGTTTGCGGAGGTGTTGGGCTGGACGCTCTCGGGGCAGTTCGACCGCCTGCACCTCGGGTCACGGACGCTGAGTGACTACAAAGTGACCACGACCTACAAGGCCAAGGGCGACGACAGCTGGACCCGCCAGCTGAACGTCCTGCGCTGGCTCGGGGCCCAAAACGGGCTGGAGGTGGATCGACTGGAGATTGTCGCCATCTTCCGCGACTTCCGGCGCTCGGAGGCGGAGCGGAACGCAGACTACCCCGCGCAGGCGGTCAAGGTCATCGAGGTCCCGGTCTGGCCGCTGGACGAGACGGAGGAGTACATCAAGACGCGCATCCTGCTCCATCAGGGCGCAGCGGCTGGTGATTTGGGCGTGGGCTGTACGGACGAGGAGCGGTGGTATTCTGGCGACAAGTGGGCCCTGATGAAGCCCGGGGGGAAGCGGGCGCTGAAGGTGCTGGATGCTCGACCGGCCGTGGTGCCGGACGGGATGATGCTGGAGCATCGGCCGGGTCGGTATCGGCGGTGTGAGCAGTATTGCGAGGTCGCCCCCTTCTGCCCCCAGTGGCAGGCGACCCAGTCTTCAACCGAGTGAGTCGATGGCACCACGAAATGAGGCCCGACGGGCCAAGATTCAGGCGATGTACGCAGCAGGGAAGTCGATCCGGCAGATTGCCACCGAACTCCGCTGTACGTTCCAGAATGTGCAGAGCATCCTCGTCCGCTTAGGCGTCCCCCGGCGCCCACGCGGGGGGAACCAGGGCCCACACAGTCGGCACCGCAAGTAACGGATGCCGCGCTTCAGAGGAGGACGACGCATGGATATTACCCGCACGAGCATTTTGACGGGCATCACCCGCACGCAGACGCTCCCCATCACGCCGGAGCAGTTGGCCGACTACCAGACGGGTCGCGCCCCGATCCAGTACGTCCTGCCGTGGCTCACGCTGGATGAGCGCGAGTTCCTGATGACCGGGATTGTGCAGGAGGAGTGGCTGATGCCGGGGGAGGGCGAGGAATAATGCCGAATCTCTCGATTATCCCGGCCGCCGCTGTGATGGACCGCGACCTGACCCCGACGCAGCTCCGGGTGCTCTGCGCGGTTGGGATTCACACGGACAAGATGGGCGGGAACGTGTGGGCCTCGGTCAAGACGCTGGCAACCGAGGCCGGGGTCGCGGAACGCACGTTCCAGTCGGCCTGTCAGGAGCTGATGGCGCGCGGCTACCTGCGGATCACGAAGCGACCGGGCCGGACGAACCTGTATCAGGTGGTGCTGGAACCGCCGATGGACCCCCCGCAGGTGGCCGCACCCCCGCTGCCGGATGCACCCCCACCCCCGCAGCAGCTAGTGCACCCCACCCCCGCAATAGCTGCTGCACCCAAACGACCCCAGTTAGCGACCCCAATGAACGATCTGCGCGAGATGGTCGATGCGCTGATTGATGCGTACCCTGAGCGCCCAGAACCGATTGTCTATGTCGCGGCGATGAAGGCCGTGGATAAGACCCTGGCATCTGGCGCAACGATTGGCCAGCTCGTCCGCGCGGCGCAACGCTATGCCACGCATTGTGACTTAAATCACACCGAACCGAGGTACGTCAAGAGCTTGGTGCGGTTTCTGGAGGACGAGGTGTGGAAGGTGTACGATGTGGCGATGGTGCATGGACGGACCCGCGCCGATTGGGTGGCGTCGGGGCAGGATGGCGCGAAGTGGGATCGACTCTTGGCAGGTGAACCCTATGAGGAGGTGATGGCCGGATGAATCAGATGCGGAAGGTGCGCTGCTGGCGCTGTGAGGGGGAGGGAGACTTGACGGATGACGATGGCCGTCCCAGATTCTGCCCCTCGTGCATGGGCTTAGGCTATACGTCCGAGTCGAGCCCGATGCCCAGCGAGCGCGAGGACAGCTGGTACGAGGACCCCCAACCCGTGAGGATCAACGATGCCGATTGAGGAAACAAAGACGCACGATTGCGCGGCGTGGCTCATGGAAGGTGCTGGGTGTGCCGAGTGCAACGTGACCGCTGGGGCTATTCGGCAGTATTGGGATGACCCCGTGCGAAAAGAGCGCGACCAACTTCGCGCCGAGGTTGAGCGCCTGCGGGATGCGTTGGCTCCGTTCGCCGCTATGCATCGTGAAGGATCAGACCCGAAGGAAATGGCGTGCAAGCGCGGGTACGCCTCCGACGCGACGTACCTGTTCAGCGAGGATTTCTCTAATGCCTACGACGCTTTGCGCGACCTTACCGAGGCACAAGCGACCAATGCCAATTGACGAACTGGAGGCAAAGCTGGCCGAGCAGACGTGGAAGGAGAAGGTCTCTTCGCGCCTTGTGCCCGTGCCGATAGACCTCACGACTCAGCACCTCGGGAACCGCGTCATCTCGCGGTTCTTCCCCGAGCACTGGGCGAAGGTGCAACTCACGCGATACCAGGAGATGCGATATGGCACACAACATTGACCTTCCCCGGCACCGCTACGTCCACGTCATCGAGGCGGCGGTGCATCGGGATGGCGCGAAGGACAAGACGATTCCCGCCGTGTGGTGGGGGATGAGCGCGACCCCGGGCCGGATGTTCGGGTGCCACATCCTGCTGGAGTCCGGCGCGATGGTGGTGGACCTCCCGCTCCACTGCCTCCGGCACAAGGCCGAGGCCACGCATCTGATTCGATACTACGAGGCGCAGCAGTGGGACGCCTACGGCTGGTCGCTGGAGGCGCACGAGCCGGCCTTCCTGTCCGGGCTGGATTGCCGGGTGCTGACCGAGGACCACAAGCATGTCCGTGACCTCGGCACGCTCTGGTTCCTGCTCGACCACGTCCAGGACGGCTACTCGCTCGAGCCTGCCCAGCACAAGCATCACTGGGTGGTCGCGCTGGAAGATGGCGGGTTTACCTGTGTGCCGCAGGACATGGTGCTGGTGACTGAGCGGAGTTTCACGGCACCAGCGGGAAGCATCCCGCCCATCAAGCGGCAAACCCGAGTCTGGAGTTGCGAAGAATGAGTGGCAAGGGCAGTGGACGACGACCGCCCTCCGTTTCAGAGGCGGAGTGGGCGGCGAACTGGCATCGAATCTTCAGAGGAGAGACGCAGGACCATGCAGACAATGGATCGTCGTGGTGTGCTGGCGCAGGCGCTGTTGCGCCGGAGCGGGACCAAGAAGACGGGCAAGACGATTGCGTTCCGATGCCCGAGGCATAGCGATAGCACCGCTTCGGCGTGGCTGGGCGACCACCAGTGGGGGTGCTCGGCGTGTGGCTTCACCGAGCACTTCGATACGCTGGGCGAGGTGCTCGGGGTCACGTTGCCGGAGACGACCGCCAGGGGCCTGACGCTGGCCGAGTACGCGGAGCGGAAGGGGCTGTCACGCGCCACGTTACAGGCCGCCGGGGTCGAGGAGCGGGTGGGCAAGTTTGGCGATGCCATCGTCGCCATCCCCTACCGGGACGCGCAAGGGGCGGTCATCCGCACCAAGATCCGCACGCAGAAGGGCACCTTCTGGGACCGCGATGGCGAGGGCGCCCCGCTCTACGGGCAGGATGTGCTCGCCGCCAACCCGACGGCCCCGGTCATCATCGTCGAGGGCGAGAGTGATTGCCACGCGGGCTGGCAGCGGGGGCTCTGCGTGGTCGGGCTCCCCGGCGCTTCGCAGTGGCGTACCGAGTACGCGCCGCTGTTGCAGAACCGCGTGGTCTACGTCTGGCAGGAGCCGGACGAGGGCGGGGCCACGCTGGTGGCCAGCATCGCCAAGGATTTGCCCAAGGCCAAGGTCATCCGCGAGGTGAGCCACCAGGGCGACCCCGTGAAGGACCTGTGCGACCTGCACCAGCGGGTGCCGGAAGCCGAGACGTTCACGAGCGTCTGGCGGGCGTTGCTGCAGAACGCCACGCCCATCGGGGCGGAGGGGCCAGCGGTCGCCTTTGACAGCATTTCGGGCGACACGCTGACGCAGTTGCTGGAGGAGAAGCTGGCCCCCATCGACGCGGTGCCAACGATGCTCCCGATGTGGAACCTGTCGTGCCACGGCGGGGGTGGCGGGGTCGGGCTGGCCCGGGGCTGGTTTATTACTATCGGCGCGAACACGGGGACGGGCAAGAGCTTGATCGGGCTCAACCTCGCGCACCGCGCCGTCCAGCAGGGCGAGGCGGTGACCTTCCTGTCGCTGGAGATGGGCCGCTCCGAGCTGGCGACCCGCTTCCTGGCCATCGCCTCGGGGCTCCCGGTCGTCGAGCTGGAGCAGGGCCCCAAGTTCAACGCCGACACCTTCCGCGCGGCCCAGCGGCATCTGGACGAGCAGCGGGAGGCGACCGGGGGACATCTGCTGGTCAACCGCCGCCCGCTCTCCAAGCTGGCCGACGTGACGGCGTGCATCCGGCACTATCACGAGAACTTCGGGTGCCGCTACTTCGTGGTGGACTATCTGCAGCTGGCGTGGACCGCCAACGCGCACTCGATTCACGATCGACTGGAGCTGGTCGCGCATCAGCTCCGCGACCTGACGCACACCCTGAACATCACGATGGTCGCCCTCTCGCAGTTCAACCGCCAGACCTCGGCGGCTCGGCAGGAGCGCCCGACGGCACAGGGGCTGATGGGCGGGAGTGCCATTGAGAACGACAGCCATCAGGTGCTGCTCTTCGATCACTCGCGGTTCGTGCGGGATGCGACGGGGGCCAACACCTGGCTGATTATGGACAAGAACCGCCACGGGAGCGTGGTTGACATCCCGGTGCGGTGGGACTATCGTTGCCTGCGCCTCGTCCCTCGAACGCCGACCATCGAGGAAGAGGAGGAGATTCACGGACGGCTTACCAGACAGGGGAGGATGCGATGAGGCCATTGACCTTCGTGGAGTTGTTTGCTGGCGTGGGTGGGTTGAGTATGGGGCTGGAGACGGCGGGCTGGCAGTGCGTGGGCCACGCGGAGTGGGAGGCGTTCCCTCGGCGGGTGCTGGCGCATCGCTGGCCGGACGTGCCGCTGTGGGGCGATGTGGCCCAGCTCAACGGGCGAGACATCGTGCAGGAGGTCGGCCCGTTCACGATGCTGACCTTCGGCGCCCCGTGCCAGGACTTCTCGATTGCCGGGAGGCGGTCGGGGATGGATGGGGAGCGATCCGTGCTGGTGCTGGATGCGCTCCGTATCTGGGAAGAGTCGGGAGCGCCCTTCGCGCTATATGAGAACGTGGTCGGGATGTTGTCCTCTAACAACGGAGCAGACTTTGCCGCAATCCTTTCCGTATTCGTCGGAGACGCTGTTGCTGTTCCCGCCCGAGGATGGCGGGGTGGCGGAGGTGTCGTGCGTGGTCGTCGCGGAGTCGCCGCGTGGCGGGTACTGGACGCTCAATACTTCGGGGTGCCACAGCGCCGCCGCCGTGTCTTTGTCCTCGGTAATCGAACCGGAGACATCGATCCCGCCGAAGTACTATCTCTCATCGAAGGCGTGTCAGGGCATCCTCCGACGCGCCGAGCGAAGAGGCAAGGCGCTGCCGCCGATACTGGAGCAGGCGCTGCGCTTGCGGTCAATATCTCCAACGGAGAGCCCCGACTCTCCGACGTGATGGGGACGCTCCAGGCGCGTGCGACTTCGGGTGGCATCGGAAGCGGGGCGCAGATGAACGCGATTCTGACCTATGACGCCCGAGGCAACGGCGAGGGTGTTGTCGCCAACACCCTCTCTGGCGACCACCAGAACCGCGTGACCGATTACACGGCGATTGTGCTTGGTGTGGACAAGCAGCAGGGGCTCCCGTTCGAGGACACCGCGCCGACTCTGAAGACCGACCTCTCGCATCAGATGGGGCCCGTCGTCTCGGTGATGCTCCGCAACCGCGAGGGCAAGCCTGGCGGTGGCAAAGGGCCGCTCCTTTCGCCCGAGAAGTCGCTGACGCTGGGAACAAGCAATGATCAGGTCGTCTTTCCCACGATTACGATGGGAGCGCACCCGGCAGCGCCTGGTCTCAATGGGCAGGACGCGCCGCAAATGGCGGAGGCGATTCTGCGCTCATCGACCTGCGGTATCCCCCGTCGCCTCACCCCCGTCGAGTGTGAGCGGCTGATGGGCTGGCCCGATGGCTGGACCGACGTGCCGGACGAGAAGGGCAAGCCAGCCCCCGACACCGCCCGCTACAAGGCGTGCGGGAACGGCGTGGCCTCGCCCGTGGCGGCGTGGATTGGCTTCCGGCTGCGCGAGGCGCTGGAGGCCGGCGATGCGTGAGCTGACCTTCTCGGTGCCGTGGTCCGGCCTCTGCTCGGACAACCGCAAGTTCATCAACGGGCAGTTCATCCTGACCAAAGAGTATCGTGAAAGCAAGCAACTCATCGGGCAGCTCTCGCTGGCAGCGGCTCGGAAGGCCAAGTGGCCCCGGCAGGAGGGGCCGCTGGCGCTGGAAGTCGTGGTGCGGGAGCCGGATCGCCGGCGCAGAGATCTCAACTGGAGCAAGAACGCCAAAGATGGGATTACCGCTGGCGAAGCCGTGTGGTGGGATGATAGTCAGGTGCGGTGGGAGCTGTGGCGGTTCGTCGAGCCGTGCGATAAGGCCACGGCGGGCGCGGTAGTGACCATCCGGGTGCTTGACAGCTTCCAGGTGTCGCCCAATATTGGCCCACATGACGCGCCCCCGGTGGGACGATCCGACGACCTTCGGCCCGAGACTGCCCCCCGACTACAACGCGCGGGGCGTGTTCGCGGAAGGGCCGCAGCCCCCGACCAACCCGCTGGGCCGGCTCCAAAGCGGGCGGCGGGCCGACGTCAGCGGGACGGCGCTCCCCGCCAATCTCGCGCGGGCCGTGCTGTCCCGGGCGGGGAAGACGCGCCAGAAGCTGAAACTGGCCCTGTTCGTCCACAAGCCAAAGCCCCCCGCTCGGCCCGTCATCACCAGCGTCCACAATGCGCCGACCGATGAGCCAACCCAGTAAGCGGTACCTGCAGTTGGAGGCGTGGATGGTCCTCGCCACGGCGATCGTGGTCAGCTGGTGCGTGGTCGGCGGGATCTGGCTGGGCCTGAAAACGCTGTGGGCCCTTGCGCGGGCCATCCTCCCGCATTAGCTTCCCCGGTGTCGGCGCTGGACTGGGCCGACGCTCTCCTCCTCTGGCACTACCCCCGGCCCCGTGACTGGCGCGCCGGGGGTAGTGTTTTAGGGGCTACTGGGACTCCCACCACGCCAGCACTAGCTCCAGCGTGTATAGGACGCCAACCAGGAGCGCGGGGACGATCAGCAGGAGCAGCGTCACGGCGTCCCTTCCTGCGCCTTGCGCGCGGCCTTTTCCTGCCAGTACCGCCGCCAGCGGTCATCGTACCGCGCCTTGCGCCGCTTGCGGAGCGTCTCCCGCTGGGCGGGGGTGAGCTGTGCCTCCCGCTCCCGACGCGCGGCCTCGGTGGCTAGTCGCTTCGCCACCTTCCGGGCCTGCACCTCGGGATCACGAAGCCGTTGGGCGGCCTTCGCTCTGGTGCCGGGGTCACGGAACCCGGGCTGCCTGGTCGGCTCTGGGACCACCAGCGGCACCCCGTCCAGCGTCAGGCAGCCGACCGGGGCCAGCGGGAACCGCGCCAGCACCTTCGCCGCGATCTCGTCGAGACTGGCCCCCGTGACCGCGCCAAGCGGCTTGGGGGGCTGTCCGGGGAGGGCCAGGGCTACGGCACTCGTCACCAGAGGCGTTACCATGTGGACCTCACATCCAGCCCACGGCGGGGCCGGGAGAGGGCGGTCTTTTGCTCGGCGGCGCGGCGGTCTGTCTCGGCTTCCTCATCCAGCCAGCGGAGGCGGGTCATCACCCGCCCCCACTCCAGCCGCACCCATTCATCGCCCACGCCCCAGACCGGGGAGTGCCGCGCCCACGCATAGGTAAACGCATCCTCGATGTTCCCGAAGTAGTCCCGCAGCGCATAGGCGAGTTGCCACGCCTCGGTGGTGCGTTCGTAGCGGGAGGGGCGGGTGTAGTGCCACCGCTTGCGGCGCTTCGGTGTGCCGTTAGAGATCGAGGTCATCGGTCAGTTCCTCCTCGGGGATGAACCCGTCCCAGTTGTTCGCGTGCGTTTCCAGAATCACCTCCGCGAGTTTCTTCAGCCGCCGGCGGTGGTCGGCGGGGATGGGTTCGTCGTTTAGGTAGCTGTGGACGATCTTCAGGATGGGGCGCCAGGGAGCCGCCGGGGGGGAGGCGGCCTCGGTCACGGCACCGGCCCCGACTGGCTGTCCGCGAACTCCAGCGCCATCTCCGCCAGCGCGGTCAGGCGGGACGCCAGCTTGTAGTAGTCGAGCGCGGCCTCTTGGGGGGAGACGGGGACTTCCTCGATCCCGATGTCGAGCCACCCCGCCAGTCGGCGCAGCTCGTCGGCGTCGTGGCGGTAGCGGGTCACTAGGCGCTGGTCATTCATCGGTCGTCCCCTCGGTCAATGTGAAGCCATCCACGCCATGCGCGACGGCGAGAGCCCACGGCAGCGCGACCCCGAGCTCCGCGTCCGCCGACACATAGCCGCTTGCATCGTCCAAGTAAACGCACATCCAGGCGGCCTTCGCGTTTGTGTCGATCGTGAGCCGCAGGTGTCCGCCGTGCCCGTTCACATCTTTCAGGTCGGCATGATAGTCCCGCAGCGTCTCCTCGGTGCCATGCAGATACCATTTCATACGTTGTGCTCCTCTGTGGTGTCGGTGGGGTGAGTGGTGTAATCAGCGTAGCAGGCGGTCACGCGCTTGCCCTCGCCTGCCAGCAGCTTGTAGATGCTGTGCTCATCGGTCGCCTGCATCATCAGGGTATCTTCGGATCGGAGCGCATCGGGCCAGCGGAACCAGACCCGGAACCAGCGGCGGGTGGCGGTCATGGGTCACATCTCCAGATTCACGGCGTGACCGCCGACCGCATCGACCGCCAGCCGCACCAGTTCCTCGGTGTCTGGCCCCTCGGGGTTGAACGCTCGGAACGTATGCTCTAGGGCATCGACCGCGATTTCCGGCTCCACCATCGTGTACGCCGCATCGCCCCATGTCGCGTGATGCTCCAGGAACGCCTCGGCCTCCTCGCGCTCCTTCTGGGTTAGCTCCAAGTCGTGCATAATGGCGGACCAGTTGCGGTAGGTGAGCGTGTGGGTCTGGATCATCGGTCGGTGTCCTCTAGTGGTGTGGGGTCATCATAGTCGCAGTAATCCGTTACGCCTCGGTCATATCCGTCCTTATACGCCTGTCGGTCGGCATCTGGGTACTCGGTCACGTTGTCATCTTTCACCCCTTCGCTTCGCCCGTCATAGTAGCCGCGAGCGTACCAGTAGAGGGCTCGGGTATTCATGCGTTGCTCTCCTTTGAAGTGGTTGGGGTGCTAAATCGCTCAATAAATCGGGCCAGGGCAGCGGCACACGCGCCGCAGTAGTCCGGGCGGCGGTGCGTCCGGGTGGACTTGCCACAGGATTGGCACACGGGGAGGGGGGCGGTCATGCGTCGGCCTCCTGAAAAAGGTCGTGACACGGGCCGACCTTCTCTGCCTCCACATCGACCGCCACGATACCCTGAGAGCGTAGCACCGCCTGGGCCGCATCTTCGATGTATTCGGCAATCAGACACGCGGCGTCCTCTGGCGTGTCGGCGGGAAGGTAGAACGTGACCGGGACAAACCACACGGGGCGGGTCATGACGCGAAATCCTCCGGGACGAAGTGGGGGCCATCGGTGAGCGTGTCGGGGTCGGGCGCGTTCTCGACAATATCGCCACAGGCCAACCAGAGCAGTCGGTCGCGGTTCGCGTCATCGTCTGCGAGGTCGTCGGCATCCCACGCGCCCCACTCCCGTAAGGCGCGGCGCATAAGCGCGGGGTCGAGCGCGTCAAGTTGCGCGGCGATATACGGCACCCGCCGTAGGTCCGCGATATCGTCGTCACAGCGGCCCTGGTGATACCCGCAGCGGGCATCCTCCGGCAATAGGGCCAGCTCGACGAATAGGTGCCCATCATTCCACCACACTACACCATCGGGCAACGTGGGGCGGTCGGTCGTGTTGTGCATCGGTGTGGTCCTCTCTCTGGGGATGATGCGCCG
>Ga0315903_10011221_pt1 | contig 10581 bp, 7 predicted proteins | sample LakEriMetagenome_7_FD_203524 | JGI IMG/M metagenome (GOLD analysis project Ga0315903, IMG submission 203524) | Freshwater fungal communities from buoy surface, Lake Erie, Ohio, United States - Buoy 2 MA119 | ecosystem: Environmental > Aquatic > Freshwater > Lake | place: USA: Lake Erie, Ohio... | reverse complement strand
CCCCCGACTCTGCCCTGCTGCAAGGCCTCAACGCTGAGCAGCGCGCCGCCGTGGCCTTGCCGCGAGAGCACGCCCTGATTTTGGCCGGTGCGGGCTCGGGCAAAACCCGCGTGTTGACCACCCGCATTGCTTGGCTGTTGCAAAGCGGCCAGTGCGCCCCGGCTGGGGTGTTGGCGGTGACCTTCACCAACAAAGCCGCCAAAGAAATGCTGACCCGCCTGTCAGCCATGCTGCCGGTCAATGTGCGGGGCATGTGGATTGGCACTTTTCACGGCCTGTGCAATCGTTTTTTGCGCGCCCACTGGAAGTTGGCCAACTTGCCCCAGTCCTTTCAAATTTTGGACACCCAAGACCAGCTCTCGGCCATCAAGCGCTTGTACAAACAGTTTTCAATCGACGACGAGCGCTTTCCGGCCAAGCATACCCAGTGGTTCATTGCCGCTTGCAAAGAAGACGGATTACGCCCTGCCGACGTGGAGGCCCGTGACGCCGATGCCCGCAAGAAGGTTGAAATCTACCAACTCTACGAAGACCAATGCCAGCGCGAAGGCGTGGTTGATTTTGGCGAGCTCATGCTGCGCAGCTTCGAATTGCTGCGCGATAACGACCCATTGCGCGAGCACTATCAACGCCGCTTTGGCCATGTGCTGATTGATGAATTCCAAGACACCAACCGTTTGCAATACGCCTGGATCAAGCAGCTGAGTTCGCCCACCAGCGCGGTGTTCGCGGTCGGCGATGACGACCAAAGCATTTACGCTTTTCGCGGCGCGCGGGTGGGCAACATGGCTGACTTTGTGCGCGAATTTGGCGTGCGCCACCAAATCAAACTGGAACAAAATTACCGCAGCCATAGCAACATCTTGGACAGCGCCAATGCCTTGATCAGCCACAACCAAGGGCGCTTGGGCAAAAACCTGCGCACCGACCAAGGCCCGGGCGAGCCGGTGCGGGTGCACGAGTCCACCAGCGACTTTGCCGAGGCGCAATGGATGGTCGATGAAATGCGCCAGTTGCTGCGCGATGGTCAAAACGGCGATGGCAGCCAAGGCATTGCCTCGCGCAACGAGATCGCTGTGTTGTACCGCAGCAATGCCCAAAGCCGGGTGATTGAAACCGCGTTGTTCAATGCAGGCATGCCCTACCGGGTGTATGGGGGTTTGCGCTTTTTCGAACGCGCCGAAATCAAACATGCCTTGGCCTATTTGCGCTTGTTGGAGAACCCGCGCGATGACACCAGCTTCATGCGGGTGGTCAACTTTCCACCGCGCGGCATTGGTGCGCGCAGCACCGAGCAATTGCAAGACGCAGCCCAAAGTGCCGGTTGTTCGTTGCACGATGCGGTCAGCGCCGTGGCCGGCAAGGCGGGGGCCAATTTATCGGCTTTTGTCGCCAAGCTCGATGTGTTGCGCGAGCAAACCCACGGCATGGGCTTGCGCGGCATCGTTGAAACCGTGCTGGCCCACAGTGGCTTGATCGAGCACTACCAAGCCGAGCGCGAAGGCGCCGACCGGGTGGAAAACTTGCAAGAACTCGTGAGCGCCGCTGAAAGCTTTGTCAGCGTCGAAGGTTTTGGGCGCGATGCCGTGGCTTTGCCCGTGGACATGGACACGGGCGAGACGGCTGAGACGGGCGAAACTTTGTCCCCCTTGGCCGCCTTTTTGACCCACGCCGCCTTGGAGTCCGGCGAAAACCAGGCCTTGGCGGGCGCAGAGGCGATCCAAATGATGACCGTCCACGCCGCCAAAGGTTTGGAATTTGATGCGGTCTTCATCACCGGATTGGAAGAGGGCTTGTTCCCGCATGAAAACGCCTTGAGCGACCACCAGGGCTTGGAGGAAGAACGACGTTTGATGTATGTGGCCATCACCCGGGCGCGCAAGCGTTTGTACCTGAGCCATGCCCAAACCCGCATGCTGCATGGGCAAACCCGCTACAACATCCGCAGCCGGTTTTTTGATGAACTGCCTGAACACACGCTCAAATGGCTCAGTGTGGCCGCAAAGGGGCTCAACCCGGCCAGTGCTTGGGGCAGTTCACGAAAACACGATGCCGTGGCGGTATCCACCGATTGGACCAGCGCCATTTCTCCCGCATCCCCTGCCACTGCATCCGGGGCCAATGCGTGGGTCAGGTCAGGGGTGCCCGTGTTTCACAACAAGTTTGGTGAGGGTGCGGTGTTGTCCATCGAGGGCAGCGGTGAGGACGCACGGGCGCAAGTGAAATTTGGCCGCCATGGTGTCAAATGGCTGGCCTTGTCGGTGGCCAAATTGACGCCAGTTTGAGCCGGCCAGCATGGGGCCTATGGTCAGGGGACAGTCTGTGCGTGCCCCTGGGCGACTGAGGCCAGGGGTTCAGGCGACCACTTCTTCGGCCTCAAAGCAGTCTCGGAAGCTGAAGTAAATGGAGCAAAAAAACATCGCGGCCATCAGCAGCATCAGGGGCAACAGCAGCATTTTGGCGGTATCTACATTGTCGGTCGCCACAGCCACCAAGGTCACGATCAGTGAAAAGAACATCGCCACGCTGGCCCAGCCCAAAATAAACACCAAAAAAGCGCGCCAATTGCGCCAGCAAGCCACGGCACTGAAAAACAGGCTTTTTAAAGGGGCAACCCCATACCAATGGGTCAAGGCCGGAGCATGCCAAAAGAGCAAAGACAGCGGCATGTATAACAAGGTGCTCAGCCACATGGCCGATTGCACATCGCTTTGCATCAAAGTTTCAATGTCCATGCTGCCGCCAAACAGATAAAGCTTGGCAAATTGGCCGTCATCGCTCAGAGCTGCCAAGGCCAAAACGGCACAAAAGCCCACGGCATACAAACCGCCCAACACCGCCATGTGGCGGCGTGTTTCAGCCCCAGAGCGCAAACCCAACCACAGCAAATGCGGCATGGGAAAGTTGCCCACGTGCGCTTCGCGGGTGGCGGCCATCAACCCCAAGCTGGCCATGGGCAGCAAGGCCAGACCGACAAAGCTGCCGATGAAAGGAATGAGCGAGCACAGCGACAGCAAACCCATGAACAAGAAAAACTGCCCGGTCATGGCCAGAGGTTGTCGCCAAAAGGTGCGGATGCCCAGCCGCACCCACAACAAGCCTTGCTTGGCAGGGAGTATTTGAAGTTTCATGCGTTTAAGCCCACGGGGTGGTGGATGCGCTGCATGAGCACCCGCTCAAAGTGGCTCGGGTCGTGGGCTTGGAGCATGCTGGCTTCGCGCGGCAGGTGGAAGTCCCACAGCCGAGAGATCCAAAACCGCAAAGCAGCCGCCCGCAGAATGGGGTTGAGCAGCGCCCGCTCTGCCATTTGCAAGGGCCGAACCGCCTGGTAAGCGCCGAGCATGGCGTCCAAACGGGGGGCATCAAAAGCCCCGGTGTCGAGGTCAATGCACCAGTCGTTGAGGGCCACAGCCACATCAAACAGCCATTGGTCGATGCCCGCAAAGTAAAAGTCAAAGAACCCGCTCAATTCGGGGCCCTCAAACATCACGTTGTTGCGGAACAAATCGGCATGCACGGGGCCACATGGCAGCGCGCTGTGCGCTGAAGAAGCGGCCACATGGTTTTGAAACGCCAATTCGCTGGTCAACAATGAAGTTTGCGCCGGGGTCAAGTAGGGCATGACGATGGGCGCGGTCTCGTTCCACCAGGGCAGACCGCGCAAATTGGGCTGCGCCAAATCAAAGCTGACGCCGGCCAAATGCATGCGGGCCAGCATGTCGCCCACGGCGTGGCAGTGGGCTGCGCTGGGGTTGAGTTCACTCTGACCTTGCAAGCGCTCCACCACGGCTGCAGGTTTGTCGCACAAGGTGAACAAAATCTCTCCATGCGGATCAGCCTGGGGCATGGGCACTTTGATGCCCTGGCCGGCCAAATGCTTCATGAGCTGCAGGTAAAACGGTAGTTGCGCGTGGTTCAGGCGCTCAAACAGAGTCAGCACGTAGTCGCCTTGAGCGGTGCTGACGAAAAAGTTGGTGTTCTCAATCCCGCCGCTGATGCCTTGCAAAGACACCAGTTCCCCCAAGTGCAATTGCTGCATGAGTTGATCGGCCTGCTGCTCAGAAACCTCGGTGAATACGGCCATGGGGGAGGGGTTGTGATAGGTACGGAAGTTGGCCCATTGTACAAACAGGCCCCACTCAGGCTTCACTGAGGCGCCACTTGGCAAGGCACAATCCTTCCCATGCAAGACACACCCACCCTGTTGCTGGTCGACGGTTCCAGCTATTTGTACCGCGCCTTTCACGCCATGCCCGATTTGCGCGTGGACCGCAATGACCCGAACAGCCAGGCCACGGGTGCGATTCGCGGCATGGTCAATATGTTGCAAAGCCTGCGCCGCGAATACCCCAGCCACCATGCGGTGTGTGTGTTTGATGCCAAAGGCCCGACCTTTCGCGACGACATTTACCCGCAATACAAAGCCACGCGTTCACCCATGCCCGACGATTTGCGAAGTCAAATCGAGCCCATCCACCGTTTGGTGCGGCTCATGGGTTGGCCGCTTTTGGATGTGCCTGGCGTCGAGGCCGATGATGTGATCGCCACCTTGGCCCACATGGCGGCGCAACAAGGCGTGCAAGTCATCGTCTCCAGCGGTGACAAAGACTTGAGCCAATTGGTCAATGAGCGCATCACCATCATCGACACCATGAATGGCAAGAAGCGCGATGTGGCCGGTGTGACCGAAGAGTTTGGCGTGCCACCCGCGCTGATGATCGATTACCAAACCTTGGTGGGCGACACGGTGGACAACGTGCCGGGCGTGGCCAAGGTCGGCCCCAAAACCGCTGCCAAGTGGTTGCTGGAATACGGCTCGCTCGATGCGTTGATGGCACGCGCTGACGAGATCAAAGGCGTGGCCGGTGACAACCTGCGCCAAGCGCGTGACTGGTTGCCTACGGGCAAACAACTGGTCACGATGAAAACCGACTGCGATTTGAGTGCCCACGTAGCGGGCCTGCCTTCGTTGGAGGGCGTGGTCATGCAAGCGCCCGATCAAGCAGGACTGATTGATTTTTACAAGCAATACGGCTTCAAGGGCTTGGTCACTGCATTGGAAGCCGGTGAGGGTGCAGAGCCTTCCGCCAAAGCCAGTCGTGGCCCGTTGAACAATTCGGGTGTGGGCGAGGTGGGTGTGTTGTTCGACGAACCCGCACCCGCGGTGAGCACCGAGGTGCATTACGACACCGTGCTCGATTGGGAGAGCTTTGACGCGTGGTTGCAAAAATCGAGGCTGCCGACTTGGTGGCCTTGGACACCGAAACCACCTCGCTCGTGGAGATGCAAGCGCAGATCGTGGGCATCAGCGTGTGCATCACGCCTGGTGTGGTCGCCTACATTCCGCTGGGCCATAACGCCGCCGATGCGCCTGCACAACTGCCTTTGGAAGAGGTGCTGGCCAAGCTTAAAACGTGGCTGGAAAACCCGGCCCAACACAAGCTGGGTCAGCATGTGAAATACGACCGCCATGTGTTCGCCAACCACGGCATCGAGGTGCAGGGCTATGTGCACGACACCATGTTGCAAAGCTATGTGCTCGAGGTCCACAAACCCCATGGTTTGGAGAGTTTGGCTGACAGGCATCTGGGCCGCAAAGGCCTGTCCTTCGAAGACCTGTGCGGCAAGGGCGTGCACCAAATTTCATTCGCCCAAGTCGATGTGGCCAAGGCTTCTCACTATGCCTGTGAAGACGCCGATTTCACCTTGGCCGTGCACCAGCGGCTGTGGCCGCTCTTGCAAGCCGACGACAAGCTTCGGTTCATTTACCAGCTGGAAATCGACAGCAGCGAAGCGCTCTACCGCATCGAGCGCAATGGCGTGTTGATCGACGCGCCCACTTTGGCCGCGCAAAGCCACAGCTTGGGCCAGCGCATCATGCAACTCGAACAAGAGGCTTATGCGATTGCCGGTCAGCCCTTTAACTTGGCGTCACCCAAGCAACTGGGCGAAATCTTTTTCGACAAGCTCGGTTTGCCGGTGATCAAAAAAACCGCCACTGGGGCTCGCAGCACCGATGAAGAAGTGTTGGAAAAACTCGCCGACGATTACCCGCTGCCCGCGAAAATTTTGGAGCACCGCTCGCTGTCCAAGCTCAAAGGCACCTACACCGATAAGCTGGCGCAATTGGCGCAGCCGCGCACCGGCCGCGTGCACACCCATTACGCGCAAGCGGTGGCGGTGACGGGGCGCTTGTCCAGCAACGACCCCAATTTGCAAAACATCCCCATCCGCACGCCCGAGGGTCGCAAGGTTCGCGAGGCTTTTGTGGCGCCTGCGGGCAGTGTGATTGCCAGCGCCGATTACAGCCAAATCGAGTTGCGCATCATGGCCCACATCAGCGACGACCCTGCGCTGCTCAAAGCTTTTCACGATGGCTTGGATGTGCACAAGGCCACGGCGGCCGAGGTGTTTGGCTTGACGCCGGACACGGTCAGCAGCGAGCAACGCCGCTATGCCAAGGTGATCAACTTCGGTTTGATTTACGGCATGAGCGCCTTTGGTTTGGCCAAGGCGCTGGGCATTGACAACACGGCGGCCAAAAACTACATCGAGCGCTACTTCCAGCGCTTTGCGGGTGTGAAGCGCTACATGGACGACACCCGTGCCCAAGCCAAAGCGCAGGGCTATGTGGAGACGGTGTTTGGCAGGCGTTTGTATTTGCCCGAAATCAATTCACCCAACGGACCGCGCCGCGGCGGTGCCGAACGTGCCGCCATCAACGCGCCCATGCAAGGCACAGCGGCCGACCTCATCAAGCTCAGCATGGTCAAGGTGCAGCAGGTCTTGGACCAAGAGGGGCGAGCCACCCGCATGATCATGCAAGTGCATGATGAATTGGTGTTCGAGGTGCCGGATGCCGAGGTGGATTGGCTGACAACCGAGGTGCCGCGCATCATGGCCAGCGTCGCCCAACTGAAAGTGCCACTGCTCGCCGAGGTGGGGATGGGCGCCAACTGGGATCAGGCGCATTGAAGGAACGCCTGCCCTAGTTTTCCCTGACTTCGCGCAGTTCCACATTGGTTTGCCGCAGTCGATCGGCCAACACCAAAGCCAGAGACCGCATCACACTGACGCTCATCAAATGGTCGCCTGCGGCCAGCTTGGCAAAAGCTTGTCGATCGATGGCAAAGATTTCAGTCTCCCCCGAGGCGTGCACGTAGGCAGAGGGTGCCCGACCATCTAAAAATGACATTTCGCCAAAAAATTGGCCGCGGCTCAAAGTGGCCAAGTGGATGGCACTGCCCGTGCTGGTTCTCAAGCTGACTTTCACTTCGCCACGGCTGATCAACATCAACTCATGCCCCAAGGTGTTGGGATCAAGCACCAACTCCCCGGCTTGGTAAACGCGAACTTGTTTGCACCGGTCCAATCCCTCCAACTCAGATTTGTCCATGCCATGGAAAAGTTCAAACTTGGCCACGGGAAGACCTTGTCCTTGGGGGTGGACATAACCTTCTTGCAGCAAAGTCTCTTCTTCAATCCATTCCAAGGCTTCATCCAGCTCTGCGAAAACTTTGGCGGTGTTGTCCGATAAAAGCCCCATGTGATCGATGTAGGTGCGCAAATCCCTGCCATTGGGCAAGCGGTCAGGTACCCGGGTGATGATCAGGCGGGCTTGGTGGTCCGCCAAGTTGCTGCGGATGCGATCAATCATTTGGCCTGCAGTCATGTCCATGGACTGCACCCGCATGAAGTCAATCACCACAAATTTGGCTTTTTTGATCTCGGGCTCAATGGCACTGAAGAGTTGATGCGTGGTGCCAAAAAACAAGCTGCCTTGCAACTCAAAAATAAGGGTTTGATGGCCTTTTTGGGTCAAAATTTCGCGCTCCTGCTGGCTGCGCACCCGTGAAGAAAACACCTTGTTGCCCCAATTTTTGCGGCGAATGGTGGTGGTGTGGATTTGCTCGCTCAAGAACAGAAAAATAGCCAAAGCAATGCCCACGGCCGTGGCCGTGATCAAGCTGAATGTGTTGGCCACGATCACCACCAAAACAATCACACCGAAGTCAAGCCGGGTTTGTGGCGATCGAATCATTTGCAGGGAATCCCAGTCGATCATCCTCATCCCGATCACCACCAACATGGCGGCCAATGCGGGCACCGGAATCCAAGCGATCATGGAAGTCAGCAGCAAAATCACCACCAATGACCACAGCCCTTGAAACACCCCTGACAAAGACGTGGTGCCCCCGCTGGCTTTGCTCACCAAACTGGCCCCCATCGAGCCCGAGCCTGTGGCCCCGCCAATCAAGCTCGATACCAAATTGCCCAAGCCCTGCCCCCGCAACTCATGGTTGGAGTCGTGTCGCGCGCCGGTGATGGCATCCAACACCAGGCATTTGTTCAGGGTGTCAATCGACAAGAGCACGGCCAAGGTCACGGCTGGCAACACAATTTGCTCCCAAGGCGGCAAGCCCGAGGCCATCAACTGGTCCCAAGGCCCGGTCACGCCGTCCATGAAAGCGGCAAGATTGACATCCAAGGGGCCGATGATCAGGGGGTTGTCATGCAGGTTCAGCAATGCAGGCCAAGCGCTCAAGGCCATGACCCAGTAAACGACCATGCCGGCCACCAAGCCCTGGATCACCCCGGGGACGCGTTTGGACAGGCGGGGTGCAAGCAGCATGCCCATCATCGTCGCCAAGCCAATCAGCAAAGAGGGCCATTGCCACAGCGCTGGCGCGCTGAGCCATTGCCAGACATTCATTTCTTTGGGCAGTGCCAGCCATTTGGGCAATTGCCCCCAGACAATGATCAAACCCGCACCACTGAGGTAACCGCTCACCACGGGGTAGGGCATGTATTTGATCAACTCACCCAGGCGCAAGACACCCAAGGAAAGCTGAATCAAGCTGCTCAGCAAAACGACCAAAAACAAACCCAAAATCACACTGTCCGCATCGTTGCCCAGTTGCACCATTTGCAGGGTCAAGGCGGTCAGCACGGCGGCTGCCGGGGCACTGGGGGCCGATATCAAACGGGGCGTGCCACCCAAGATGGCGGCCACCAGGCCCAAGGCCGCCGCTCCCATCATGCCGGCCATCGCGCCTTGCGCGCCAAAGGCGCTGCCCAAGGGCGAAAAAATCGTCACACCAAAGGCAATGGCCGATGGCAAGGCCACCAGCATCGCGGAAAAACCGCCCCAAAGGTCGCCACGGACGTTGGGGTGATGTGCAAATGAACGCATGTGTACAGCTCGGTTAAATTGTCATTTGCAAACAGTAAATTGCTAAAACTCATTTTATGCAGCGATTTACTCAAAAAAGAAGCCTAAATTTTCAAAAGCGCAGTGATTACCTTGATGGTTGTGACAGATGAATGGGCCATGGGGCAACCGTTCCAGCCTTTGCGGCACGGGTCTGTAGACTCCATCAGAACGCCCAGGCATTTGAATTGGAGAACTTAACGATGAATAAAACCTTGCCGCCCCCCACGCTGGTGCATTTGTGTGACCTGGCCGTCACCATTGCAGCCCCGATCGAAGTCGGCCGCACGCCCGCAGGTTTGCGCCGCATGATTCCCATCACGGGTGGCACGGTGACAGGCCCCCGCATGAATGGACAGGTGCTGTCGGGTGGCGCAGATTTTCAATTGATTTTGAGCGATGGCACCCAAGCGCATTTGGATGCCCGGTATGTGATAGAACTCGTCGATGGCTCGCGCGTGTGGGTGCAAAACACCGCATTGCGCGTGGCTTCGAAAGAAAACTCTGTGCGCATCATGCGTGGCGAAAAAGTCGATCCCGATGCGGTTTATTTCCGCTGCCAACCCCAATTTGAAACCGCCGCCACCGATTGGGCTTGGCTGCATGAGAGCCAATTCATTGGCACCGGGCTGCGGGCGCCCGATGGTGTTTATTTGAGTTTTTACCGGGTTTTGTGATCGCTAACAAGCATCGCACGCAGCCCCAAACTCTTTTGCCCATGAACTGCTTTGGTGCAGAATGGTCGTTCCTTCTACACCCTCACAGGATGCCACCATGCCTTCAGCCTACGTCATTGTTGATATGCAAATCTCCGACATGGAGCAATACAAACATTACATGGCCGCAGCGCCTGAGTCGATCAAGGCGGCTGGTGGTGAGTACCTGGTGCGTGGCGGCCCCATGGAAACCTTGGAAGGCGAATGGAAACCCGCCCGCATGGCCATGCTGCGCTTTCCCAGCTATGCAGCGGCCAAATCTTGGTACGACGGCGAGATGTACCGCGCTGCTCGGGCCCAGCGCGAAGGTGCGACCTTGTTTTTCAATGCAGTCTTGGTGGAAGGCGTGAGCGCACCTGTCTGAGTCCCACTTATTTCAAGCCTCAAACATACGCCAGCCAGCGGCCAAGCCCTATCACAACAGACCATCCCACCAAAGATGCCATCGCCTGCACCTTGGTCATGGCATTGATTTCTGAGCGCATGTGCAAAACTGTGGCGTTCATCAACAGCAAAAAAATCAAACATGTCTTGATCAAGAAAAGTCTTGAGCCGATCAGATCTGCGGCATGGGTCATGAACATCATGGATCCTGTTAAAACGGCCAAGGCAAATCCGAACAGACTGACCGTTATGCCCAAGCGGGAAAGAGCG
>Ga0315903_10011218_pt1 | contig 10583 bp, 8 predicted proteins | sample LakEriMetagenome_7_FD_203524 | JGI IMG/M metagenome (GOLD analysis project Ga0315903, IMG submission 203524) | Freshwater fungal communities from buoy surface, Lake Erie, Ohio, United States - Buoy 2 MA119 | ecosystem: Environmental > Aquatic > Freshwater > Lake | place: USA: Lake Erie, Ohio... | reverse complement strand
CCTGCCAGCCGTGTAGTTCGCCGGCTTTTTCGCCGTTGATGTAAACACTTCCGTTTCTGGCTTCCGATGAGATCCGCAGCATGCCGAGGCCGTCCAACTGCTGCTTGGTCAGTTCCAGATGATGTCGCAGCACCGCCCGGTCGCCATTCTGGAAAACTCGGGTGCCTTTCACCGCCTTGCCGCTGGAAACGCTGTATTGCTGCCACTTGCTGTCGTCGGTTTCCACCTTGACCGCTTCGGTCGCGAGGCGTGCCGCTTCCTGCTGCTGCTTGCGCGCATCCGTGATGCCGGGCGTTTCGATCATTTGAATCTTCCAATCGTTAAGTGGAAGACCTGCGACATCGGATGCCCATACCAGCCTCAGGTTTCCCAGTTCCTGAAAACATCCCCAAGGGCCGCGCGCGCCGCCTTTTGAGCCGCCACCGGTGCAGGTGAAGGTTTGGTTTACCAACGCCTCGGCCTCGTCGTTTTTTCCTGCCAGAAGGAGTTCGCGGATCTTGGGAAGATTGGCTGATGCGTTTTCACGGTTCCAATTTTTCCTCGATCCGGACCAGACGGATTCCTCGTTGATGGCGATGCGCTCATGCCCCACACCACCAAAGATCATCGCGCCCAAACGTCCATTGCCGATGGGCAGGGCCTCGCGTTCCCAACTGGCGGCGGGTTGCGAATACCAGAGCGTGGTGGAGGGATCTGTTTGGAGTTGCTCCGCTCCCAACGCCAGATGCGGGGCGATGAACACAGCGGACAGCAGGCCAAGTTTGGCATGTGTGAGTGAACCAATTGTTTTCGACATGGGGTTTCGGATTTAGTGATTTGGAAATGGATTTCAGGAGCGGCTAACGCTCGGCGTCCTTGACCAACTCGGAATAGTATTTCCGGATCAACGCCTGCTCATCCGGTGAGAGTTCCTCAATCGCCACAGGCTTGTCTTCCGGGCGGAGGCCTTTCTGGTTGATGCGGTTGATGAGGCTCCAGTTGCGGGAGTGGCCGCCGGGTTCGGGATCGGCGGGTTCCTTGGCAGCCAGATCGTAACGGGTGAAGTCGAGTACTTTGGCGGGTTCGTCTTTTTCCCAATCCCGGATCAGTGCGAGGCGGAAGTCTCGGTTCATGAACCACTGGATTTCCTTGCTGGCCTCCGAGGCGCGGATGCCGCAACCGCGATGGCTGAAGGTGTAGTTGAGCTTGTCGTTGGATTTGAAATGTGCGCGCCAGATTTCGCCGAACTCGCCCTGGGTGATGAGTTTCGCATCGGGCCAGCGTTTGCGGATCCCGGTGAGCCACAGCTGCAGGCCCTCCATGCCGTTGCGGCCGCCGTAGCCATAGATCTTGCGTGACTCGACGAGGCTCATTTCCCAACCGTTGGTGACCCACGCGAAACCATTGCGTTTGAAGCCATCGTCGAAGTGGCTGGCGGTGGTGGCCATCATCGCCTGGTGGCCGCGCTCGGTGCCCATGTCGAGCAGCGTCTCGATAGGACCCACGCCCTGGCGGCTGCGCCAGCGTTCGCCGTTAACCATGCGTGATCCGGGTATCCGCGCGCAGAGGAAATCCACGGTCCAGCCGTCGAGGTTCACGCAGTCGATGAAGTCGTCCTTGCCGCGCGCGGGTTTGCAGAAGTGCTCGCGCGAGGCGTAGTAGGGATAACAGATCGAACCCTCGCCATCGCCATTGTCCACGGCGAACTGGCTCCAGATGTTGCCTTGGCAGACATGGATGTTTTCCTTTTCCGCGAGGTAGCGCAGGTTGTGTGCCGAGAGGAATCCGGCGACGACGCTCTTCGGCCGGTAGCCGCCGCCGACGATTTCGGAAACGCGCTTGAGTCCCTCGTGCAGGTCGCGGTTCACCTGTTCCCGGGTGTTGTACATGTTGGCGAAATAGGCGCCGGGAATGAAGGTGATCTCGTCGCCGAATTTTTTCTGATAGGAAACGACGAGTTCGCGCAGTTCGCGGTAGCTGTCCCGCTCGTCGTGAAGCGCGAGCCAACTGAAGGCCCAGGTGATGCGTGCTCCGGGCCACGCCCTTTCGATGGCCTCGCGGAAGGTCCGCGCCTCGGCGGGCGTGTGGACGCTGGATTCGTCCGGGCCGTGCGCCTTGTCGCGCGTCACCTCGATCTGCCGCACGCGGACGACGGTGTTGAAGGTGAGGAAACGGTTGCCCATCAGTGTGAGTTCCGGCTTTTCTCCGGCAGAGACCGGACTAACCACCAGCAAAGCGATGATTCCAGCGAACCGCCGGGTTTTGGTGATCCATGTGAGTGCGTTCATTCGTTTGGTTTCGGGCAGGTGCCAGACTACGGCATGCTTCCCGTAAACCCGAATTCGGAAATTGAACCACAGATTACACAGAGAGCACAGATTTTGAATAGGTTCTGAAAAACAAGCCTTGCTCGAAAAGATGCCGTTCATGAAACGAACAATTCTGTGTAATCTGTGGTCAAAACAGCTCGAGACAAAGACTCAACTTCGGATTTCGGGGTAAATGTTACGAGGGCTTCATGCCAATCACTTTGGGATCAGGATCAGGGCTACAATCCAAAAACATGGGCGAAACCTTGGACTGCGGCGGACATCGCCACTTTGAGTGTGGCGTCGGCTGCATTTCAGACATCCGTCAACGTCTGGTCATAAAACCCGAGGTAATCATCCGGCGTCGGACCCTCGCGCCAGGCCATGGCGCTTTTCGGGTGGAGGTTCATCTGGCCGGTGAGGTTGTAGGGGATCGAGGGTCCCCAGTCGAACTGCTGTTTCATCGGCAGGATCGTGTTCTGGATGCAGTCGATGACAGGGCGCAGCTTGAACTTCGGGTTGCGGAGGAAACCCAGCAGGATTTCCATCGGGCAGTTTCCCGCGCCGCGGCCTAGGCCCATCAGGGTGGCGTCCACGCGGTTGGCTCCGAGGATGATGGCCTCCACGGTGTTGGCGAAGGCGAGTTGGAGGTTGTTGTGCGCGTGCATGCCGATTTCCTTGCCGGTGCCTTCAACGGCTTTGGAATATTTTCTAACCAGGTGATCGATCTGCTCGCGGTAGAGGTTGCCATAGCTGTCCACCACCACGATCGTGCCGACGCGGGATTGCACGGCGATTTCAAGCGCCTGGTCGATCTCGCTGTCGCCCACCACCGAGATGGCCATGATGTTGAGCGTGGTTTCATAGCCGAGCGCGGTGCAGAATTCGACCATTTCCATCGCTTCGGGAATCTGGTGCACGTAACAGGCGACGCGGATCACATCCAAGACGCTGTCCCTGGCGGGGATGATCTGGTTTTTCCAATCGCTCTTGCCGCCGGCGTCGGCCATGGCGGCGAGTTTCAGCCCGGTGGACTCGAAGGTGTGATCGCCGACGACGCGGCGCATGTCATCCTCGTCGCAATGCCGCCACGGTCCGTATTTGTCCTTGGGAAACGCGGCGGGATCGTTCTTGTAGCCGATCTCCATGTAATCGACTCCGGCGGCGATGCAGGTCTGATAGACGGAGCGTACCTGTTCGTCGGTAAACCACGAGTTGTTGATGAGCCCGCCGTCACGGATGGTGCAGTCGAGCACTTTGAGTTCCGGCCGATAGGTGATCCACGGTGCTTTGTCGCTCATGATGGGGATGGGTTGAAGAGAGTGTTTATGAAACGGGATCGCCGACGGTGGCCTCTTCGAAGTCCATTTCGCGCACGCGTTTTTTGTCGCGCTGGATTTCGACCTGCTTGCGGAGGGTTTCGCGCATTTCCATGCCATCGGGGATGGCCGGGATGACGAGAGAGGGCATGGTGCGGTCTGATGTTTCCAGTTTGATCGAGGTGAGGCCGGTGAGGCGCATCCACCAGGTGCGCACCGCTTGTGTGTCCTTCACGCGGTAGAGTTCGATTTCATCGATGTGCTGGTTGATCACTCCGCTGGTGATGCGCAGGCGCTCGCAGGTCAGTTCGAAGACGCGGGTGCGCACGACCAGGAATTTCCAAACCGCGAAAAGCAGCGGGGCGATCAGCGCGATCAGGACCGGCGGAAAAAAAACGCCGCCGATGATGATGCCGACCGCGAAGATGAGAGCCGCCGCATGGCTGCCGAGATTGAGCCACTGCGAGGAACTGCCTTTCCATAAAGAGGTTTCTTCATTCATTGGCGCGAGTATGCGGGGAAAAGAGCCGGTCCGACAAGCGGGGAATTGGCGGAAACCAAGTGTGGAAGAGGCAGTGCCTGCGATTCCTTGGAAAGTAGCCTCACTAGGATTCGAACCTAGAATAACGGAATCAAAATCCGGGGTGTTACCATTACACTATGAGGCTTTTGCACCGGGCTTAAGCCCGCGCCGCGCGCGGAACGTAATCTTGTGGCCGGCGTTTTGGCAACAGGGAAAATGCGCTCAATGGGTCGAGATTCTGACCGCTTTTCCGAGCATGGCCTCGGCCATGTCGAAGTCCGTGGCGGTGCGGGCGTGGATGCGGCAGAGCGGGTGGCCGGCGTGGATGGACTGGCCGGTTTTGACCAAGTGGTCGAAACCCACGGCAAAATCCACTCCATCGCTGGCGGTAGCGCGGCCGGCACCGAGTTGCAGCGCGGCCTGGCCGATCAAGCCGGCATCGACCTTGTTCACCAGACCGGTCGTCGGTGCTGGAACTTCGCGGATGACCGGGGCTTTGTGGATTTCCGCCATGCGCGGCAGATCCGCGGGGTTTCCGCCCTGGGCGGCGACAATGTCATCGAACTTTTTGCGGGCACTGCCATCGTCGAGAAGTTTCTCCAAGGTCTGCCTCGGCACGCCTGCGATTTTTTCCGCGAGATCGAGCACGATGGCGCGCAAGTCCGGCGGGCCGCCGCCTTCGAGGCATTCGAGGGCTTCGATGACTTCCAGCGCGTTGCCAACGGCGCGGCCGGTGGGTTCCTTCATGGGGTTAAGGACGGTGGAAACCCCGACTCCCATCTCGTTGCCGACGGCGACCATGCTGGCGGCCAGAGTTTCGGCGTCGTGCTTTGTTTGCATGAAGGCGCCGCTGCCGAATTTCACATCGAGCACGAGGCGATCAAGCGACTCGGCGAGTTTTTTGGACATGATGGAAGCGGTGATCAACGGGATGGACGGCACGGTGCCGGTGACATCGCGCAGGGCGTAAAGCTTGCGGTCCGCCGGGCAGAAGCGTTCGGTCTGGCCCATCATCACCACGCCGGTTTTCTCCAACTGGGCGGCGGCTTGATCGAGACTCAGGTGGACGTTGAAACCGGGGATCGATTCGAGTTTGTCGAGAGTGCCGCCGGTGATGCCGAGGCCGCGCCCGGAAACCATCGGCACCCAACAACCGGTGCAGGCCACCAGCGGCGCGAGCACCAGCGAAACCTTGTCGCCGATGCCGCCGGTGGAATGTTTGTCCACCACCGGCGGATGGCCCTTGCGATGGGAAAAACAATCGCCGCTTTCCATCATGGCATGTGTGAGCGCCGCGGTCTCGGCGGGAGTCATGCCTTTGAAAAACACCGCCATGGCGAAGGCCGACATCTGATAGTCCGGCACCGCGCCCGAGGTGAAATCCGCAACGAGTTTGCGGATTTCACGGGCTGTGAGTTCCTCGCCCTCGCGTTTGCGGGAGATGAGTGTGGGGATGTGCATCGCGGGCTGGGGGTTCCCCGACTGCTTACTTGTTCTTGAGCAGTTCGTTCATCGCCTCACCCATGGCGAGACCGACATCCATGTAAACCCGGCTGTCTTTGCCGTAATGGCCGTTGCCGCTGCCGCCGCGGGCCATCGGGTGGGTGTAAACGGTGGCGACGTTGCCTTTGAAGTCGGGGTATTTCCCGCTTTTACCATCCACGGCCATCATGGCTTGCAGGATCTTGCCGCTGTTGCCGGCCGTTTCCTTGGTGACTTCGCCGATGGTACCCATGACGAACTTCGCGTTCGGAGCATTAAACTCTTTGCGCAGCGTCTTGATGAGATGCACCAGATTTTGTTCGTAACGATCGGCGTGCGCCGCGCTCCCGGCGTCCTTCTCGCCCTGCCACCAGAAAATTCCGGCAACTTCGTATTTTGTCGCATCCGGATAGTATGTGCCGAGTTCGGACAGGACTTTTTTGGCGTTGGCGATATCGTCATCCCACTGTTTGCCTGCATACCAGTTGATGGGTTTGCCATTCTTGTCCAGCCACTCGGCGGGCGGCTCGGTGGCGAGGCCCTTGGCGGGGTCGGCATCCCACATGTCGGGCTTGTCCTTGTATCCTGCCACCACTTTTGTGGTTTTATTGCCGCTCTTGTCGGTGATTTCCGTCAGAAAACGCTCGCTGCCAGGAGGAAGCAGGTCCCATCCGAGGGAACGGTTGCCGATGCAGCTCTTGAGGATCATCACCGGCGCGTCGATGGCGTTTCCAAGCTGGTGGCCGACACCATATTCCACGCCCATGGACTTGCCCTTGACGGTCATCCATTCGTTGTTGTGCACGTCCATCGGGTTGCTCCTGCCAACCATGACGCGCACGTTGCGGACGTCCTTGCGCTCGGTCCAGTTCCCCGCGTCATCCACCAGGAACGGGTAAAGTTTTTCGGTTTTGACCGCGTTTTCCAATGTTCCCGGTTTGTCGCCGGAGATGCTGCCCAAGCCAACGGCGTTGGACTGGCCCATGATCAGGAAGACCTGGACGGGTTTGGACATGTCGGCGGGTTTGCCGTCGGGATCGGGCAGGTCCGCTGCCCGGAGGGATGCGGTGGCGAGGAAGGTCAGACCGCAAACTGCGGAGATGGATTTGTTGATGTGATGCATGACAGTGATTCTACAGGTGGGGGGGCTGATTTCTTGCAGCCCTGAAACGATTTCCGTGGCATTTTTGGATTTGGACAGCAGCCAATGGCGCTCGCATCCATTGCGGGCAAATCACCCGAATCAACTCCCGCGACGCGTGAACCCGTACTTACTGACGCCATTCCCGCGCCGCCTGCGGTGGTTTCCCGGCATGCCGCTTGAACCACTTGGAAAAGTGCGACAAGTGCTTGAAGCCGAGGTTGATGGCTACCTCCTTGATGCGCATGTCGGGTTGCCGCAGCAAGCCCCGGGCATGCTCGATGCGCAGGCGGTCGAAAAACTGGTGCGGCGTGGTTTGGAGTTCCTTGCGGAAAAGCCGGATCAGATGGTTCGGGCTGACGTGGACCGCCGCCGACAGGGTTTCCAGGGCGAGTGGTTCGGCAAGATCGCACGCGTGCAACAGGTCCACAGCGATGCGCACGCGATCGTCGATGCCAAAGTGTCCGGAGTGTCTGATCCCGCGCGCCTCAAGGACCTCGGACAACACGGACAGCCATTCGCAGAGTTGTTGCTCAAGGCTCAGGAAACAACGCAGATCGGCACGATGATCCCGCAGGTCCCAAGTGCCGGGCGCGATTTCCTTCACCGCGTTGAGGATGGGCCGGACCTTCTGTTCAAGCGCGGGAACTGCCGCAGCCTCGATCACCAGACTCAACCCGTCCTGATAAAGATGCGAGCCATCCGGCCAGCGCGCCTCGAAGGCGATGGAAAGCATCCTTGTTTCCCGCGAAAACGTCTGCACCCGCGCTCCGGGTTTCACGATCAACCATTGGCCGGGATGCGCGGTATGGCATTGGCCGTCGTGTTCGACCATCGCCCAGCCTTCGCGCACCAGCCAGGCCGCGCTGTTGGTGAACTCGGTGAAACGCAGCGTCTCGCCGGTCGTTTTCGTGCCCTCGGCCACATAACGGTTGTGGCACCAGAGCAGGTGGAGTTTCAGATTAAGCCAATTGCGATAGACCATGCGGCGTCGGGTTTTCAGGGTTTTCCTGGAACGGGCGGATGATTGCGAGGTGTAATCGAATGTGTAAATCATGCAACCGGAAATCGCTGACAAGACCGTATGCGCCTGCCAGTTTCCCAGGGAAATGACCCAAGCTCTGAGCCGTAACCATGCAGTAGGCGATTGAGAATTGGCGCTCCCCCGCTGGGCTAGGCAAGTTGTGGGTGTGAAAAAACACAAACGGCCAAGTCCCAAGACGGTTCACCCAACGGTGGAGGAAGGTATGATGCTCGAAAATGGCGGCGAGTCCATCGCCATCGGCTTTACCGACAAGAAGCTCAGCCCGCACGCAGGCAGCGCGGTGTTCTGGAGGTTTCTGCATCCGAGCGGGTTCATCAGCAAACTCAGGGAGCTGTTGCCGCACCGCCTGCCGGAGAGCAACAACGCCATCCAACCCATCGACAAGGCGGTGGCTTTCGTGCAGGGCCTGCTCTGCGGCGCGGAAAAACTCACCCATGTGGCCTACCTGCGGCGCGATCCGGTGGTGCCCGCCATCACCGGCATCAAGCGGGTGTCGAGCCAGAGCACCTTTTCGCGCTTCTTCGCGGTGTTCGACTCGGCAGGGAAGAACCAGCGTTGCTTCGGGCCGCTGTGGGAGTGGTGTATCAAGCGCGTCAAGGCGCGCAAGGAAGGTTACAGCCTGGATTTCGACAGCACGCGCCTGCTCCACGAGGACGGTCATCAGGAGGGAGTCAAAACCGGCTACACCCGCGTCGGCCTCAAGCCCTGCCTGCATCCACTGCTCGCCGTGTTGGAGGAAGCCAAGCTGGTGGCCGGGTTCTGGCTGCGTCCCGGCAACACCTCGTGCGCCAACAACATCGAAGGCTTCACCCTGGAAGTGCTCGGGCGGCTTCCCAAGTGGCTCAAAGTGCGCGTGGTGCGCGCCGACAGCGGGTTTTGCGAGAACGGCTGGTTGTCGCTGCTGGAGGGCCGGGGCCTGTGCTACATCGTGGTGGCGAGGCTCATGTCGCCGCTGCGAAAACTCATCGTCAAGGGTATGGACTGGCAAGCCACCGGCGTGCGCGGAGTGAGTGTCGCGGAGATCCTTCACCATGAAAAAGGCTGGAGCAAGCCACGGCGACTCGTCGTGGTGCGCCATGAGATCAAGGAGAAGAAGAGGGCGGGAGGCAAAAAACTCATCGAGGTTCCAGGCTACCTGTTCCAAGCGCTCGTGACCAATCTCGGCGATGCGCACGGCCCGTTGGCGGTGTGGAGGGATTACAACAAGCGCGCCGGTTGCGAATGCGTCATCAAGGAGCTCGACGAGGACTTCGCGCTGCCCAAGCTGATCCTCTCGAAGTTCTGGGCGACCGAAGCGGCGCTGAGTCTCGCCGTGCTCAGCTACAATCTGGTGGTATTGTTCCAACAGAAGCTCGGCTGGCAGCATGAGCGGATCACGACGCGCACTTTGCGGTATTGGATGTTCGTGACGGCGGGCGCACTGGTCAATCATGCCCGGGAACGGGTGCTACAGTTGGCCATACCTCCCGGCCAAAGGGATTGGTGGCGAAGGGTTTGGGAGAAAATCGCGTGCCCGTATCCCAACTGCAATGCAGTCAAACACGCAGCCCCACCCTCAGGAATCTGAAAACCCGAAAAAGAACAATCAAACCTCTACTGCATGGTTACGGCTAAGACGATGCTGGGATACCACCCATGCCTGTGCCGGTGAACGGGTGGTCGTCCGTGTCTCCGAAGTATTCGTGGTTTTTGAAGAAGTCGTAGATGACGAATCCCTTCTTCTGGATGTGCGGTGCGGTGCGGGTGCCTCGTCCGCGCATCTGCTGATAGAGGATGGGCGAGCGCACCCGGCGGCACATGACAAGGTGCAGCACCTCGCGGCAATCGAAGCCCGTATCGAGCATGCCAACGGAGACGGCGACGCGTGGGTAGCTCTCCCGCTTAAACTTGCGGATCAAGCCTTCGGAATCGGCCACATCAGAGGTGATGACCTCCGCATAGCGCCCCTTCGCTTCCGGGTGAAGGTCGTTGAGGATTTTAGCGAGGCGGGTGGCGTGGTTCTTGGTGATGGCGAACACGATGGCCTTGCCGGGGGCGTCCTTGTCGGTGAGGCCGGGAGCAAGTTCCTTGTAATTCTCGTGAGCGAGACGGTCGAACTCCTTCATCATGAGTTCATTGGTCGCGGGGTTCGTCCAGCGCCGCTCGAACTCGGTCGGGTTGTATTCCTCGCCATTCTCCTCGAAGGGGTCGGATAGGAGCTCTGTGATGCCTTCCGCGAACTTGTAGGGAACGAGGTATTGGTTTTTGAAGGCGTCCTCAATGGGATAGGAGAAATCCGGTTGGTCGTTCTCGCAGTGGTAGAACTGATAGGTGTTCCGCTCGATGTATTGGGCTGGCGTCGCGGTGAGACCCATGTGGAAGGCGTCGAAGTGTTCGAGCGCAGGCCGCCATGCGCCATAGATCGACCGGTGGGCCTCGTCAGTGACCACCACGTCGAAGTAGCCGCTGGTGAACGACGGGAAGCGGCTCATCATCGTTTGGAGCAGGCAGACGGTAATCTGCTTGTGCTGTGGCGCGGTGCCGGCCTTGAGCCAGTAGCCCGAAGTGCCCGTTGCAACGAGGGGGATCGCTTCAATCTCGCGGCTAGATCTGCATCAGAATCGGCACCCACATTGACGCTGACGACCTCCTGCCTTTCCACAGGACGGCCCACCTTATAGGCGAGGACCAACGCCGCCGCCTGGACGCGGGTCTTGTGGTCCGGTTCCACGGTCCCTGCACGCGTGGTCATAGTGGCGGCCATGGCGTCGGATAGAACCCGGGCAAGGTGCTCCCCCGGGATTTC
>Ga0315903_10011217_pt1 | contig 10584 bp, 7 predicted proteins | sample LakEriMetagenome_7_FD_203524 | JGI IMG/M metagenome (GOLD analysis project Ga0315903, IMG submission 203524) | Freshwater fungal communities from buoy surface, Lake Erie, Ohio, United States - Buoy 2 MA119 | ecosystem: Environmental > Aquatic > Freshwater > Lake | place: USA: Lake Erie, Ohio... | reverse complement strand
CCGCGTTCCGTGAGGCCCACTGGCGCGAGACTCGTGCGCGTCATCACCACGGTCGCGCCGCGCGCCCGCAGCAACTCCGCGAGCTTGAGCCCCACGGGAAACACGGCATCCCCTTCGTACAGCCCGGTGGGTCCGGTGGAGCCGGCGGGCGGATGCCCGGGGTCCACGGCGATGGTGAGCCCCTTGAGCGGCTGCGCCGCGTCGATACGGGGCACGCGACGCACCCGCAGTACGAACGCGCGGAGTGCCTCGTCCCAAAACGACAGCCACCCGTACGCCGGCTGCGAGAGATGCAGCGTGATACGCACCCGATCACTCGTCACCTGCTCCCACACCATGCGACGCACCAGTGAATCGCCACCCGCCGCACCACCCTGCAGCGGCGAGATCTCCGGGTTCGCCTGCACGCCGTACAGCGTGAGCACCAGCGTGCGCCCTTCGGCCTCCACGTGATGCGCGGGACGATCGCCCATGCCGATGACCACGTCGGCGTACTCCTCGAGCGGCGCGACCCGAATGCCCCCGGTCACACGGCGCGGCAGCGGTGTTCCCTCGGGGAGGAGCGTGATCTCATCGCTGTCCACCCACACGTCGAGCGCCTCGTCGAGGCGGACACGCGTGAACCCATTCTGCCGCCCCGTTACTTCCAGCACCGCCTGCGGCAGCAGTTGCCACTTGTACGTGCCGTTCACGATGGTGCGTGCGCTGATCGCCCGATCGGTATCGCTCCCCACCCGGTTTGCGCTGCGCAGCGCGCCGACCACGCGACTGGTGGTACTCAAGGCTCTCACATACGGCACCGCGAGTAGCAGCGAATCGGCCCCGCGCGACACCACGAGGCGCGCCGGTTTCGCGCTGTCGGCCAGCAGCTGCGCCGCCACGTCGGTGGCAAACACCGCCGAGGCGTCGGACACCGAGTCGGGCACGGCCTGCGGGCTCTGTCCTCCGTCAGCCACGGCCGCGGGTACCGGCGCCACCAACGGGCGACGCACCCCGTCGGCACCCGTCAGCGTCACGCGCGCGTTCCGCGGCGCCCGCACGCTGACCCGCAGCAGCTCCTGCGGCCTGGCCCACCACCCACGCGCCGGAACCACCGAGCTGCTGTCGACCCGCAACACACCGGCGGCCGGCAATACCCGGCGCACCGGATACCGAATGGCGACCGAGCGCCGCACCGTGTCGGCCCCGCGGGTTACTACGAGGTCGTAGCGCGGGCTCGCCGCCGGCGGCAGCGGGAGCCACGCCAGGAACGCCCCATTGGGCGCCACCGGCACCGGCAGGCCATTCACCGACAGCGTCGCATCCCCCGATCCCACACTCCCGAGCAGGAAATTCGAGTCGCGGGCCGACACCAGCTGATTGGCGGAGGGGTACCGCACGGCGATCGACAGCGGAGCGCCACGCACCTCCGGCACGGCCGGGAGCCCTGACGTGAATCCCGGCCCCGGGACCGGGGCGACCGGGACTGGCACCGGCACCGGCGGCGGACTGCTCCGGCACGCGCTCAGAAGAACGAGCAGGCTGAACGGGAGCCACGGAGAGGCGGCTCGAGGCAAATGACAGGGGGAGCTCCGCATAACTTCGAATTTGACCCCGCGGAGAAGACCCGGCCATCTTGAACGGGCGTTCATCATTCTGCTCTTTCGGAATCCGGTTTGCTGGTGCAACCTCCGGCGATCCCGTCCGTAGGGACGTTGTGCCCCCGCCCTACGGCCGCCAAGGCCCGACACATAGACGCTGTGACCGTTCCCGCTTTCGATTCCAATTCAGCGCAGCCACCGAGCGATGACCGCCGAGTGGTGGCACGGGCGTTTGCGCTGACGGACGTGGGCCGGTCGCGCGAGCACAACGAGGACACCTTCCTCGTCGCCGACCTCGAGTCCGGCAGGGCCCTCGAATTCGCGCGGGGGGACCATGAGATCCGCGCTGACGCGCATGGGCTCCTCTTTCTTGTCGCCGACGGCATGGGCGGCGCCGCCTCGGGGGAGTTGGCCAGCAGCATGGCGAGCGAGCTCGTACTGGAGGGGCTCCGCAAGCGGTGGACCACCAACGCCAGTCCGTCGGCCGAGGCGTTTGCCGAGTCGCTGCGCGACGTCACCATGGCCGCCAATACGCGCATTCACCTGCACGCGCGCGACCACTCCGAGCACCGGGGGATGGGCACCACGGCGACCATTGCCGGGCTGCTGGGTGACCGGCTGTATCTCGTCCAGGTCGGAGACAGCCGCGCGTACCTCGTGCGCGACGGTATTGCGCAACAGCTCACGAAGGACCAGTCGCTCATGCAGCGATTGGTCGAAGCGGGCGAGCTCACCCCCGAAGAGGCCGAAGTCAGCGACCGTCGGAACATCATCCTGCAGGCACTGGGGCCGGAGGCACACGTCACGGTCGACCTCACCCACCAGCAGCTGCGCAGGGGTGACACGCTCATCCTGTGCAGCGACGGTCTCTCTGGGATGGTGAAGACGGAGGAGATCGCCTCGCTCACGGCGACCGAGCCCGATGTACGGTTGATGTGCCGCAAGCTCGTCGACCGCGCCAACGCGCGCGGTGGACCGGACAACATCACGGTGGTGGCGGTGCGCTTCGAAGGCGAGGGGCTCACCCCCGCGAACACCACCGACACGGTGGGCTACACCGCGTTTCCGCTGGCGGGCACGCTGTTCGAGCAGACGAAGGAGATCCCCGTCGTTCAACGCGAGTCGCGCGGTTCCTCGACGCGTACCCCCACGCCGAAGAACGGCATGCGCCGCACGACCCCGAAAGACAGCGCACCCGTGACCGAACCCGAACACCTGTTCGCGGAAAAGCGCCTGACGGAAACGGGGGACGATCCGGCCGCTGATCGGGCTGCCGCCAGAGCCACCGATATGGCGTTGGCCGATGCACGCCGCCGCGCGATCCAGCCTGTGCTCATACTGCTCGCGGCGGTGGCCATCACCGCCGCCGCATGGACGGTGCTGCAGTTCCTCCGCGGCTAGTTGTACGGCTCGCGGCGCCCCCCGCTACCGCTTGGCGCGCAGCAACCCCCGCCCTGCAGCCTGCTGCATGACCCGATCACCGCTCCACGCGATCACAGTGGGCATCTCCATCGCGAGCTGTTGCACCCATCGCGGGTCGCCCAGGCCGATCAGGACCACGTCGCGGTGCATCGCCACGGCCTGCTCGGTCAGCGCCTTCACCGACGCGATGGTGTCCTCGCGGAGCGTATGTCGCCCCTTGCTGGGGAGATAGTCGGCGAAGAGTGCAATCACGAATGGTCCGGCACTCGCGGGGGTGGGCGCGCTCACGATGCGCGCGTCGTTGCCACCGAGCCGCATCGCGTCGACGATGCCGGTCCGATCGGGGCGACGCCCTTCCACATCGTCATCATCGTCGACGATCGCGACTTCAGTGACGCCCGCCATCGGTGGCACCGGCCCGTGCTCGATGCGCAGCACCTTGTCGGCAAGCAACGCGCCCCACGCCGTATCGGCACCGCTCGGGCGACGCCAATCGTTCGGCGGTGACACCCACTGCGCCCACTTGAGGCGACGGCGCACACTCTGCTTCACGCGCTCGGGGTCGAGCGTCCCGTCATCGAGCGCCTTTTCGAGCACGTCGAGGGTGGTATCGAGATCCCCCGGCGACAGCAGCACATCGCAGCCGGCCCGCAGTGCCTGCACGCACGCCTCGGCGACATCGCGCCCCTCGCACACCCCGGCGAGCGTCATGAGATCGCCCACGAGCAGATTGTCGAACTTGAGCTGCTGCCGTAGCAGCCACTGCAGGATCTCGCGCGAGAGCGTGGCGGGAACGCGGCTGCTGTCGAGCGCGGGATAGGCCACGTGCGCCGACATCACGCTCGCGACGCCACCGCTGATGGCGGCGCGGAACGGATGCAGGTCGAGCTCCTTGAGCTGATCAGCCGGCGTGTCGACGTTCGTCGCCTCACGATGAAAATCGCGGGTGGCACGACCGATCCCCGGGAAGTGCTTCGCGCAGGCCATCACGCCTTCGGCCTGCGTGGCTTCGACCCACGCCTGCACCAATTGCGCCACCTTGCGCGCATCGTTGCCAAGCGTACGCGTACCGAGCAACGGATTCTCGGCCAGCAGATCGAGATCGCACACCGGCGCCAGATTCCAGTTCACGCCCATCGTCCGCGCTTCGCGCGCGGTGAGACGCGCCGCGCGGCGCAGCGCCTCGATATCCCCCAAGGCCGTGATCGCCGCCAGCGGCGGCAGCCCGGTCGCGCCGGCGAACTGCTGCCCGGCTCCACGCTCGAGTTCCGCGGCCAGCAGCAGCGGATGCCTCGACTTGAGCTGCAACTCCTTGGCCAACGCGCGCACCCCGTCCTGCTCACCGCCGCTCAGCAGAAAACCACCGACGCCCAACGACAGGGCGTGATCGATGAGGGGGCGCGCCTCGGAAAATCCGCGATCGGCGGTCCAACGGATGACCGGCAGCAACAACTGCGCGAGGTCGCGACGCGACTGTTCGCTCATGACAACACACTCTTCGCAACGGGAGTCAGCGCGCCGAGGACTCGCGGCGCGCGCGCACCGGTGGCGCTGGGCACGTTGCCCGGCCTGCCGGTGAGATGGAGATAGCCGAGCAACGCGAAGGCCACGGCTTCCTTGGCCTCGGCGTCGAAGAACAACGCATCGAAATGCCGCACCGCCGGCATGGTCGTGCCGGTGCGTTCGGCGTGCCAGGCGAAAGAGCCGTCGAGGCAGCGCAGGAGGAACGGATTACGGGCGCCGCCGCCCGACACCACGCAGTCGGCCGGCATCACCGGCAACCACATCGCATACTGACCCGCGATGGTCGCCGCGGTATAGGCCGTAGCCGTCGCGACGATATCGGCGTCGGCGCCACCAGCGGCGCGGCAGCGCGCGATGAAATCGTCGATGAACGCGGGGGTGAACAGTTCGCGCCCCGTGCTCTTGGGTGGCGCTTCGTGCAGATAGGGCAGATCGAGCCGATCACGCAGCACGGCCTCGAGGATGCGACCGCTGCCGCCGATGGCCCCATCCCGATCGAACGGCTGGCCGAACAGGCGCTGCGTCACGCCGTCGATGATGACCACACCGGGGCCGGTATCGAACGCGCGCGTGGGTTCAGATTGCTGCAGCGTGCGCGGCGGCACGAGCGTGACGTTGCCGATACCTCCGATATTCTGCAGCGCGCGCCACTCCGTCTCGTGCGAGAAGAGCAGCAAGTCGGCCACGGGCACCAGCGGCGCACCCTGCCCGCCCACGGCCATGTCACGCGTGCGGAAATCGTTGATCACGGCGCACCCGGTGAGCTCGGCGATGCGCGCGGCGTCGCCGATCTGCCAGGTGCTGTGTCCCGGCTCGTGCCACAGCGTCTGCCCGTGCGACGCGATGGCCTGCACCTCGTGCGGTGACACGCCGGCGTCACGCATGGCATCGCGCGCGGCCTCACCGAGCCACGTGCCTAGGTCGGTGTGGAGACGGCAGTATTCCTGTGCGCTGGCTCCGTGCATGGCGGCCGCGAGACGCGCGCGCGCCTCGTTGCCATAGGCACGCTGCGCGAAGTGGCGCAGGTCGGCGTATACCCGGCCATCGCGTTCGCCGAACGCTACGATGGCCACGCTGATGCCGTCGAGCGACGTGCCCGACATGAGACCGACCAACAGCAGTTCGCGGTCGGCGCTGGGCGTCATCGTCATCACGCGTCGGGAGTGGCCACGGGCGGCGGTGCGTGCGGCACCACCTTGCGAATCACGCCACCCGCCTCGGCCAGGCGCTCGTCGGCGGTGGCCGCATCCACCTGCAGCGCATGCATCACCAGCGCGCGCTTCACGCGACCATCGGCCTGCTGCAGCAGCGTGCGCGCCGCCTCGCGTGCAAGGCCCGTGACTTCGCACACGATACGCTCGGCACGATCCTGCAGCTTCACGTTCGTGGCGCGCAGATCCACCATGAGATTGCCGTAGCTCTTCCCCACACGAATCATCGCGCCGGTGGTGAGCATGTTGCACACGAGCTTGGTGGCGGTCCCCGCCTTGAGCCGCGTGCTGCCCGTGAGCACCTCGGGCCCGACGATGGGAAGCATGAGGATATCGGCGTGCGACGTCATCGCCTCGGGGGGCTCGCTGCAGGCGATGAGCGCCGTGGTGGCCCCACGGGCCTTCGCCTGCTCGAGGGCCCCGCGCACGAACGGCGTCGTGCCGCTCGCCGCGATCCCCACCACCACGTCACCCGCGGTCACATCGTGCTGCACCATCTCCGCTGCGCCGGCAGACGGATCGTCTTCGGCGCCTTCGATGGGGTTGCGCAGCGCGTGATCGCCACCGGCGATGATCCCGACCACCATGCGCGGATCGGTACCGAACGTGGGAGGACACTCGCTCGCGTCGAGCACGCCAAGGCGTCCCGATGTGCCCGCGCCCACGTAGAGCAGGCGCTTGCCGGCCCGGAACGCGGCTTCGATGGCGGCGATGGTGCGTGCGATGGGCTCGCGCTGCGAGGCCACCGCATCGGCCACGGCCCGGTCTTCCGCGTTGATGAGATCGACGATCTCGAGCGGCGAGGCGAGATCGACATTGACGGTGCGCGGATTGCGACGTTCGGTGACCCGCGGGTCGAGCGTCGGAGCGGACACAGGCGGTGACTGAGGGGGCGGCACGGACACAGGGGCGCGAGCCTCGCTGGAGCGCGGTGCGCAATGCGTCCGCACGGCCGGGAATTCACTCGGAGCCGTGCCTGTTCGGGGGACGCCACGGTAACTTAACGGAAGGTCAACCTCGGAGTCCTGTTGAGCCCGGCATTTCATCGCATCACCCGGTCGGCTTGGCGACCGCTTGTGTCCCTCCCCCTCCTGCTGTGCGCCATGGCCACCGTGGCACACGCGCAGATCCGCGGACGACCGACCGTTGGCGGCCCGGCACCGCGTCGCCCCAGTCAGGGATGGTGGGTGTCGGGTGGCGCCGCCGGAGTGGTCATGGGGGCGATTACCGACGGCGCCTCGAACGCGCGATGGGAGTTCGGCACGGCCCCGCAGTGGCAGGCACGCGGCACCATCGAGAAGGCGCTCGACGTGGCCACCACATTGGGCATATCCGCCGGCTACGGCGTGGTGGACGTGAATGTCTCCCGCCTTATCGTGCCCGGTCAGGTGGCGCCGGATCCAAGGGCCGTTTGTATCGGCAGCTGCGACGCGCAGCTGGAGACCTGGCAGCTCATGGGTCAGTTCCGCAGCGGCGGTGGCCCCGGCTTTCACACGTTCTTCGAGGCGCAGGGGGGCGTGAACGGCTTCCGCAATCTGCGCACGCGGGACTCGACGGCCGCCCCGATCGGCCCGAGCACCACACAGATGGACTTCGCCGGCTCGCTCGGTTTCGGTTTCGGCTATACCCTTTCGCCGGGTCTCGTGCTCGGCCTCGTGCAGGACTTTGGCATGGGTTGGCATTCGCAGGAGAACCTGCCGAGCGATGCCGGCCGAACCTACCGCACGCGCGCGACACGGGCGACGTTGCGGTTCAAATTCTGAGGCAGCGGCAGACCACGCCGTTTTCGTTTTCCCACCCGCCAAGCACAGGTCTTCCCATGCGCGCTCCCTCCTCGCGCTTTCTGTTTGCCACCCTCGCCGCGTCGGCCGCGCTGAGCGCGTGCGCCGGTACCTCCGCGCCCAGCACGGGCGCATCGTCAACGACGACGGCGAAACCGCTGGGCGATCCGGCGATTCCTGAACGTGTCGCGGCGCAGTTTCCTGCCGGCTGGCGTCTCCCCAGCGGGCAGCGCGCCACGTTTGCCCCGAGCGTGATGGCGGTGAGCAACAGCAGGGAAGCGAGTGCCGCCGCCGCCGAGATCATGAAGCAGGGCGGCAACGCCGTGGACGCGGCCGTTGCCCTCGGCTTTGCGCTCGCCGTGTCGTGGCCCGAGGCGGGCAACATCGGCGGTGGCGGCTACACCGTGGTGCGCATGGCCGACGGCCGCACGGCAGCCATCGACTATCGCGAAGTGGCCCCGCTCGCGGCGACGCGCGACATGTACCTCGACGCCAATGGTCAGCTAACGGCGAAGAGCATCTACGGACATCTCGCATCGGGCGTGCCAGGGGCCGTGGCCGGGCTCGCGGCAATGCTCGAGCGCTACGGCACCATGCCACTCGCCAAGGTGATGCAGCCCGCCATCGCGCTGGCGCGTGACGGGTTCGTGGTGGACACCGCGCTGGCCACGAGCATCGACCGCGCATCCAAGACCCTTGTGCGCTACCAGCGCAACTCGCCCTTCACGCCCAACGGCACGCCGCTCGCCGCGGGGGCGCGTCTCGTACAGCCGGATCTCGCCCGCACGCTGCAGGCCATCGCGGATCGTGGCCCCAAGGCGTTCTACGAAGGCTGGATCGCCGATTCCCTCGTGGCCGAAATGCAGCGCGGCGCAGAGGGCGTGACCGGCATCATCACCAAGGCCGATCTCGCGAAGTACACACCCGCGTGGCGCACCCCCATTCGCACCACGTTCCACGGCTACGGACTGCTGTCCATGCCGCCGAGTTCGAGCGGCGGTGTCACCACGGCCGAGGCGCTCAATATCCTCGAGCAGTATCCCTCGCTCCCGGAGTACGGGAGCACCCGCTGGTTCCATCTCGTCGGCAGTGCCTACCAGCGCGCGTTCATCGACCGCAACGCGAAGTTGGCCGATCCCGACTTCGTGCCCGTGCCGCTGGCGCAGCTCACCAGCAAGACATACGCGGCGAAGCTCAAGGCCACGATTGCCGACACGCGCAGCACGCCCACGCGCGAACTCGAACCGCTCATGCAGCAGGCGGCGCGTGAGCCGGAACACACCACGCATTACTCGGTCGTCGACGCAAAGGGCAACGCCGTGGCCACCACCACCACGCTCAACAACTCGTGGGGCTCTGGGGTGTGGGTGCGCGGTGCCGGCTTCATGCTGAACGACGAGATGGACGACTTCGCCGCGCAGCCCGGCAAGCCCAACATGTTCGGGCTCGTGCAGGGCGAGGCCAACGCCATTCAGCCCGGCAAGCGCATGCTGAGCGCCATGTCCCCCACCATCGTGCTCGACCCGAAGGATCAGGTGCTCATGGTGGTCGGCGCCGCCGGCGGCCCCACGATCATCACCGGCACGAGCCAGGTGATCCTCAACGTCATCCAGCATCGCATGTCACTCGGCGATGCCATGCGCGCGCCGCGCATTCATCATCAAGCCCTGCCCGACTCCCTCACCTTCGAGGCCGGTGGCATCAAGCCCACCGTGCTCGATTCCCTGCGCGGCTTCGGTCACGCGATGCGCGAACTGCGCAGCCTCGTGAACGTGAACGCGATCATGCGCGTGAAGGGAGGATGGGAAGGGCAGCCGGAACCCCGACGCTCCGGCGGCGCGATCGGCTACTGAGAGACTTGAGCGGGGAGATTTGAGCCGGGAGCATGAGAGTCGAAGGGCGAGACGAAGAGTTGAGCCCGGATAGAAGCGAGAGGTCAGTGTTCTCGAAGCGAGAAGTCAGGGCACCGCGCGCTGACCTCTCAACTCGAGAGTCCTGACCTCTCGCTTCTATCCGGGCTCACTTCTCAGTCTCGCCCCGCTCGTCTCTCGACGCTGAAGTCTCAGACCTCAGTTACGGTACCGGCGCCGGCCGCACGGTGATGGGCGCATCCAGCGTCACCGCGATCGTCGCGCCTCCCGCGATGCAGGTGTCGTAGTTCGCCGTCGCGGCGGCGGCCGCCGTCCCTGCGGCCGCGCCCGCAGCGGCACCAATCACGGTGCCCTTGGTATTCTTGCCGATCACCTGCCCCGCGATGGCACCGAGAATCGCGCCGCCCGCCACCTTCTTGGCATCGGACGCCTTGGTGGTGCTGCGCACGCGTTCCGCGCTCGACATCGCCACGGTGCTCTGCACCGGGTAGCTCTTGCCGCCGAACTGGACCGAGACGAGCCGCACGACCAGCGACGTGTTGTCCGTGTTGTTCTGCGCCGTCTTCGCTTCGGTCACTTCGAACGTGCCCGTGGCGCCGGCGGGAATGCTGATGCCGTTGGTGGCACTCACGGGACTCTTCAGCTCGCCCGTGAACGTATCGCCCACCGCCACCGTATTGCTGCACACCTTCGCGCCGTTCGCGAACTCGAGGCGCGCCCCGGCCGCCACCGTACCCGACACCGGGGTTGCCGGAGCCGGCACTGGCGCCGGCGTGGCCGCCGCGGGCTTGGGGGAAGGTACCGGCGTCTGCTTGGGCTTCGGGCTTGGCCTGGGCGCGGGAGATGGCGCTGCGGCGGGCGCTGGCGCCGCTTCCGGAGTGGGCGTGGGCTCGGGTGTGGCCGGCACATCCTGTAGTTGCGGCTGGGCACTGTCCTGCTGTGCCAGCGCCAGGTCACGGCCGAGCGTCGAATCGCTCGCCAATGCGCCGGTGTCATCCTTGGCTCCCCCGCAGGCCGCCAGCACCATGAGTGCCGCAGCCGACAACGTCGTAGTCAGGGGGGCACGATTCGCACGGATATATTGACGCATGGGCAAACTCCCGGGGGAAAAGGACAAACTGGGCGCGTGGCGAACGCTGCGCCGACTCCTCCCATACTACCACCCGTATCGCCTCAAGGTTGCGCTCGGGCTGGC
>Ga0315903_10011215_pt1 | contig 10585 bp, 7 predicted proteins | sample LakEriMetagenome_7_FD_203524 | JGI IMG/M metagenome (GOLD analysis project Ga0315903, IMG submission 203524) | Freshwater fungal communities from buoy surface, Lake Erie, Ohio, United States - Buoy 2 MA119 | ecosystem: Environmental > Aquatic > Freshwater > Lake | place: USA: Lake Erie, Ohio... | reverse complement strand
GGAGAACTACGTGGACAATTCGACGACATCCTAGGAATTCAACTACTACGCAACCGATTTGCATTGCTTGCTATGGAGGCCGCAGAGAAATCTGTACAGGCTCCGATTGTTTTACCACAGGATGTTCAAGAACTGCAGTTGGGTGGAGACGCGGTTATCCGTACATCTAACCCAGCAGGTGTTCGTCGTGTAGAACTATCACTACCACAGGGTGCATTTACAGAATCTGCACTCCTGAATCAAGAACTCCGCGTTGGTGCACGTTATCCTGAAGGACGTACAGGTAACATTGATGCATCTATCGTTACTGGACAAGGTGTACAGGCGCTTATGGGCGCATTTGATACACAAGTCAAATCAGCACAAGCAATTTTTGCTTCAGCACTACGCGATGTAATTAGCGTTTGCTTTGAAGTTGATGAAGTTCTTTACCCAGAAGAGAAGACAATTCGTGGCGTGGACTCAGGTTCACCTTACGAAGTCACCTATCTTCCAAAGAAAGACATTAAGCAGGACTACTCAGCAGATGTTCGTTATGGAATGCTTGCTGGTTTGAATCCTGCACAAGGTCTTATCTTTATGCTTCAAGCATTAGGCGGCGGTCTTATCTCTAAGGATATGGCTATGCGTGAACTTCCATTCACAGTCAATGTCACGCAAGAACTTGAAAAGATTGAAATTGAGAATATGCGTACAGCGTTGCTCAGTGGACTAACAGCAATGGCTCAACAGACACCTATGATGGCAGCACAGGGACAAGACCCGTCAGAGATGATAAACAAGATTGCTTCGGTAATCAAGGCTCGCCAAAAAGGCCAAGCACTTGAAGACGCGATTGAAGAAATCTTCGCGCCGAAGCCTCAAGTTCCTCCTGCTGGGGCACCACAAATGGTTGAGCAACCGTCCCCTGCTCCCGAAGGCGTTCCAGCAGGAGGCGCTCCTTCACCAGAAGGCGCAATAGGACCAGAGATGACTCCACCTGAAGAAGCACCACCAAGCATTATGAATTTACTCTCTAGCCTATCAGGCGAAGGAGAAGCATCAGCAAGCGTTAGAACTATCAACCGCAGATAAATAAGTAGGGGACTATGACAACAATAATCGGAATCGAGTACGATAGTCATTCACTTATTGTTGCCGATAGTCAGACAACAGATGACTCTGGTTTTATTTACAGCCATCCTGATGTTCAAAAAATTGCAGAGCGTGGTTCTTTTTTAATTGCTGGTTCTGGCGAAGTGCACCCTTGCGATGTAGCACAACACATCTGGGAGCCACCGACAGTAACGGCTAAAGACAGAAAAGATATTTACCACTTTATGATTACCAAGGTTATGCCATCTCTACGCAAATGTCTGTCAGAGAATGGTTACAACTTTGATGAATCTAAAAGCGAAATAAGATTTCAATTTTTAATGTCTGTGTGTGGGGAAATATTTGATATTGACCACGAACTATGCGTCAACAAAACTAAAAACAATATTTATGCTGTAGGTTCAGGTGCATCTTACGCACTTGGTGCACTTCACGCTGGCGTAGACGCCTTTGAAGCAATGGAGATTGCAGCAAAACTAACAGCATTTACTGCTGCACCGTACATATCCAAAACACAATTCAAACATATTAAGTAGGAGGAAGCGATGGCAGAAAATAGAGGCGGATTACGCCCAACTGCACCACAATATAACCCTGCTAATGTTTCAGCAACTGGTGGCAACGGACAATCTGGTCGTGACTACACAGGTTTTGCATACGGTGAGAACCAGGCACTTGCAGAACAACAGGCATCAGCACCTATGGCTGCTGCACCTGGACCAGTACGCCCACCTTCAGCGGCAATGCCAGGTATGGGCGGAGCAGTTACACCATTAGATGAATTACAACCAGATGGACGACCTATTTCAGATGGCGTTGACTTTGGAGCAGGTCGTGGTTCCGAGGCTTTGCCTTCACGTATCACATCTCCTATGAACCAGTCTGAAAACCTTGACCTTATTAAGCGCTACCTACCTGATTTGATTAATGCAACACGTATTCCTAACGCACCAGATTCGTACAAGCGATTCGTTAACTATCTGAGAGAACAGATACTTTAATGCAGTGGTTAGAAAATGGATTTTTTGACCATCTAGATAAGTTTGCAAACTCTCTAGGTTATGAACATTATGCAATCGCAATTCCTTTGGCAATGGTCAAGTGGAAGTCGCCCGAAGATAGGGATGTATTCATTATGACTGTTACAAATCAAGATGTCAAGGGCGGCGGGGGTCGTGACTTCAATCCATTGGCGGTGAAGTAATGTCGTCATTTTGGGATAAATTTGTTGAAGATTTTTTAGGAATTAAACCTGCCGCACAGCAAGAAATTGTTTCTGGTGCATCATCTATCGTTAAGGGTTTTGGTACTGCTGTTAAAGCAATTCCAGGTGCGTTAACAAATGAACTATTTGTTGAGCCTACAGTTAAAAGTTTAGAAAACGCTGCCTACAAAGCAGGATATTCTCCAGAAGATGTAGCGCGTGCTGGTATTGGAATTCAGCAGTCTAAAATTGGTCAATTTGCTCAGGCGGAACAAGATAAATTTGTTACAGGAAGCCTTGCAGCATTTGACCCTATTCTTAAAGCAGCAGCAGCAGCAGATAAATACGTATTTACACCTGTAATTGCACGTCCAATAGCAACAGTAAATCTGTTGAACGACCCATATAGCCCATTATACAATGATGAGAAGTATGGCAAAGGAGTACAATTAAGCGACATTCGTGATGCTTGGAACCGAAGCGCTAATGTATCTCTTGGTCAGGCTATTGTTAAGTCTGCAGGAATGCTTGGACTTGCCGAGTCCGCAGTTCTTACTGCTAATGGTATGGATATGTCACAGGTAAATCTATGGGATGACCAAAGTATTCAAGAAAATTTTGTTGACAATAGTTTAGGTTCTTTCATTAGTGGAATGAACGACTTTGTTATTAAAAACGTAGCAATTAATGCTGCCTTCGTAGGTGCTGGTACAGTTGCTAAGGCTGGTTCAGTACGTGCTGGTCTTAATACAAAATTCAAGGCTACAGATGCCGAAGCAATGCCTTTGTTTGAAAAGGATATGACTGACCATATTGCATTTGTTAACAGCAATGGAGTTGCTGGAAATCAAACTGTAATTGGTCAAGATGTTATGGACCTTGCAGCGTCTGAAAACATTGTTGATATTGTTCGTATTGTAAAGAAGCACAGTTACAACCCTGCTCTTCCAGACCTTATCAAAACAACAAAAGACCCAGTAGTTGTTAGGGACCTTTTGCTCGCAGACAAGGGCTATGGCCCAGCAATCGAACGTCTTGCAGCACTAAGAATGTCTGATGACCTTTGGGTCCTTGGCGATGCTACTGCCATTACTCGTGGCAGATATATTACCGACGGTAAGTTACCAGTCTACACAGCAGAACAACGTGCTCGTTGGACTGCAGCCTTCGATGATGCTATTGCAAAGAACCCTAAGCATCAAGAAGTTTATGATGCTTTCTTAAGACAGGAACTTGACGAGTCTACTGGACTTCTTAATACAGAAGTCTTAGCGCTTGGCAAAAACTACAAGCCAATTGAACCAATTGTTGGTCGCGGCGTAGTTGGTGCAGTTCGCTCACGTGCTGGTAAAATTAAAACCGCTTCGATGGAACGTAACTTTGTTGGCCTTGGTGGCGTAACAGAGACAGTTCTTGGTGGCGGTATGAAGGGCCCAGTTACAGTTTTGATGAAGCAGTTTGGTACCTTTATGCCAAAAGGTATTGTTACCAACTCTGGCCTACGTCCAATGAATGGCGTAGATGAATTGATGGCAGTCTTTGATGACATTCCTTTGTTTAGAGATGGCTCAAGAGTTATTGAAACTCACACACGCGAGTTGGTTCCAGCGGCTGTTTATCGCCGTCAAGTTATTGACCGTTTTGTTGCAGCCAAAACAGATGGCGAACGTGCCATTGTAATTGATAGCGTTAATAAAGAGATTGCTCGTACCCTTGCTTTCTCACGCGGATACTATGATGTCAACAAAATTGATAATATGGTTGATGAGTTAATGTCAGAAATTTATCAGGTTCACTCTGGTCTACGCAAAGAAGGTTTTGCTATGGACCCACAGGGCGTGCGTGTAGTAGTTGACCCACGTACTCAACGCCAGTTAGCAAACTCTATGCCTATGCTTCCATTGGGCGAGTTTGACCGTATGATTTTGCGCCTTGCTCGTGGCGAAAAGAACGCAGTTGTAGGTTTTGCTACAGGAGCAAAGCAAACAACTGCTACAGCAGCACGCACACTATTTGAAGGCTCAAGCAGAATATTCTCTGTTGCTCAACTCTACCGTTTTTCATACATTCCAAAGAACTCTGTCTTTGAACCTCTTCTGGCAGCAACTCTTGCAGAGGGTATGACATTTGCAAGACCAATGTTTACTACTGCAATCTGGAGCACTATCACTAAGGGCAGAAATATTATTGCTCGAAATGTAGAAAAGTCAAAGACACTTCTTCCTGGAGCAAAAAAGGAAATCCAAAGAGAAGTCAAGGCTTTATCTGATGAATACAATCAGGCCATTCTTAATCGTGATATGGCGTATGCAACCTACGAAGAATTCTTTGGTGTTGGAAAAAATATTTCTCCAGCAGCAAAGCGTGACTGGGCAGATGAAATAAAGATGCGTCTTAAGGATGCAGAAAATGATGTTGCTCAAATTGAAGGTAGACTTAATGTTTACGCTACCGAATACGGTCAGCCAATATCAGTTCCATCAATCTACAACTTACGTCGTAGAATTCAGTATCTCAAGGATGCAAAGGACCCACGTTTTGCTGGAGATATAGCAGCAGCAGAGATGACTCTCGCTCGCGCAGTTGAAGACATTAACACTATGACACCCGAAGTAAATGCTCTTACTGCACAAATTGCTGCAGCATATGATGAAATCGGAAGAGTCATTGATAAGATTGGTCCAACTGGAGTACGTCAGGCTGACCTCTTTGAGGTTTCTGAAGCACGTTACTTAAAGGAACCATTTCTTGCCAAGACACGAACTGTTCAGTTGTCAAACGGACAGACATTAGAATTTCCTTCTTTTGCAAATCGTGACAATTTTGGCGAAGGCTATATGTCAGAAATTTCTAACAACACTACACGTACACTTGAATTCTTGGGTAACAAAGCATCAGTTGCTAAAACAATTAGCATAAGTGCTCGTTCTCCAAAGAGCATAACTAACGTGGCCGACCCAACATACTTTGATGAATTAGCGTTTGTTGTTAATAGTCAGATGCGTGGTGACCTACTTGTTGACAGAATTCTTTCTGGTCAGTCTCGTGAGCAATTGCTACAGTGGACAACAACGGGCCAGGGAAAGTTCTACATTCGTCAAATGGGTAAGACTCAGGATGAAGTAGTTAGAATGGTTGATGAGCAGATTATATTTGTTCAAAAATATTTGCCTACTTACGAGGCACGTCAACTTGCCCTTAAGGGTGAAGTTACACCATCAGCGTTGCGACGTGAACTATCAGAAAACCTAGACCAGATGTCTCCTATCCATCCACTTGACATTGAATATTCTAATGCAAGTCTCAAGGGTAATACTGGAGCATTTGTAGATGCCGCGTTAGCAAAGTCCTGGAAATTCTTGATGAAGCCAGAAAATGCTATCCGCGAAGTATGGGGTACTACACGCCACACGGCAATTGTTAAAGAAAGAGCAGAGGCTTTACTTGCTCAGGGACAAACAATTGATGTTTCAACATTAAATACAATTCACCACACTGCAGCAATCCAACTTGTTGACGAAGTGGCAAAGGTGTTCTACACAATTCCTCGCCAGCACCGAGCACTTTATCTTGCTCGTGGACTAGCAACGTTTCCTAACGCAGCAGCCTCTGGTATTTATCGTTACAGCAGATTCGCCGTTAAGAAGACTCCGCGTTTTGGTGGTTTCCTAAATAGTTACTACGGACTTTATAACTCATTTGGCGTAGACGAAAACGGTAATCCAGTTGATGACCCAATGAAGGCTAAATTTCTTCTTGTTCCTGGAACAAAGCAAATGGGACTTAATGATGGCAAGGGTGTAATTATTAATGCACGTGCCACAAACTATGTAGCCAACTTCCCAGGTGCTTCCTGGATGGTACCTATTGCACTTAGCAAGATTTACGGAAATAAACCAAACGACGAAGATGAAATCAAAAATATGATTGATTCAACATTTGGTAAAATTCCTGGATATTCTTATGATGAAATGTTTCCATATGGAATTGAACCAGACGTGCTTAAACAACTTGGCAACACGTTCACCCCAGCCTGGGCTCGTAACTTAGTTATAGGATTGACTTCAGACAAAGATACTACAAATAGAATGTTTGTTGATTCTTGGGTTTCAGAAAACAATCGTCAGTGGATTTTGTATGATATGGGCAAAGGGCCTCTACCAACAGATAAATCTGTTATTGATGGGGCAAAGAGTATCTATCTACGCAAGGCTCGCACCCAGTTCTGGTCACTTCTCGGTACACCACAATATGTAGAATCACGACCAGATTCACTCTATCGTGATTACTACTACGGCCTTGTCAATGAATATCAGTTAAAGGGTATGTCTTCAACAGAGGCAAGCAAATTAGCCGAAGAAGACTTTAACAAATATATGCAAGCAGAGACTGGCTCACAGTTTCCTATGGACCGACTCTTTATTGGTTCTCAGGATTCTGTTACATATATTACTCCAAGCCAAAAGGCTTTTGACAGAATTTGGGATAACTTTCCTGGACTTGCGACCAAGTTGCGTCAGGTTGACCCATCTGTAATTGGTCTTATGGTTGCAGACCTGCCTAAGGAATATAGCCCTCAGGTTAATAAGTTCCTTAACTCAACAACTGCTCGTTTTCCAGATGGAACAATGGTTAACAAGGCGCTTAAAACACCTCAGTTAGTTGAAGAAGAAATTGAAAAGTCTCGTTATTGGGCTGCATATACTGCAGAAAAGAAACGATATAATGATGCGGCTAAGGCTGCAGGATACCCAAGTTACCTGAGCGTTCCTGAACTTAAGGCTCAACTTAAAGACTATGCAGAGAATACTCTTGGTAAAAATAGTTTTGCCTGGTCACAAGAATATCAAAAGAATGCAACTAAGGGTAATCAGGCTTGGATTCAATCACAAGGTCTTGCAACAATTGTTAAAGACCAAGAGTTTATGAATAAGTATGGCAAGACTCAGTTTTGGCAACACGCTAAGGCTTTTGTTAAGTATCGCAACGAGTATGCAGCAGCATACAAAGATGCGCCAACTGGAACAAAAGGTAGCGTTAAGGATGCTTGGGCTAACTATCTTGCTTCTAGTTATGATATGTGGGACCCAGTGCTTCAGAGAATGATTACAAGATATTTTGAGAACGATAACTTGAGGGAGAATAAATAATGGCAGATAAACCTGTACCACCATCGACTGGAACCATTATTGTCCCACCAAAGGCTGACAAAAAAGAAAAAGTTTATATTTGGATGCCAGATTCTAAAGGCAACCTTGTAAAGGCTGATGCTTCTATAATTAAGAAGTCGTTTGCTAAACTTCCTTTGAACTCTCAGATTGCTCTTTCCGAGTATCTTCTTGGTGTATCTAATCGTCAACCTACAGATTCTGCTCGCCAGAACCTATGGAACGACATTGTAGATGGTGCGGTAGCAGCCTTTAAGGAAGGCAAGAAGCAATCTCCTTGGGATGTTCTTCAGGTAATGACCGATAACTCACCAATGAACCAAGGCGTTACAACAAACATTATCAAATACGATACTGTCAATGCAAACGCTACGCTCAACAAGATTGGCAAAGCAATTGGCTTTGATATGTCACTTCTTACAGACGCCGACAGAGCAGACTTTCTTACTAAAATAAATGCAGAGGCTGCAACAGGTAAGACAATAACGCGTAAGGCTACAACTGGTGGTTATGAGACAGTCACGACACCATCAACCTTTGACCCTAAGTCTTTTACTGAATCATTCCTCTGGGCTAAGGTAAACCTTGGAGATACCGCAAGTATTCCATCTGCAGCAATTAAGCAGATTGCTAATGTCTCTACACTTCTTAAGGCATACGGTATTAACAACTTAAGTGCTAAAGAAATTAATGCTCTTGGAGTAGAAGTTGCCTCTGGCACCAAAACAGTTGACGACTTAAAACTTGAATTCTCAACAAAGGCACAGAAACTTTACCCAGCCTATGCTGAACGACTTAAGGGAACACCTGGTCTTACTATGTCAGATATTGCAGAACCTATTATTGGGACTCTATCTAAGATGTGGGAAATGGATGCTGGTTCGTTTCAACTATCTGACCCTAATGTTTCCAGATTCCTTAACCCAGATGTAACTGGTAAGGCTCCTGCTCCATCCATAACAGATGTATATAACTTTGCTCTAAATCATCCTAACCGTGAAAAAACTAAAGCAGCAAACGAAGAGGCTAGGGACGCTGGCGTCGCTTTTGCTCGTGCTGCTGGATTTGGAGTTTAAATGGCACAAACAGCAGCCCAGAAAAAAGCAGCGGAGCAAGCAGCAAACAAAAAACTTCTTGCCCAGGCACAGGCTCTTCTTGAAAAACAAAAGTCTCAGTTAGCGGCTCTTGAAGCACAACAGGCAGCCGCTGCAAAAATTAAAACAGACTTTGAGGCAGAACAAAAACTTGCCAAAGAGGAAGCAATAAAGCAAAATGCAGCAGACCGTCTTGAGCGTATTCGTCTTGAGCGTGAAGCCAAAGAGGCTCAAACTAAATCAAATGCAGCACTTGCAGCAAATCCAGCACTAGGTGCCGCTAAAGGTTCTAACATTTTTCAGATGCTTGGCGGAATTCTTTACTTCAGTGGTGTGCCATTTACTGGCACCGACGGTGGAAAAAAGTACGTAAATGGTATTGCTACTGGTACAGCACCTGACTCAACAACTGGAAACACTGCAGCAGTAGTTGATACACCAGGACTTGCAGTTGATACATTTCGCAAAACACTTTCTTTATACTTTGGAGAAGCAGAATCAAAGAAGCCCTGGGTGGATGCACTCTATAAAAGCGCTTCTGGATACTACAAGACTGGCTCAACTGCAGAAGAGTCAATGAACTTAGCCTTTATTGCAGGTCGCAATGACCCTGCTATGAAACCATTTACAGATAGATTTGCACCAATTTACAAGTTACAGGACCTCAAGGCTGGCGGTGCTTCTGTTGAAGTGCCAACAATTGGGGAATTCGTAAAGTCTCAAGAAGCAATGGGTGACATATTTAGAAGAAGCAACCTAACTGACCTTGCTGTAGATTCTTATACTGGCGAGTTAATCGGCAAGGGAATCTCTGTATCTACCGTTGCCGAGAACATTACAAAAGTTTTTGATGTAATTGACCAGGCTCCTAAAGAAGTCAAAGATACAATCAATCGTTTCTATCCAACTGCAGACCGAGGCAAACTAGCCAAAGCGCTACTTACTGGTACAAAAGGCTTTGCCGAACTTGATAGAGAAGTTAAGGGTTACCAGGTACTTGCAGCAGCAGAGACTCAGGGTATTGGTGCTAACACACTTACTGATGGAATCACAGCAGCGCAAGCATCAAACTACGCAGCAGGTGGAGCAACATTCCAGTCCACACTCGCTGGCTTTGGTCAGGTGGCTCAGGCCCGTCAAACAGAGCAAAAACTTGCTGAAATTTCTGGTCAGAAGTCAATGGGTGTTGCTGGTTTAGCAGAAGCCGTAATTGGCAAGAAAGCCTCAGCACTTAGTGAACTTGAGAAACTTACACTACAAGAAGAAGCCCGCTATAAGGCTAAGTCTGGAACTACTTCAGCAAGCCTAGCATCAGAGCGCCGAGGCGCTGGCTTAATATAAAAAGAATCCTAATGGACCTATCGGCCCCATTAGCGTATAAGACCGATAGCAAGAGCCAGACTATTTCCCCTAATAGGACCTGAGGCTTGCGACTACAACGAATAGAAGGGTGGGTTGCTATGAGCAACAACTACTGGGACGAAGATGATGATGACCTAGATACCGAGCAGTTTGCTGGCGATGGAAGTGACTTGTTAAAGAAGTTACGAAAAGCCAAGCGAGCAGACGAGAAGCGTATCAAAGAACTCACTGAGCAACTTGAGGGACTTTCCAAGGTGCAGCGTGAGAGAACCGTCAAAGAAGTCTTAGAAAAGAAGGGTGTTAATCCAAAGGCTACACGTCTTGTTCTTAAGGACTTGGATGACGTTACCGAAGAATCAGTGAATAACTGGCTCGAAGATAACGCAGACTTGTTCGGACTGACTGTACAAGAGGAGCAAGCATCTGATAGTAACGACATTGACCGTGCCGCTTTGCGTCAACAAGATGCCGTTACTCAGGGTGCAATAACCCCTGATAGAGCACAAGATGCATCATTAAGGATTGACGGCGCCCAAAGCGCTGAAGAACTTATTGCATTTATGCGCTCGCAATGACAATATCCGTTCATAGTCACTTGGAGGTGACGAAAAATGACAGCAACCACAGGCTCCAGCAATCTTGGAGGAACCGCAGGTAGCGCT
>Ga0315903_10011210_pt1 | contig 10588 bp, 11 predicted proteins | sample LakEriMetagenome_7_FD_203524 | JGI IMG/M metagenome (GOLD analysis project Ga0315903, IMG submission 203524) | Freshwater fungal communities from buoy surface, Lake Erie, Ohio, United States - Buoy 2 MA119 | ecosystem: Environmental > Aquatic > Freshwater > Lake | place: USA: Lake Erie, Ohio... | reverse complement strand
GCGGCTTCGGAGCGATTACAACAAAGGTATCTTCACGAAGGATAAGGCTCTGCAGAGGTGCAACCTGAGCGTCGTGAAGTCCGAAGTCGGAATGTGGAGCGGGCCTTTACGAGGATCTGCTCCCTTCCATTCCGACTTTGGCACTATGCGATAAACCTTCGCCGCACGAAGCGGCGAACTCCCCGTGCAGGATGCATTCAAACTTCGTTAGCTATTAGACGGTAGATTCCACTTGCCGGTGAACCAAAACAGCTTTTGAAATGGCTCGCTGAAAACGTTTGTAATCGCCAGCGAGCCAAGGAGGCTGAGGAAACAAACCAAGGATGATCGTCGATCAAGCATGGTTAGCGAGCGTCGTTCGGAGAAACGGTGTCGAGCGACTCTGCGAGTCTCTCAGCCACGATAAGTGAAGTGAACTTTGCGTGGATAAGATCAGCCACGAACCGAGAAAGCTCATCGATTCCAATTAGTCCAGCCTCAAACTTGGATTTTGCGTCGAGGAATGCTCGCTGTAGAATGCCCTCACGTTCCTTCAACAGTGCTGGCAACGATGCAACATTCCCTGCCTCTGCAGTCTTGATTTTTGCTTCGACGAGGTTCATCTCCGCTGTTAGAACTTCATCCTGGGTGACAAGCCCTTGATCAAAATTGAGTCTTACGGATTCCAGTACGGATTGAAGATCGGACTCGTGGGTGTTTGACGGAATTGCTTCCGCGACCGGCAGGATTGCTGGTGGTCTCTTTTCGTCGCTTCCATTCAAGACGGAGAATTGAGCACTACCGGTTAGTAGCGAACCTGAGTTCTTCGAATCATCGGCGAAGTCAGGAACATCAAATGCGATGTCGCATTTTGTATTGATCGGCAACATGACGTTGGTAGTCCAATCGTCGGTGATTTGCTGCGCAGTGGCTAGTTTTTCTGCTGAATCTACGAATCGGATCTTTCGATTTTTGAAGAGCGTTGGTTGCTCACCGATCCCCTCGACTCGCCAGCCTCCGATTATTGTCTCGCGATCATGCTCAACTGAAAGTCTCTGCTTTTCGTCGGCTCGAAGTAGCTCGATCTCAATTTTGTTGAAATGAAACGCGTTGGGAAGCGTTGCCGCCAAACCCTTTCCGTGAATGGTACGGTAGAAGAACTCGACATCAACAACTTGGCCAGCCAAATATCTGGTTTGCGCGGGCTTGAATCGGAATCCAGCCTGTAGGCCAGCGTCGCTTGGCTTTCCCCAATGAATCGTTTCGTCGGAAAATGAGTTGACTTTCTGGAATCGCTCGCGAATTGTAAACGCTTGAGTGCTGCCATCTTGATCATTCCGAACCACTAGTCGAATCGACCAAACAGAAAAGCGGTCGTCTCCAGTTTCGTAAGTTCGCAATAGCTCGATCTTGATTCCCTTCATCACATGCCTATCAATAGCAGCCATCAACGCGTCCATCGTTGAAGGCTTCAGTCCATCGGACGAATACCAACTCTGTTTCCCCCATATCGTCGACAGCGCAGCCAAGGTTTCATCAAGTGTCAAGTCTGGCTCTTCCGAATGCGACTCATTGAACTCCACGATGGCCGTCTTCAAAGGTGATTCGGGGGGCTGGAGCGAGGTAGTATCTGATGAAACAAACTGATTGCGAATGGTCGTAGCGAGTCCTTCTTTCCCGATCAAGTTGATCTGAATTGCGCTCGAGCTCAGGGGTTTCTCATGCCACCATTGTTGGGGCAGTTCCCATTCGCGACTATTCAGCTTCATAGACCAGCCGGGAGGCAATTTGCGAGTGATTACGATCTCCTTCACTGTCTCGCGGATTTCCTCGCGGAGCTTCAATTGGCTGTATTGCCACCAGAGACTTGCTACCAACTCGTCTTCAGTGAGTGGCAGTGAATTCGACGATCGCAACAACTCTTTATGAACACGATTGAAGTCGTTTACCACCGAGGCCAAGTCAGACGCAACTGTGGACACTGTTACCTTAGGCTTCGAAAAATCGACTTCCGGTGAGAGCGCATTGTAAACGTGTAGTACTGGCTTGTCCTTTTCTGTCGACGTTGACTCCGACATAGCACTCGTCGCGATGGACGCGAGCCGCTCACGAATTTCACTCGCTTTTTTGGCGTACACAAAGGCCTGAGTACCATTGCCCTCCGAAAGGAACAAGTCACCCATTTTGCTATACGCGGCTGCCAGATTTCGAACGTATTCAGCATTATTGGGTGCAATGGCAACGAGTCGTTCACTTTCTTCGATGGCTTTTTCGTAGTTCTCGCGGGTCTGAGTCCCTTTGCTCAATTGCACTTCGGTACCATCGGATTGCCGATAAACAATCTGAATTGTTTTCGTATCTCCTCGGACCAAAGAGACATTTTTTCCTTCGACCAAAAGATCCTGTGAGTCACCGTCGAACTCAATCACATATTCACCTGCCGCTAGCCGAACCGACTTGCCGGTACGACTCACGACCATTTCATCAACGACTTGATCGGATCTCTTGATTCGAATCGGAACGTTATCCGCTTCGCTTTTGATCGTGATGGTCCCCTTGTTCGTTTCCAGAACAATAAGGACACCTGCGAAAAAAATGAACGCACTTGCCATGCTGGCCAATATCCAAGTTGGGATTCGCACACGATCGAAAAAGGATGCCTTGGGCACAACAGCTAGAGGAAGCGGCTCCGTCGCTGGCTTTTGCAGGTGGGCTAAACACTGCTCGAGGATCTGCGCAAGTCCTTCCGCCGACTGAAATCTCGCTTCTCGATCTTTCTCCAGCAGTCTCATGACAACTCGCTCAAGCCACTCTGGAATCAGAGGGTTCTGGTCGCGAATCGACCGCGGCTGCTCGTCAGTAATGCGTCGCATCACTGCATACCCCGAGTCCGCTCGGTAAGGAGGATGCCCCGTGCACAAGGCGTAGAGCACGCATCCTAAACTGAAAAGATCGCTGCGGCCATCGAGCTCTTCGCCACGAACTTGTTCGGGTGACATGTAATTCGGTGTTCCGGGATGAAAACCACTGCGTGTTAAACACGCTTCGTCCTGCGTGCGGGCTAGCCCGAAATCGGTGAGCAGTGCGCGAGCAACATTCTCATCGAGCATGATGTTCGACGGTTTAACGTCGCGATGAATCAGTCCTTGCGCATGCGCTGCCGCCAAGCCGATGGCAACCTGCATACCGATGCGCAGGATCTCACAAACGTCCAGTGGCCCATCACGATCCAACCTCGCTTGCAGCGAATGGCCAGCGATGTACTGCATTACCAAGTATGGCGTTGCGTGTTCCGTTTCGACGTTGTGAATCGGCACCACGTGATCATTCACGATAGCCGCCGCGGCACGAGCTTCACGGGCGAATCGTTCGCGAGCAGACCGACTGCCCGACAAATGGGGCGCCAGCATCTTGATCGCGACCGATCGATGCAGTTCCGAGTCGTAAGCTTTGAAGACGACTCCCATGCCGCCTGAGCCAACCAGCCTTTCGATTTCGTAGCGGCCGAGTCGTCCCAGCATTTCGGGGTGTGACGGTGGCTGCAGAAGCTGCTTTGCCATTGTGTCGGTCCATTCGGAGGAGTGCTCGGCTGTGGGATGAAACCGCGTCGGATTCTGAAAATCATTTCCAAAATCCAGTCCGCCCTCAACGCGCGAGCAAAGTCCCTCCCGCGCGAGCGTCCATTGTTGTTGGTTAGCTGCGAGTTCTTCGATCCGCGTCTGGCAATGTTCGCAGTTGTCGAGATGCTGCAAACCTAGCTCGGTTGAGCACCTCGAATCCTGGTTCAAGATTCCAAGAAGCATTTCGTCTGAGCATTCGATTTTTGAAAGCATGTTAGATCCTCTTGATTCCGACTTCTGGCACTTCGTATTTTGATTGGGCTAGAAAATGGGGGGAGAAAAATGTTTTCATTTTCATGCCACCATCTTCTTTCCATTGGGTCTAGTTCTTCTGTTTAGCAAGATAATTGCGGGCTTCGACAGGCGTGACTTTTCCATCGCCATCGGCATCAGCATCAGGAAAGTGATCTCGTACTTCTTTCTCAGTAAGCCAACCATCCTTGTCGGCATCTGCAGTGGGATAGAGCTTAAGCAATGATTGAAGCTGTATCTCCGCTTTTGGACGATCCTCTAGTTTTCCGGCTACCGCGTTGGTCGTTTTGTTGAGGCGTTTTAGGATCGCTGCGACAAGTTGCTGCTGAGGCTTGGAGCCTACAACCACTAGTCTTTGGTTCTCTGCATCATAAGCGATCTTTGTTCTGGGGTTTTCCGTCTCACCTGTCTCGATGGCTGCGGAGATACATTGGGTCAAGACATCCACGAATACGGGAACCTCATCGTCAGCCTTCGGTAGCTTATCTTTAAGGCTATGCAATGTGATGACAGGGGTCTTTGCATTGGGAGCACTCGTCTCCCTAATCAGCGGCGCGAGACCTTGTGCTTTTCTTTGCCCATTGATGGAGGTCCACAGCATCCCTTGTACCAGCGCGTCTTCGCTGCCGAACTTTCTTGCCATCTTGTTTGCTAGTTGCTCAGCCTCTGGCCATTTCTGTTCTTTTACCAGGCCGTTGAATTTCTCCATCGTCTCATGCCACAGCTTTGACTCAGCCTCATTCTTCGCTAGCTGTTCCTTTGTGAGTGGAACACCCTTTTGATCGGCCTGGCTGTAAGCGATCGGGCTGCAGAAAGTTGATGCAGAAAGCATGCAGGTCGCCAAAAAACTGGCTTTCACCGCTCTATGGCCAAGTCGTTTACTCGTAATCATTTGGAACCTCTATTCAACTTTCGAATGGTCCTAACGCGAGACACACCGACGCGGCATGTCTGTGTTACCGAACTGGATGAACTGGACTGTTTGACCTTCAACTCGCGACGTTACCGCGACTCAGCCGCCTTAATGTTTGGCGAGCCACACCTATCGAGCGTTTCGATCAACTTGCGAGCATTCTCAATCCACTGCTTTTCGCCGCGAAGAACAATCAGGTTTGCGCGTTCATCGGCTCCCACGGAGTGTTTGCCTTCTGTTTTAAGAACACCCCGGAGAAGCTCAGTGATCAATTTGGCTTTTGTGAACTCGACTTTTACGGCCAACACTTCCGGTACGGTCTCTTGCGCAGATGAGGAATTCTTTAGCGAGTAGGAATGCAGCTTTTGTGTAGCATGGTCGGGGCTGAGGGGCTGATTCTCGCTGCCGGTGAGTTGTAGGCGATAGCCTTGAGGGAGCCCCTTTGCTAATTGGTAGATTTGATCTCGAGTTTTGTCGGATTCGACTCTAAGGCTTTCGATCAGTGTCTGCTTTTTTTCGACGAAGGGGGGTGCTTTCTCTGGATCTGCTTCACCAGCCACAGTCGCAAGGTCCAATTCGGCCTCGGCCTTTTTCTCGAAGAGCTTCTTCAGTTTCGTCAGTTGCACCTGAAGCTCCATTTGGGCAACAACTGCGTCCAAGTTCTGTGATGCCGTACGTTCAGCGAATGGGGCCTCTTGAGCCTCGGCACGAAAATTCGTTCCTAGACATAATGCAAGAGCAGTCAAGGCTGCAAGTCGTCGCATGGTAAGTACCCTAAGTAATTGAAAGAGGAAACGGAGTTTCGAAATGGCGAGCACCTAAGTCCGGGCTGCCGGAATTTTTCGATATGCTGGGTCGTGTTGTTTGTCCTGTGAGTTAGAGTAACCTGCCGCCTCAAAACCTTGCATCGAACGCGTTATTATTCTGAAATCAAGCCAAAAGGTCCAAACCCAGGCGGTGGATCAACCAATGACGCCAAAATCGAACAAATTCGTTTTGCTTTGCCTCCCGATTTGAGAAAGAATGGTGAACAGGCTGTTACTTACAGGAAACCCGACGTCACATAGCGGCCAACTTAGGACACCAGACAAGTTCTCGTATCCAACGAGGGAGACACTGAACATGATACCCACGATCTTTCGCAAAACTCCGGAATCGACGGCAGGAACGGTTGGTGACCTGGTCAATTCGTCGCCGTTTCTCGACGCCAGTAAGCTTGCACTGGCGACGCTCGGAATCTCCCTCCTTTCGCTTACCTTATTTGGGTCGCTAGCTTGGCATGGAGCGCTTTCGCTCTTCGCAATGAACGACCAAGCGCACCTAATCAGTCTGGTGACATCTTCGGGATTGGCTGCTTGTGCATTCGTATCAAAGCTTTTTGAGCGTTTCATAGGACTTCGGCACGGACATTGCGCATTGTTCTCCCTTTTTGTTGCAGGCATCGTTGCCTATCTTCTCTCGGCTCCTTGGCCAATCGCTATCTGTTTCTATTATATTGATCTCTCGAAAGTATTGGCAATCTACGCAGTAATGGCCTTCGTGCCTTCCTTAATCGCCACCGCCCCGACTCTTCAACCGAGAGCAGGTCAAATCGCTTCGACGTCATTTAGAATCCTAGGTGCGCTCGTTCTTTTCGTCGCGCTGAGATAGCGCAGCAGGAAATCTTGTGAACGCACAATCTCGAGTCGACCTTCAGGGGATTCAACCGCGCCAGTCTGCATCAAGACAGGAATGCAGTTGTAGAATTGAAACACAACATTGCAAAGCATCCAGGAAACGTCTAGCGATACTGGCAACTGATCCAAGATCAGCGCCAGCGAACGCATGGACTACGTAAAGATATCAATCGCAAGACCTTTTCGTACTTTCTTGATTGCCTTGAGGACCTTAATCCAATTCTTGACGTAGGAAGCGAACTCTTTCGGGCTTTCGAACATCTCCGCCTTGGACTTTGCCCAGTTTGCCTTAATGCCTTCGTCTAGTTTGCCTTTTGGGATCGCAGCGAACGCATCCAGAATTTGGGATAATTGCTCTGGGCTTGAACGCGGTATCAACGGACCATCGCACCCGAATTGAAACTGGTCCTTATCGTACTTGACGACTGGCTTGTAAAGAGTCGATTGATTCCATTTCTTGGGGACTCCGTTGATACATACCGCCGAGAAAAGCTGATCGAGCGCAAGGACAATGTCTTCGTCCAGTTTGCTGCGTACTCTTCCATAGATACTCGCGCATTCCATGTTGAAACCGAATGCATCAAAATCGACTTGGGAATCGCATACTTCCATCCATTCGCCAGGCTTTGGAAAAGTTGACTCAAACATTTTCCAATCTACCTCGAAAATACAGATCTCCATTGCACCTGCCCTCGATAGTATCTTGCACTCAAAACATCATTTCAAAATGGTATCGCCAGCTGTAGCTCATCATCGGCTTGGAACACCGCGAAGAGACCGACGATCATCAGGAGAGTAGCGAGTCTGAAACGTAAGAACGATTTCATCATAACTTTATTCCGTATTATGACCTGTGATTTTTGTGGCTACTCTTGAATAAGTTCACGGATTTTAGCGTCGAGCTCCGTCAGCTTCTCCTGGTCAAATCCGACGATTTCGAAACGGATCGTCCCAGTATAATCGATCACATAGGTTCTTGGGATGATCTTTTTCGCGAATGCGGAGTATAGGCGTCCTTCCGTGTCCGCGACGAACGGCAAGCGATACCCGTTCTTCGAAGCAAATGCATCGAGAGTTTCCTGCGATTCTTCTCGACCTACTACCAGGAAAACAACGTTCTTTCGGTCCGCGAATCTGTCGGCGATTTGTTGAAGATGCGGTAACTCGGTCAGACAAGGACCGCACCAGGTGGCAAAGAAATTCAGGACGGTAATCTTGGGCCCGTCTACAGGAAGCCCCAAACTAGCAAGCTCCGTATGGAAATCGTTCACTTGACTTCCAACCTGAAGAACCGATGCCTCCTCGATTCTCTTTTGACTTTGAGCCGTCAAAGCAACCGCCATGGACGGGCGCAAGATGCCTCTCCACAATCCGAAAAGTGCAACTGGCATCAAAGCCGCAAGCACGAAAAGTACGGCAGCGCGTTGGAGTCGGCCAGTGCGTTTCTCGGATCGCCACTGGATAACCGCAAGCAAAATTTGTGCGACCCCGAGCAGCACGAACAAAGGTATACAAATCAAGAGGGCCCAATAGACCCAAATGAGAACCGTATGGAATAGTGAAAAATCAGAAGCCATGAATTTTGATCCTCTGCGTTGTGTTTCGTGTTTCCCGATTCAGAAGTACCACCGAGATCGCGTTTCTTGCACCCGAGAATCGTCATCCCATTTTGATGCGACAGCTAGGAGTGCTATTCGGCGTGGATCCAAGGTTGGGCCCGATGACCTTGTTTGGAAGATCCGATTGGACGAATCACGAGAATACAGGATATCCTTCAACCGTCCTAATGACGCGGTCCGAATAGTCAGCCGATCATTTTTCGCATGCTCAATGTTAGCTGGGTAATTCATTTCAAGTCGTCAAATGAGGGCCAATCGGCATTTGATGTTGCAAGCTCTCGATAGTGTGCTTCGGCAGCAGCGTTTCCCAATGCAGTGAACTCCAGGATTACGCTTTGACATCCCTCAACAAAGTTCTCTAGAGCGTCCAGTGGTCGCGCAGGTGTTCGACCATCCGGTCCATCACCGCTGCGCATAGCGACTGGAGTTCCACGAGATCCCCAAAGGAAGAACCTCCGTGGTTCCATGCGGTAGATGTTCTCCGGGCCAAAGGTGAAGGACAAGTCACTTTTATCAACGTGCCAATCGCTTCGTCCGAAGCATTGCAATCCTGATTCCGTGTTTGAAATCGATTCCACGACAAGCCATCGTCCGGCGACCAGTTGTTCTCGCTCTCGTATGCCCGTCAAGATCTTGACTTTCTCCCCTACAAAAACCGTCCGCCGCATTTCCAGCGACCGTAACGGATGTGGAAACAATTCGGGACGCGAATGGAAAAGGTCGTCAACATCCATTGGTTTTTCTGTAATCATTCAGCATCCTTTGAGCGCGATCATGGCGGAATCTACAGCAACGCTTGCTTTTGGGGCAGTTGTGCTTTTGTTTGTCTTGGGAAATCGTCATGCGGCAGCCTTGCATTGGCATGGAAGGCCTTCGTTGGCTTTTCCTGACGTTGTGTTCGATTTGGTTGTAAGGTTATTGGCAGTGATTTGGGCATCTTTCGCATTTTGCGGCCGGTTAAGTTGGAGCAATTGGTTCAGTCATCGGCAAGGCCGCTATACTGGCTGACCAAGCTCTGGAGGCGCTTCATGACTCGGCTCCGTGCGACGTAGACTTGTCCGACACCAACGCCGAGTTGCTTTGCGGCTTGGCCGATAGATACTCCGTCCACATGGGTCATTCGGAATGCCTCCCATGTTTTGGGATCGACGTCCAACTCAACTCTTTGAGCGGCCCATCGGTAGACTTCTCGTTGGTACTCGATATCAAATTCGGAGGCTAGCGCGTCCTCTGCGGCTTTTAACCGCCCCACCTTGTCGAGGCCTTCGGTTCCCCCGACACCGATCCCCCCCTTTGGCTTTCTGTTGAGCATATTGAGAGCAACGTTTCGGCCGATACCGATAAGCCAATTGCGAAATCGGCCACGTTCCGACTGTTCTAGCCATTTCTCCACAGACTGAAAGATTGCAGTAAAGACCTGTTGCACGACGTCTTCAGCATCAGCCCGCTGCAAACCCTGGCGCAGGGCCATTCGAAAAACCAGTGGACCGTAGATTGCCATCACCTCATCCCATGCGTCCCTGTCCTCTCGGTCGCGTAGACGAACAATCAGGCTTGCATGGGTATCAGATGGACTAGGTAACATGAGGTTGTCTTTTGGTTCCTTGCTTCTATCCGTCGCATGGCAAGTCCATGGGGCCGAGCTGTCTTGAACGTGTTCGATAAACTCCCAATCTAGACTTTACCTCTTCGGATCAGCATCGACTAGACGGAGGTAACACCACCTTCTGTTTTCTTGCGCACGGCATTTGGTTTTTTAGGTTTTTCCTTGTTTTTTCAGTCACTAGGTCCGGAGACTCGGGAGTCTGTGGAGTTTCAACAATCTCGTGCAGAACAATCTGAATCGCAATGGCCGATCAGGTGGAACGATGGTTCGCAACAAACGGTTTCGTTAGTAAGTCTGTGGTACGGCATTGCAGGGAGGGGGCAGAGTGCGATAGCCCAGGACCGACACCAACCAAAAACAACTCGGCAACTACGAGACCGCATCCAAGAAAGAACTGGGCAAGGGTTATCCGAAAACTGGAGCATCACCGGACGGCTCGCGCCCGATACCGTCAAATCGGGCAATCGCAAACCTCTAAAGTTACCGCAAAGGCGCCAAGGTCGCCAAGTCTAAGAAGGAGGCAAGAAGCGACTGGAGGGTATCGCCCCATCGCCAAATCGCTCGACTGGAACCATTAGCGACAAACGTGGAATAGGTTGCGTCAAGGCGCCACGGCGTTCTTCCGTTGGCCCTCGACTGGCAACGTGGTCGCTTATCCTGCGGCCGAATCGTAGCCATCCGCTGCCAAGCGGTGGACAGCGTCGCGAGTTAAGTCTCCACCGTCTGGCGACAGGTGGCTACGGGCGGAGAACGCACATCGTTTGCTGCGGAATCGTAACCATCCGCTGCCAAGCGGCGGTCACCGGTCGGCCTGCGCCGTTCCGCCTTTATGGAGGCGTTCGCTTTGCGAACGAGGGTGTTTGGTGCGGATCAATCTGCGAGAGTGCGGAAAGATCGCACGATGAAGCGAGTACACCGGAAGC
>Ga0315903_10011201_pt1 | contig 10598 bp, 11 predicted proteins | sample LakEriMetagenome_7_FD_203524 | JGI IMG/M metagenome (GOLD analysis project Ga0315903, IMG submission 203524) | Freshwater fungal communities from buoy surface, Lake Erie, Ohio, United States - Buoy 2 MA119 | ecosystem: Environmental > Aquatic > Freshwater > Lake | place: USA: Lake Erie, Ohio... | reverse complement strand
CTGCATTCGCCGCGAAGTTTTCGAGGCGATGCGCGACGCGGCGCCCGCTGATTGGTATTGGCAGGGCCACGGCGAGGACCGCTTGAAGTGCCACGACTGGTTCACGCGGCTGCGCGAGGGCAGCAATCACTACGGCGAGGATTACGCCTTCTCGCTGCGGTGGAAGCGCCTCGGCGGGCAGATGTGGGTAGATCCGAACATCACGCTTTGGCATTGGGGCCTGCACGGCTGGCGCGGCAACATCCACGAACAGTGGTTGACGCAGAAAGATGAAGCCGAGCGGCTTGGGATTGCGGCATGAAGGTTCTGCATGTGGGGTGCGGTTACGCGACCGTCCCGGAAATCATGTTCCCGCTGGCCGATTGGTCGGAAATCCGGCTGGATATTGACCCGGATGTGAACCCCGACATCGTCGCGAGCCTTACGAAAATGCCGGTTGCCGACGCCGCGATGCAGGCGATTTTTTCCGCGCACAACCTTGAGCACCTGGCGCCGCACGATGTGCCGGTGGCGCTGGCCGAGTTTCGCCGGGTGCTTTCGCCCGGCGGCTTTGCGCTCATCCAGGTGCCCGACTTGCAGGCGGCGGCGCGGGATGTTGCGGACGGCAAGGGGCATGTGCCGATCTACGATGCGCCGTGCGGGCCGGTGGCGGCGTTTGATATGATCTTCGGGCACGGCCGCCTGGCGTCCGACAACCATTGGATGGCGCATCGGTGCGGGTTCACGGCGGATACGCTGTATGATCTGCTTATCGCGGCGGGATTTCCGACCGTAACCGTGCGCGCGTCGAATTACACGCTAGATGCGGTGGCGGTGAAGGATGGATTGTAACGATTATAAGGAGTTCATTCTGGACGCGATAAAGAGCGCGAAGACGGTTTCCGAACTGGACGACTTGGCCAGGCTGCATCGTCGCATTCATCGAGAATGCATGCGCGCCTTGTTTGGGAAGAAACCTGATGCTTGACCCGAAATTCTGGCCTTCGTGGCGCTACGGCCCGAACGGCGAGGCGGCGATTTTCGAGCGACCGGAAGACGTGCCCGATGGGTGGAGCGCGGTCGTTTCCTTTGCTGCCGCGGCGCCGGAACCCGCGACCGAGGACCAGGCCCCCGCCAAACGCGGCCCCGGTCGTCCGAAGAAAGGCTAACCCATGGCGACCGCGCGCGATCTGGTTACGGCGTCCTTGCGCGACCTTGGCGTTCTCGACCCCGTTGAGGAAGCCTCTGCCGAAGACGCGGGCGCGGCGCTGGCGATCTTGAACCAGATGCTTGCGGGAATGGAGTTGGACGCGGTTCCCATGGGTCTCGGGACTGTGACCTTGAACACAGTCCTTGCGGTTCCGGATTCACACTTGGAGGCCCTACGCGCTAACCTTGCCGCGAGGCTGGCGCCGGTTTTCGGGAGACAGCCGTCGCCTCTGACCGTGGAGATGGCAAGCCGTGGTTATCGCAACTTGCAGAACGCTTATCGCCGCACTCGCCTGTTGTCTGTTGATCCCGGCATCCAGCGGCGCCGCCGCCTTTATGGGTGGGAGCTTTGACATGAGCTATTCCGCGTCGCGTTATCAGACCGGCTTTCGCTATGACCCGGCGATGCGCTCGGGCGCCTATCGCCCTGGCGGCGTGCGGCAGGGCGCCAATGCGCTCGCGCCTGTCTATGACGCTCCTGCGACGTTTGGCGGGGGCGGGGCGACCTTGGGCGGTGGGGCGCCGATGCTGACGGGCGCGGGGCTGCCTTCGCGCGGGTGGGATAGCGACAACAATTCCGCCAATCAGGACACGGGGGAAACGACGGCCAATCAGCCGGGTGTCGCCCGCGGCACAGGCAACCCCCTGGACGATTTGTATTCCGCGATGACGACGCCGGAGTTTGCCGCGCCGGCTGCGGCCATGGCGCTTGGCGGGCCGATGGCGCTTGGCATCGGCGCGCTCGGCACCGGGCTTGCCGCCGCGCTGCGCGCTTCCAACGTGGTCGATGACCAGACTGCTCGCAGCCTGTTCCGGGGCGCCTGGGGGAGCTTTGGGCGTAATGAGGCGCAGACCGTGGATTCGTGGGGGAACCCGTCGCGGCCGGGCCAGACTACAGGCAACATCAGCGGGGGAGCGGGCGGCGGCGATCTTGCCGCGCCTGGCATGGAAAGCACGCTGGACGACACGGCAACCATGGGGTCGGCCTATGGCGCCCCGGCCAATGACATAAGCAACCCAGGCTTCGGCGCCCCTGTGGGGTCGGGGAATTTTGGCGACGGCGCGAACAGCGGCGGCGGCGGGCTAAACGACTCACCGAGTGAAAGCGGCTACGGCGGCGAAACGGCCGGAATGGGATCTTCGGAAAGCGGCGTAGGCTGGCGCAAGGGCGGCTATACTGGCGACGGCGGCGATGGGCGTGTTGATGTCCACAAGGAAGCCGGGCCGGTGCATGAGGGCGAATTTGTTTTGCGGCACGAAGCCGCGCATCACTACGGCCCCGAAATCATGAACGCGCTCAACCGCGGTGCCATCCCGCGCAACGCGCTGGCCGCCATGGCTATGCGGCGCCCCATGCACTCGGCAAACCACCTCGTGCAGATGATGGCGCGCGGCTGATCTGCCCTCACGCCCCGGAATAAGGCGCCTTATGGCGCCTTTTTTGTCTCTGTCACAATCGCATGACGCAAGGAAAGGGCCGCAATGCCGCGAGTTCCCTTCGCCTGGAACGCCTACAAGCACCGCACGCTTCCGGCATCCGCGCAGCGCCTTATCAACGTCTTCGCGGAAAAGCAGCCGCCGGGCTCCAAATCCGAAATGCTGCTTCTCCCGACGCCAGGCATGGAACTTTTCGTCACGGTCGGTGACGGCCCCACTCGCGGCTTCACAGAAATGGCGGGGGAACTGATCGTCGTTAGCGGGACGTCGGTCTATCGCGTGGATACCGTGCCGGGTGCCGTCTTCCTCGGCACCGTGGACGACGGTGGCCCCGTCACGATGGCCGAAAACGGCACGCAATGCCTGATTGTGGTCCCCGAGACCGGCCGCGGCTTCGTGGTCACCACGTCGGGAGTTACGCAGGTCACGGACGTTGACTTCCCCATGGCGTCCTCCGTCACCTACCTTGACGGATACTTCATCGTATCGGAGCGCAATAGCAACGCCTTCCATTTGTCCGCTCTGGACGATGCCACGACATGGAACGGCGACACGGCAGAGGCCGAGCGGTCGCCGGACAACCTAGAGCGGGTCATCCGCGCCGGCTCGGTGCTTTGGCTGGTCGGCGACAAGACTTCCGAGATTTGGAGCAACGTCGGATCGTCCGATTTCCCTTTCGCGCAGGTCTCCGGCGCCTTCATCGAGCGCGGCACGGCGGCGCGCGATTCCGTGGCGCAGCGGCTTGGCACCGTGTTCTGGCTTGGCGATGACAGGTGCTTTTATCGGTCGGACAACTTCCAGCCGACGCGCATAAGCAACCACGCCATAGAGCAGGAGCTTGCGGGATACACCCGCGTTGATGATGCGCGAGCGTCCGTTTATGAGCAGGAGGGCCACATATTTTGGGTGGTCTCGTTCCCTTCCGCCTTCGATGACCGCGGCGCGACCTGGGTCTATGACGCCAAAGAGAATTTCTGGCACGAGCGCGCGAGCGAGGGGCGGGCGGTCTATCGGTGCGGCGCGCTCGGCAGCTTTGCCGGCGCTGCCATCGGCGGCGACGCCACGGATGGGCGCATCTACACGATAAACCCGAACCTCTCGACCGAGGCCGGCACGACGGTTATTCGCTCGGCAACGGGCGTTACCTTTCACGCGGAAAACAAGCGGGTTTTCTTTTCGCGCTTTTCGGCTGAGTTTGAGCGCGGCGCGAGCGCCTATGCATCAACGGCCCCGGCGGCTGTAACGGGCGATGTGTGGTTGACCGCTTCCAGCGACGGCGGGCGCACATGGGGCGCGGAGCGTTGGCGGTCCCTGGGCTACCAGGGCGAATATCGCGGCCGGGTAGAATGGTTGCGGCTAGGATCGGCGCGGGAAAAGGTGTTTCGCCTGCAATGGTCGGATGACGTTCGCACCGCGCTGATTGCGGTCAACGTGGATGCGGAGGCGGGGGCGCACTGATGGCCCTGCAAACTTTCTGGCAAGAGCCTCCATATCGCGCCGACCTGATAGACGCGCAGCGCCGCATTACGTCGCCGTGGCATCTGTGGACAAACGGCGTCGCGAAGTTTCTCGGGCGGCGCCTGATCGTGGACGCCGCCGCAGACCCGCCGAACCTGATCGCGGGCGCGTCCGTCTCGGCGGCCGTGACCGTGCCAGGCGCCGTCGCGGGCGATTTTGCCGTTGCGTCCTTCGATCCGATGAACGCCGGCATTTCGCTGACGGCGCAGACGACGGCGGCAAATACCGTAACCGTGTGGTTCACCAATCTCTCGGGCGCACCGATTGACCTTGGGGCCGGAACGCTGCGCGTTCTGGTGGAGAAATACAAATGAGTTGGTCCTCGATCATCGGCCCCGCGATTGGCGCGGCGGCTTCCCTTGGCTCCGCTTATCTCGGCGCCAATGCCTCGCGCGACGCATCGCGAACGCAGTTGGAGGCGGCGGATCGCGCCGCCGCGCTCTACGGGCCGCAGAACGCCATCGGGCAAAATGCGCTTCAGGGCCTTTACAACAATTGGGGCGGATCGTTTCAGGCGTCGCCCGGCTACGCCTTCCGCCGCGGCGAGGCGATGCGCGCGGTTGACGCGGGCATGAGCGCGCGGGGCTTGCGGAACTCGACCGCGCGCGACCGCGCGGCGGCGCGCTACGCGGACGGGCTGGCGTCGCAGGAGTTTGGCGACTGGTGGAACCGGGGCGCCGGTATTGCGGGCATCGGGCAGACCGCGACCAACGCGCTGGCGGGCATCTACGGACAGGCGGGGCAGGCGGCGGCGGCGGGCGGCATGGGCGCGGCGAATGCCTGGGGCGGGGCGCTTCAAAACCTCGGGAACATTGCGGCGAATTATCGCTGGTAAGGGGGCCGCATGGTTTTCTCTCTCAACCCGGCGATCAGCCTGGGATATCGCGGCTATGACCACGGCGCGGCGGAAGCCAACGCCCTGCGCGGCTTGCAGGCGCGGCAGATGCGCGAGGAGGCCGATGAAACCAACGCGCTGCGCACGATGCTGCGCCAGCGTAGCGGCGACCTGACGGCCGAGGACCCGGCGACGCGGGCCGCCGCGGCGGCTCAGATTGCAGGGGCGGGACTGCGCGGCTACCAGCTCGCTGCGCCGGTCCTGGAATCGGCGCGGCAGGAGCGCGAATTCAACGCGCTGCGCGGCCGGTGGGGCGCTGGCGGAGGTGCGGCTGCGCCCATGGCGCCGCCTGCCGGCGGCGACGCACTGACGCGGATTGCCGCCGTCGAAAGCGGGGGCAACGACGGCGCGCGCAACCCGAACCCCGGCGCGACTGCGGCCGGGCGCTTCCAGATTACCGATGGCACTTGGGGGCAATACGCCCCGCGGCTTGGCTTGCGCCCCGATCAGCGCATGGACCCGGCCGCGCAAGAGCAGGTGGCCCGCGCGATCCAGGCCGATGCGGAACGGGCAGCGGGGCGCCCGCTGGCGCCCGCCGAGCAGTATGGCGCGCACCTACTCGGCGTCGGCGGCCTGCGCGCGTTTCTGAGCGCGGATCCAAACGCGGACGCGCAGGCGGTCTATACGCAGGCGGCGGGGCCGAGGATTGCCGGGCTTGCCTTTCAACAGAACCCCGGACTGCTTGAGCCTGGAATGACGGTCGGTCAGGTCATGCAGCGCCTTGGCCAGCGTGTCGGCGGCGGGGCTACGACCCCGGCTGCCGATGCCCCCGCCGGCCGCGCGCCAATGCCTGGAATGCCGACTCCGGCGCAGTTTGCCGAACTGGTCGAGATGGCCGGCAGCCCTAACCCGCGCATTGCGCGATGGGCGGCGACGCAGGTGCAGGCTTGGGGGCCGTTCATGCGGCGGGATACCAGCGCCACGCAGCCCCCGACCGTGCAGCTTGGCGAAGGGCCGCAAGGTCCGGCTGGCGTTTATGAGCGCACGCCTCAAGGTCTGCGTTACGTCGGCCCGATTGCTGAACGGCAGCCCATGACCGTCGGCACCATACCGCCAGGCTTTCAGTTGGAGCGCGGCCCAAACGGCGAAATGCGCATGGTCCCGATTCCGGGCGGCCCCGCCGACTTGGCGGAGCAGCGCATGCGCCGCGCAGAAGACGCGCGCAGGACCGGAAACGAACGCACCGGCAATATCGTTGTGCAGGATTTGGACCGGACTCTATCACTGATAGACACGGCAAACCTTCCGGTTGCTGGCATCGCGGCGGGCACGCTCGCGCGCATTCCGGGCACCGGAGCGGCCGACGCCGCGCGACTGCTTGATAGCGTTCGGGCCAATGTCGGCTTTGCGCAGCTCAACCAGATGAGGGCGGAAAGCCCGACTGGCGCCGCGCTTGGATCTGTTACCGAGCGCGAGCTTGCATTTTTGCAGTCTGTATTGGGCTCTTTGGACCAAACGCAATCCCCCGCGCAGTTTCGAGATAACCTAGTCAGGCTGCGAAACGTATTCCTTGATCTTGTGCATGGTGAAGGCAACGGGCCGTCGCGCGTGCGGCCATCCTTCCAGCGAACCGACGCGCCCCCTGCCGGCGCGCGTCGGCCTGACGTCTCGCCAGAGACGCCCGTTATCCCGGGGCCGGGCAACCAGGGAGAGGCAAGCCCCCCAAGCGTCACGCGGCGCCGGTATAACCCCGCCACGGGGAGGATTGAGTAATGGAGGTTGTGCAGCTCCCGAACGGCGAAAGCGTCGAATTTCCGGCCGGCACGCCGCCCGCCGTGATGCAGGGCGCCATTCGGGTTTATCTGGCGCAAACCAATGCGCGGCGCGGTTTTGGCGAGCGTGCGGCGCGTGCCGCCGGCATGGTCGGTCAGGGGTTCAACGAAGGATTGGCGCAGACTGTTGGCGCGCTTCCTGACCTTGCCGCCGCGGGGCTTCGCGCTGCCGGCGTGCCGACGTCGCGGCCGGGGCAGTTCACCGATTGGGCGCGACAGGGCATCCAAGCTGTAACGGGGGCGCCCCAAGCGCCGGAAACAATGCTTGAGCGGGCCGCCCAAGGCGCGGGGCGCGGCCTGGCGGATGCCGCTTCAATCGCCATCCCGGCAACCGCTGTCGCGCAGGGCGCCCGCGCTGGGGGCGTGGCGCAGGGGGTGGGGCAGGCGCTGGCATCGCAGCCCGTCTTGCAGGGGGTCGCTGGCGCCGTGGGCGGGGCTATTGGCGACGCGACAGACAGCCCGCTCTTGGGCACGGCAGCGGCCATAGCGACGCCGCTTGTGGCGGCCGGCGCAAGGCGCGCCGTCACTCCTTTCCCCATGTCTCCCGAGCGCCAGGCTTTAGCCGGCGTCGCACGGCAGGAGGGCATCCCTCTTACCGCGGGGCAAGCGACTGGCAATCAGGCGCTTCGATACATGGAGGGGGCATTTGAAAATCTCCCGACAACTGCCGGGCGGCAGCAAGGAATTGCGGAAGCGTCGCGGCGCGGCTTCAACCGTGCAGTCTTGCAGCGCGCCGGCATAGCAAGCGACGTTGCGACGCCTGACGTGCTTTCCGCTAACGCGCAGCGGCTTGGCGCTGAGTTCAACCGCCTGGCGGCGGCAACAACTGTGCAGTTTGATACGCCGTTCGTGTCGGCTGTCTCGGTAGCAGCGCGTCGGTATGGCGACAAACTGCCGTCGCAGCAGCGCGCCGTCTTCGGCAACTATGTTCGGGACATTCTAACAGACCCGGCGACAGGGCAGGCGCGCGCCATTCTGGACGGGCCTGTTTATCAGCAGGCCAGGTCTGACCTTACGCGGCAGGTTTCAGCTTATCAGCAAAGCGACCCGGCGCTTTCGCAGGCGCTGCGCCAATTGCGCGACGCTCTTGACGATGTCGCGGGTCGGTCTGTCGCGCCGGATATGCGCGATTCATGGCGCACCGTCCGCGCGCAATACGGCGCACAGCGAACCATAGAGCGAAGCATTGGCGCGGGAGAGAATGTGGCCGAAGGCGACATTTCGCCGCTTTTACTCCGCCAGGCGGTGAACGCTCGTGACCGCCGATCTTACGCGCTAGGCCGCGGCGAATTGTCCGAGCTTGCGCGGATCGGGCAGATTTTTATGCGCCCCGCGCCGCAGTCTGGCACGGCGCCGCGGGCCGCCATGATGGGGGCTCTAACCGGCGCCGGCGTGGCGGGCGTGGACCCATTGGCGCTTGCGGCTGGTGCCGCCGCGCCGCGTGTGGTCCAAGAGGTTTACATGCTAGGCCCGGTGCAGCGGTATCTTCAAAACCAGATGCTCCCGCAAGGGCAGGGCGCCCGGAATGCTTTGGCGCCGTTGCTTTTACAGCAGGGGCTGTCTGAGGGGCGCGCGGCGATTACCAGCGGGGCGCGTTAGCCTATCCTCATAGAACGCGCGGCGCCTCGGCCATAGCGCACCAGAATCCACAACCAAGTGGCGGCGTAACTGCCGCCAAAGCCCGCAAGCAATCCGCCGAGAAGCGGGACTTTCGGGTTTTCCGGATGCGGCCATAGCGCAACGAAGGCCGCGCCCCCAAAGCCGCACGCAAGCAAAAATTGAATCAAGCGGTGGCGCCGTTGGCGGCGTTCCTCAAGATTTCCTTGCATGGAGTATCCCCGTCCATGACCACCAGCCGATTTTTCATGCCGCGCGCGTCTGCCTTCGACGGCAACGGCGACCCGATCAGCGGCGCGAAACTATACTTCTACGACGCCGGCACTTCGACCCCGCGCGCGACATATTCGGATAGCGCGCTGTCCATCGCGAACACAAACCCGGTTGAAGCAGACAGCGCGGGGCGGTTTCCTGATATCTTCCTGACGCCGAGCGTCGCCTACAAGGTGGCGTTCACGGACGCCGCGGACGCGCCAATCTGGACTGCCGATCCCTACCAGCCCGAGGAAGCAGCATCCACGCCCGTCGCATCTGCGACCGGCCTTCGCAATGCCATCGTCAACGGCGATTTTGCCGTGAACCAGCGCGGGATTTCTGCGTCTTCGATTGCTGACGATACATATTGGCTCGACAGGTGGATTGCCCTGCAAGCGACTGGCAACGTGACTGCCTCGCAGCAATCCTTGCAGGCGAACGGCATCCCGACCAATGGGCGGCTGTTGCAGCCGGACGTGTCGGCCAAGCGCCTCGGCACCGCACAGATCGTGGAGGCAGCAAACTGCCAATGGCTGCGGGGGTCTCAGGGCGTTCTCTCCGCCAAGGTGCGATGCTCCAGCACGGCGACGATCCGCATGGCGATCCTCACTCACACCGGCACAGCCGACGCAGTCACGAGCGACGTTGTCAACAATTGGGCGAGCGGCTCCTACACGGCGGGCAATTTTTTCGATGCGTCCATGACGGTCAACGCGGTCGGGTCCGACGCTGTTGCCGCGAACACATGGACCACATTAACACCGATTACGGCGACGCTCGGCAGCAGCGTTAACAATGTGATCGTCTTCATATGGTCCGAGACGCAGCTTGCGCAGAACGCAACGCTTGATTTCGCGACTGTGCAGTTGGAACTCGGCGCGACGCCGACCAATTTTGAGTATGTTCCCTATTACGCGCAGCTCGCCGCTTGCCAAAGGTATTACGTGACGGCAGGCCGCGCGATTCTCGTTCAGGGCTTCAATTCGGCAACTGCTTGGTCGCAGCGTGTTCCTGTAGAATTCCCGGTAGAAATGCGCATAGCGCCGACGCCGACGATTGCCAGCCTTTCGGGAAACACCGCCGTTGCGTCCGCAACTGTTGAACTGGTCGGGCGGCGCGGCTGCTCGCTGGTAATAACCAGCACCGGGGCCGGCGGGTTTTTCATCACATACGACGACATAACATTCGCCGCCGAGTTGTGACCCTGCGCACAAATGCAACCATATAACGCAGATTTGAGTTGACTTTTTTAACGACGAAATAACACGCGCGCGCGCGCGTGAGGCGCTATGTTCCGAAAGGTCATTGGGGCGATGACGGACGTGGTTGATGAGGCGCGGGTCGCTGCGCTCGAAAAGCAGGTTGCCGTTCATGAGGCGGTTTGCGGCGAGCGGTATAGGGCGATCAATTTCAAGCTGAACGTCGTGGTTGGCGGCATAGGAATTATCTTGACCGCTGTTTCCGCCGGAGATCCGTTCGTTCACTTCCTGCGCCGCGTCTTCGGGGCGGGTTAGTGACGCAGAAACTCAGCGACCAAGAATTCATTACAGCCTGGCAGAAAGCTGGCGGATCGCCCCGCGTCATGGCTGCCATGACCGGGATTGCAGAGCGCGCCATCTACGCGCGCCGCGAGCGTATCGAGAAAGGCGGCGGCGCGCTCCCAACGGTGCCGGCGCGTCCAGGCGGGTCGAATGTCTATTCGGCGCCAGTCCGCAACTACGACAAGCGCCGCGCCGTTGAGTTGCACGACGGGTGCGCGGCGATCTTTTCTGACGCTCATTGGTGGCCAGGCGTTCCGTTGACGACGGCCCATAGCGCGCTTCTGCGCGTCATCCGAACCATTAAGCCGCGCTTGATAGTTGCGAACGGCGATATTTTCGACGGCGCCAGCATCAGCCGGCACGACCCGGACGGGT
>Ga0315903_10011197_pt1 | contig 10600 bp, 11 predicted proteins | sample LakEriMetagenome_7_FD_203524 | JGI IMG/M metagenome (GOLD analysis project Ga0315903, IMG submission 203524) | Freshwater fungal communities from buoy surface, Lake Erie, Ohio, United States - Buoy 2 MA119 | ecosystem: Environmental > Aquatic > Freshwater > Lake | place: USA: Lake Erie, Ohio... | reverse complement strand
AGCGGGATGCTGCTCGGCGAAAGGCGATCGGCGCGAAGGCGTCTTTCAATTCCAGCGACCAGGTGATTGCTCCTGAATCGGGCAGCCGCGAACGGTCCGCGGCGGCCCGGATAAAATCGCTGACACCGGCCGCAGACTTGTTTGCCTGATATTCCCTGACCCAGCGAGCCGTCGATTGGCGATCCGCGGGGCTCAGTACAGCCAGCACCTTGGGGGCGACCGCGACCATCGCTTCGCTCCCAACGAGGACACAGTCCAAACCGCCGATATTGTCCACGGTTCCGCCGCTCGTCTGGGCCACTGCGTTCAAGTCCCAGGGACTTCCGCCCACCAGAACAGCCATTTGCTCCTGACTGGTTAAATGAGCGACGTCCATTCTGGACGCCAACACGATTAAGTCGGCACCCGGTGGGATTACCAGGGGCATGTCGGCGCGGAACTGGGCCAACGCTTCTTGAGCCGCTTGGGTTTGACCAAGTTGGCTCGCCCGGATCCTGGCAGCATTCACGACCAACAGCGAGTTGGTCTCCTCAGGCAGCAGTCGAGCCCAGTCGGCAACTTGAGCCGAGACAAGGCTGGGTACAAACGCAAACCAGGAAATAACGAGCAAGCTGAGCAAGCGATTCATCAAACGGACCTTTCGAGTTCGCAAGATTGCACAAAGCGGGTGGGGAAACTTCCAATTGTAAAAAAACGTTTAATACAGGGGAGGCAGGTCATTCTATCCCCAGGCTTTTGGCAAGCGGATAAATCGAGGGCGGGGTTGGGGCCATTGGGATTCGCGGGTCCCTCGATCTTTTAGTGAGCCCTTTATTCTGTTGCCGACCAAGGCTGATTCGCAACTCAATTGCCGACGAGAAGCCCCGAAACAAGGGAAAAAGAACCGCCGGCCGGGCCGCGATCAACCACCTGATTCTCAGGGAATCAATAGCCCAATAAAAGAGGCTTTGCCGCTCTCGGGCAAAGCCTCTGGTAATCTCGAACATCGTCCCCTGCGGTCCTCGCCTTCCTGCCGCTCGCGTTGCTCCTGTCGTGCAGAACCTCGCCTTTTTCTGGCGGCGTTCAAGCAACCCCGGACGAACGCGTTGGTGGCCGGAAAAACGCCCTAGAAGTTAATGTTGTACTTCTGGGACATGTCCTTGCGGAGTTTGGAGGACTGCTTGGCGACTTCTTCCAGAACCTCGCGGGCTTGATTCGAACCGCGTTGACGGTCAATCGAGGTAGCAGTGTTTCGGGCCTTGCTGTTGTCGTAGTATTCCGAGTAGGTACCCCAACGGCCATTGCGGTAGGAGTAGGACCAGTTTTGATAGCTGGTCGCGTCCTGTGTTTTGGCCAATTCGGCTCCGCGCAGTCCAGTCGAAATGTCGCGGAACTGGTCGGATGCATACTGGCCGAACTGAATCATCGCTTCATCGACATTCAGCACGGGAAGTTCGTCGATCTTGCGGGCGTAGCGGTCGAACCAAGTCGCATAGGTGTTCAGATTCTTGACTTGGGGACGGCTGCGGAAATCCTCAAGAATTTCGTTGACCTGATCAAAGTACTGCTTTGTCTTGGTACCCATGTCAACTTCAGCCACACCCCCTTCGGTGCTGGTGGCGTTGACGATTTCCCGCAGCGGATGGTTGATCAGCAGGGAGATCTGACGCAAACCAGCCGGCGAAAGCGCGCCCGACAGGCGGTACTGATTGTTATCGTGCACCAGTTCCCAGTTATCAAAGTCGTCGATCGCCATGCCTCGCTTGCCGAGGGCCTCGAGCAGGACAGCCTTGGCAACCTTGTTCAGGGCGCTGGGATTCTTCGAGAAGTCGATCTTGATCGAGCCAGTGATACCACTCTTGACAGTGACGCCCAGAGTAACCCCCTCAAGGTTGCTGAGCACATCGACTGCCGTGTCGGGGTCGATTCCCTTGAGGCTTTCAAAATCCTTGACCCGCTCCTTGATGTCGGCAGGGTCGAGTACGTGCTGCAGGTCGAAAGCGACAATCACATCGGCGTTTTCGTCTGCAAACTTCGCAGCTTGGGTCAGGTACGAACTGTGTGTACCACCGGATTTCGCCTGCGTTTGCAGCCAGCGAATCGTATTTTGGCGGTTGGCGGGAGCGATCGACGCCAGCATGTTGTCGGTCAGCTTGACGATATAGGAGTCGTTCGACAATTCGACCGTGTCATAACCATTCAGGACCGAAAGGCTCCCCTTGGTCACTTCCGCAACTTTGCTGAGGTTGATTGCGCCGCCTGTTTTTTCAAACACGCTGGTCGTCCAGAGCGGCTCCATGTATTCGAAGTCGATTTGCGAGCCGATCAGGAACTGCTTGGTCGAAGTGGGAAGAAAAGCCATGCCGGCCTTTTGTGCTTCGCGATATTTCTGCAGCCAGTTCTGGTCTGACGAAATGGCGCTTTTGAAGATCTTTTCCACGCGAATGATCGCCAAGCTGTTGGCATCGTCGGGAACCCAACGGAACAGCGGATCAACTTGGGCCTGTGCGACCAAGGCGGATTGCACGAGCGCCAGCCCCAACAGGCAACCGACCATGCGGCGACGAAACGTTTGACTTGCGGAACTCATCGTTACCTCTGAAGACTCAGATTGAGATAGGGCAGCAGACGGGCCGGGAATCCAAAACCGGGTTTGACCTCTGGTTTCCCGCTTGCCGGATTTATTTAACCCCAGATCTTACTCGAAGAAAATGCTTTGGGGGCGAATTTGAATCGCAAAACGGGCAAAAATTGAAGGTAGTCCTCCAATCGCCCCACGCCTCGGCGGCTTTGGCTGCAAGGCTTGCCCGAAAGGATCCCCTTTCCAAAACGCCTTAATCGAGCCAAGCGGCAAGCTTGGCGAAGAAAAGGGGCCGGGGGTTCCTGAGCGCACAAAAAAACCCTGCAAACGCAGGGTTACCAAGCGGAGGGCACGGGACTCGAACCCGCAACCGGTTACCCGGCACTTCATTTCCAATGAAGCCGCTAGCCATTCGCCTACCCTCCAAGAGCGAACTCCCTCCGAGCCAAACTCGGGGTGAGAGTCCAGATGCATATCGACCGCAGTGGCGAAACTCGTCCACACAGTTTAGTCCCCACCCGCAAACTTGATAAGCCCTTTCGACCGATCGCATGATGGTTCAGGCTGGGCCGGAAGTTCGCCCCCGACCGAGGCAAACTGCTTGATTTGCCGGAACCGAGGCGTTCCTCCCGAGGGAGGCGGTTGTCGTCTGCCGACCGACCGCTACGATCAGAGGTCGGGCAGCGGGGGGATCCGGCAAACGGTTACCGGTCAATTTTTCAGTCTGGCCCCGTTTTTCAGCCCGGTTCAGTCCGTTCCGCCCGCTTGAATGGCTGATTCAATCGATTTTCTGAACCTTCGAACTCAGCCTGAAATGGCTCCATGACCTCCCCCGAACCGCGAGACTTACCTGCCTTTGCTTCGGACCAGCCGCGGGCCAAGCGCGCCGCGCCAGTCGGTGGCACGAGCAGCTTTTCTTTGTTCTCGTTGATGGTCTTGTTGACCAGTGTTGCTTTTTTTCTGGTCGTCAATGAATGGAACAGCCTCGTCGCCTTCATCGGCACGCTGCTCGTAGCACCGGCATTGGTCCGCACGACGATCCTCGCCGATCGCCGACTTCGCTCGGGGCGACCATGGAGTGTGCTGGAGAAGTTGCAATCGTTTGCCTGGTCACTTCTGGCCGTCCTCGCCACCGCGCTTGTCGCACTGCTGGCGTTTGCCCTGGTCAGCCTCTTGTTCGGCGTTCTGGGCCTGCTGTTCGGCTGGGCAATGGGAATTGAGGGACTGGAGGTCGACTCTGCCGTCGTTGGCACGGCGGGCGGGATGATCTGGGGGATGGGCGCGGCCTTACTGACCGCGACCTACCTCGTTTGGCGGTACTGGTTCCCGGAAGAGTAACCGTCCTCCACCGGGCAGCAGTCACCGAGGGCCCCCTTCGGCCGAAGCCGGCGAGAGTCTACCGTTCTCATTCCGCCTTCCGCCTCAGGATTCCAGTTTTACCGGATTCCCAGTTTAATCGTGGGCCATCTTTCCGCTGATCAGCGCGATGAACTCGGCGTTGGTCTTAAAGCGCCCCAGTTGCTTGGTCAGCTGTTCCATCGCTTCGACATGATGCATGGAAGTCAGGGTCCGACGAAGCATCGTGACTGCGTGCAGCGTATCGGGCGAAAGCAGCAATTCCTCGCGGCGGGTGCCCGATTGGGAAATGTCGATGGCTGGCCATACTCGCCGATCGGCGAGTTTGCGATCGAGAACCAGTTCCATGTTGCCGGTACCTTTGAACTCCTGAAAAATCAGTTCGTCCATGCGGCTGCCCGTGTCAATCAGGGCTGTTCCGACGATCGTCAGTGACCCCCCCTCCTCGAAGGCTCGCGCGGTGGCGAAGAGTTTCTTGGGGATATCCATCGCCTTGATATCGACGCCACCCGACATCGTTCGACCAGTGTTGCCGACCCATTTGTTGAAAGCTCGAGCTAAACGTGTAATCGAGTCCATCAACAGGAACACATCGCGGCCCATTTCCGCCAGCCGCTTGCAACGTTCGATAATCAGCTGGGAAATCCGGACGTGGCTTTCGATGTCTTCATCGAGGCTGCTGGCGACGACTTCCCCATTGACGTTCCGACGCATGTCGGTGACCTCCTCGGGGCGTTCGTCGACGAGCAGCACGATCAATTTGCAGTCGGGGTGATTGGTCGCAATGCCGTGGCTGATGTGCTGCAGCATCACGGTTTTACCGCTGCGGGGAGGAGCGACAATCAGGGCGCGTTGGCCTTTGCCCAGCGGAGTGAGCAGGTCCATGACCCGGGTCGTCAGCGGAACCTGGCCAGTTTCCAGTTGGAACCACTCGGATGGATTGACTGGAGTCAGCTGATCAAAACTCTTGACGTTCAGGTAATCCTCGGGGTGCATCCCGTCGACGTCGATAATCTCCCGGACCCGCGGGCCCTGGTTGCGGCGTCCGGGCTGGATCATGCCTCGAATCATTACGCCGGGGCGAAGACCGAACTTTTCGATCATCGTGCCGGGAACAAACGGGTCGGACCGTTCACGGGAATAATTGTTTTCCGGGCTGCGCAAAAAGCCGTAGCCATTGGGGTGCATCTCCAGCAGCCCAACACTTTCAAACAAATCGGGATCGGGAAGTGGCTCCACGAAATCAACTTCGCCGTCGATCGAGCGATCAAGGCCGGTGTCGAGATCGTCGACTGGACGTTCGCTCAGTGTCCGCTCCTGGTAGGCTCGGTCGGAGGAATGGCCACGGTCGCGGCTGGCGTAACTGCGACTGCGTCCGGCGGGACGGTAGCCGTGTCGATCGCTCCGCTGACCCCGATCGCCCCGATCACTGCGATCACTGCGATCGCCTCGATCGCCCCTGTCACTGCGGTCGCCCCGGTCACTGCGGTCGTGCCGTTCACCCCGATCGCTGCGATAGCCACCGCCATCGGAGCCACGTCGGCGAGAGCCTGAGCGGCCACCACCGCCGCCGCCACCACCGCCACCACGTGAGCCACCGGGACCTCCGCTGGAACGTCGCGATCCGCCGCCGGAGCCACCACTCGATCCGCCGCTGGAGCCACCGCCAGAACCACCACTGGAACCTGAGGAGCCACGCGGACGAAAACGCTTTTTTGCCATTCCACACCCAATCAAAGAAGTAACTGTGTTTGCGAACTCACTGATGATCAAAATCGAAGTGAGAAAAATCGAGACATCCAGTTTCAGCTGCCAACAAATTCAACAGCCGGCCGGATGAAGCTCCAGTAGCCAGCAGGACAAGATGTCACGCTGGTGATTCTGACTGAAGCGAACAAGTCTCCCGAGGAGACGGTTTAAACCTTTCCTGTGGTAGTTTTCAAAACGCCCCGCGCGAGAAGCCGTTCAAATGCCCGCGAGACAATCAGTTCAAAATACCGACGCGATCCCTACCGCTTTTTTGGATTGCAGCCGGATTTGGATTGCAGCCGGATTTGGATTGCAATCGCCGCGAGTAAACCCGAGCGAAAAGGCTCGAGTTGTCTCCGCCTTCCGGACCTGCGAATCGCTGGACCGGCGAATTGCTCGCCGATGGAAACTGCAACGGAATGTTTCGGAATGACACGCCGGCCACGGGGTAGAAATCCTTTTCCAACTCAGGTGTTCAGCACCAGATCGCCAGGTCCCGAGGAAGGGAACTGGTCGAACTCCTGTTCCTGCCCTCCCGCAATCCTGCGGTCACCGGGTGGAAACAGTCGATGGCATCGAGAGCGATAGGAATCGCCCGGCCACCGATGAACTGAATCGCCTGTTGACGAATATCAAACGGAATAACCAGAACGCGTTGCAAAAGCAGTGAAAGCGACATGCCGGTTGCATTTCCCGGAGGGCCCGGAAATTTCCCCGGAGGACCCGGTCGGACACTAACCTTCACAGGTTCGCCACCATTGGCTCAGCCGATCCGGCTGGCTCCTCTTTAACCAAAGAGCCGGGAAACGTGATGTTTGCCCCGGCCGGTCCAAAGAGAAATCGCAGTCGCTGCGGTTCAAATCTGAGAAACCAATTTTCGCGAACCAGAAACTGACAGAAACCCAACGCTCGGGCGACTGATTCAGACTGCAAGCGAAGCTGTTCGGCAAGCGAGCCGAAATAGCCAGCTTTTTCCAGTCTTGAGCGAGCGCCAACGGTTCGAGTAGGACTCAATTCGCCGGGCACTTACCGAGCTGGAATCACGCGAAACAAACTGAATCGAACACGCCTCGAGACGGTCGCGCCGAAAGGCGAACACGCCATAAGACATGGAACCGAGGCAGGAATCCTTCGCGAACGGAAAGTTGCCGAAAACCGAAGGAGCTCGCTCTCTTTTTCAAGCAAGCCCGAGCGTTCCGATCAACTTTCCCAATCAACTGAACAAGGTCGCGCAACTTAACAAGGTCGCGATAAAGCTCACCAATAACACTTCAGTGGCTGCCCAAATCTCAAAACACCGGAATTTCCAAGCCCTTCACCAATCCGAACGTTTTAACGGTTCGACAGGAGGGGGAAACTCAAGGGTGATTAGGTCTCGCAAGTCGGAAGGGCGGTTTTCAATTCCCGGCCGATTGCAGAAACAATCGCCGCTCATTGACGAAATCCGGCTGTCCGTTGGTTTAAACCGAGCAATTCCAGAGCTCTATCAGCAAAAATCCGCATTTTGCGAGTTTGATTGCTTCGGAGAGCCCGAATCATCGACCACCAAGAGCGTCGAACGCATCGGGAGAGATGCACTTCGATAGATACACTGCGAAGTTCACTTCGAGAGATTCAATGGGCAGCTGGCGGTAGCTTTTCCGAACCAGCTGTGAGAGCTGAGCGCCAGAGAACTCGAGATTTGAGCTCGCTGGCGAAAGAAACAACGCGTGGAAATATAACGCAGGCGGAAAACGTTGTCAAGGATTTGAACCTAGCGACGCGAGACTGAAGCCAAGACCCGGGAGCTGGCGCCTTCGGTCGGGGAAAACGGATGCGCTGAATCCTCGAACGGGTATTAACGCGGCGGCCGAGCTGACCTGCTTGGGGCACGATTCTCGTTGCTTTGGCCGTCGCTCGGGCCCTTGGTCCGCCCCCGTGGGACCTTGCTGGGGGCCCCTCGCCTCCCGACTTTAGCGGAAGATTTTACCCAATCGTCAAATTTTGACGGGGCTCCGGCCGATACCAATGAAGGACACCCGGTTTCTCACTCATTCTCAGGACCGTTTCTGATGAAATTCCAATGCCAGCAGTGGTTTGCTGTCGCTTGCCTGGCCGTTTGGGCTGGGTTGGGCGCCCCAGCCTTTGGGCAAGAAATTCAATGGGCGGCCGACTTGGCGGCAGCAAAAACCGAAGCGGCTCGGCGGAACAAGCCGATTCTGCTTCACTTCGGGGCCAGCTGGTGTCGGCCTTGTCAGGAAGTAGAGACCTTTGTGTTTCGAAATCCGGCGGTGGCTCGCAAGCTTGGCGAGACGGTCGTCCCGGTCAGAATCGATTACGACCAAAACCCGCAGCTCGCGGCTGAATTCGGGGTCAAGAGTCTACCCACAGACGTTGTGGTCACGACCAGCGAAAAAGTGATTCAGAAGCGGAACAGTCCGACCGAGGCGAGCGCGTACGTCGCGATGCTGGCCGAGATTGAACGAGCCCAAGCGGCGCTTGCAAACGGCGGGCAAGCGGTGCTGAACGAAAAGAACCAACTGGCAGAGAGCTGGGAAAAGAGCCGGCCTCGGCCGGATGGATCCAATGGTTTGACTCCGTTTGACCAGCAACGGCCGCTGGCACCCGGGCCGGGAACGACAGCTCCGCCACGCGCGAGTGCGCCGACTTTTAATGGGCTCGCGGAGGGCAATTCACCCTCACCGAACGGCACTCCACTTGCGACCGTGACTCCTCCGCTCACTGCCGAGGCCCGTCCTTCAACCGCATTCAAACCCGCATCTCCAAGCAGTCCCTCGGCGGAAGTTCCGCAAAAGGTGACGAACCCGTTCGCAACCCCATCGGCCAGTGCCAGCCAGTCGGCCAGTCCCAGTCAGTCAGCCAGTGCCAGTCCTAACGAATTCGGAACGCGGAACTCGTTCGCCGCCCAGGCTCCGCCTGTGCCATCGCCGCCAGCAGAGGGCACAGGGCAAGCAGTAGAGGGCAAAGGGCAAGTCGTGCTGACCGGTGCCACCAGCTCAGACCCGTCCTTGGCGCTCGAGGGAGATTGCCCGGTGACACTGCTGAAGGAAACCAAATGGGTCAAGGGTGACGATCGGCTCGGTGCCGTCCATCGGGGCCGCATCTACCTGTTCGCCTCGGCCGAAGCCCAAGCCGAATTCCTTCGCGATCCTGATCGGTACAGCCCTCTGCTCGCCGGTTTCGATCCAGTGACTTTCCACGAGCAGGGAAAGCTGAGCGAGGGTAAAAAAGCCCACGGCGTTTTCATGACGCTCCATGGCAAGCAGCAAGTGGTGCTCTTTGAAAGCGAGGAGACGCGCGGAAAATTCCGCACCAATCCACTCATCTATTTGGATGCGATTCGAATCGCAACGGAGAGGGTCGATGGCAAGCAGTGATTGCCGGTCATCGAATTGAAAGCGTTGGCAGAGAGAGCAAACGCCTTGTGTGCGGCGGGATCCGCTATTTGCCGTAATCAGGAATCTTCAGAGGCTTTCCCACTGGAAGTTGAATCGGGCTTTCCAGCTGGTCTTGATTGGCCAAATAGATGTCGAGGTAATAGTCCGCTTTGCCATAATACTTCAGCGCAAGGGCCTGCAGCGTGTCCCCAGGCCGCGTAACGTGGATGCGGAACGAGTCCGTATCAACATCCGCTTTGCGAAGGTTGGACGGATTGACCGGAACGAGCTCTGAGGTCGCGAGTCGGGTGGGCGCAGAGGGAGCGGGAGCGGTCGCTGGCTGGGGAACTTTCCCGGCAATTTCGCTTTCCGGCTTCACGCCCTCGGCAGGGATCGGACTCGTCGTGGGGGGCTTGAGCAGGACCGACGAGAGCGGAGCGGTCCACGGGTCAGAGGCCGGTTGCTCAGCGGCCGGAAATTTTGTGCCTGCCACAATCGGGTCGAGCGGGTCGCTTGGTCCAGCTGTGCGATTGGTGAGTTCGCCGGCTGGCTGAGCCGGGTTCCCGAGCAAGGGCGGGGGTGCGGTCAGCGGTAACATCGGGCTGGGCCGCTCGCCATCCGTGCCGGCTGTATTGGAGGAATTCGACCAACGCGAGAAATCAGGCTGCACGACCTTTCTCTCCAGCACGGTCTGGCTTGTCTGCGGATCGAGTTGACCTTCAGCAGAGCGTTCGTTGCCAGACGCGGGGAAGCGAGCATTCGACTCATCGGTTCCCGTAAGCGGGCTCGTGGGACGACCAGCGGTTGATTCAGCGATCGCCAGCTGTGAATTCGATGGTGGAGAGTTTGCGGCAGAAGAGCTGCCTTGCGCTGAGCCTTTTTCCGGGCCAGAATGCCAAACGAGGTCTTCGTGCTCCAGCATCGGCTGGTTACTCGAGGTCTTTTCGAGGTCGCCATGTCGCCGCTGCATGACTGAGCCAAAGAAGAACGCTCCGGTCAGGGCGGTCGCGCCAATCAGGATTTGAGCCACTTGTCGGTTCATGCGTGCGGGTCCGGAGCGTTTCTGCGGACGGAAATAGGATCAAGACTGGCAAGCGCGGATGCGCTCGCGGTAATTATGCGGTCTTGCCCTGGCGGTTTTCGGGGAAACTCGAATCAAAGCAACGGTTTTGGGAAAAGTGGGCGAAGGTCGTGCCCGCTGGAAGGACTGGCGAAACTTTTTCGCGCAGGAAGAGTTGCCTGGTAGTCACGACCTTGCTGGCTCGGAGAGTGCCGAAGTCAAAGAGTTCGGTCGGCACACTGGCGAGGATCCGACATTCCCTCAGCGGCCTGGCACTGGCTGCCGTTGAACCCTGCTGCCCGCTCCCCCTTTGCTTCCCGCCCCCCGTCCCACCCAATGCGGCCTGGGTGTCAGGCGACTGGTTGTCGTCACCGAACGCTGTACCTGATGGGGTGAAATCCTTCTCGTTCTGCTCGAACCGAACCATCGGGAAGCCTCCAGCCACTACTATGGCTGCGGCAGGTTGGACTAGACTGAAGCCTCTCGCACAATCGCGCT
>Ga0315903_10011191_pt1 | contig 10603 bp, 9 predicted proteins | sample LakEriMetagenome_7_FD_203524 | JGI IMG/M metagenome (GOLD analysis project Ga0315903, IMG submission 203524) | Freshwater fungal communities from buoy surface, Lake Erie, Ohio, United States - Buoy 2 MA119 | ecosystem: Environmental > Aquatic > Freshwater > Lake | place: USA: Lake Erie, Ohio... | reverse complement strand
GCAAAAGGTATAAAAGCTGGTTTGGGAGCATTAGGTAGAGACGTTAGTAAAATAGCTAAAAGCCCAATACTTAAACCGATTTTCCAATTGTTAAGTAAGGGTTTAAGTTTTATAACAAGTGCGATACTAAAACCAATTGAGTGGTTAGCAAAAACATTCGGGGGAGGTAAGGTACAAGAAATGATAAACATCGCGAAAAATAAATTATCTAACGTTTTTAAAACATTAGAAACATCTTTAAAACCTTCTACAAAACCAGGTTTAGCTGGTACATTGAAGAAGGGAGTTAAAACTGATATTATTAATCCCGCTAAAGCGGCACTTAAAGACCCCGCACTTTTAAAGAAAGGGGCAATTAAGGGAGCAAAATGGGGTGTCGGTACATACGCCGCAATCAAGGGTATAGAAAAAGGTGCTCAGTGGTATGGTGATAGACAATCGGCAAAACAAACACAGGCAACGCAACAGGCGTTTACCCAAATAGCAAATAACGATGCGTTAGTTCAACAGACTGTTACTACTTCTCTTGACGACGCATTAGCACAAATGAATGCATTAGATAATCAATAAAAACAAAAATAAAAAATGGAAAACAAAGACGCAAAATTAATAAGAAAGTTTATCACATTAGCGGAATCTGTAAAACCGAAAGCTGAAGAAACAATTATTAATGAAAACCAAGAAATTGAGGTTCAGGAAACTGAACAATCAGTTGATGAACAAGTATCGTTATTTAAAGATGCTTTATTAACATTAGGTAGAGTTGCCAAAGAAGAAAAAGCATTATGGCAAGAAATTAAAACTCAAATACCATCAATTGGTGAGAGGTTTAAGAACGTAGACGAACTTATAGTTGCGATAGAAGGTGGTAAATTAACCGCAATGGAATCTGCTGGTTTGGTGAAAACCGCATTGAAGAATTCACCTGAATTAGCTATGAAGATTAGAGGGATGATTTCTCAGGAAAAAGGTTTCGCGGATATTGCCAAACAAGTTTATCCTAAAGGAACATTAAATCCCGCAGACCCAAGAAAAATGGAAATTGCTAAGAAAACTTTGGCACAAATGGGTATTGAAGGTAAACAGGCAGATGAGATGTTGAAGAAAGCAGCTCAAGGAGCCGCCGAGGGTGGTGTTTCAAAGAAAGCGGTTGACAAAGCAATTGCCAACAGAGCAAAAACCATGAAGGGTAGTGCCGCCGAAGTTAAAGCAGTCGAAACCAACGCTAAGACGGGTGCCGAAGCGGTACAACAACTTACAAAGTTACAAAAGCCGTTAGGTCGTCTTCCTGAGTGGTTGAAAAAAATAATGGATAGAGTTGGTAAATACCGTCCCGACATGTTCCAAAAGTTAAGAAATATAAAATCTAAACTTAATTGGAAAAACATGATTCTTTATGGATTAGCCGGTTATGGTACAATTGAAATATTGAAGAGTTTATTTGGTGAAGGTGGTAAAGAACCATCGGCAATGCCCGATTGTGTTGTTAATCTTGAAGGAATGGAGTGGGGAGCAACAAGTCAAGGTGACGCAATGATTTATACCAAAAATGAATTTGATGCAAAATCAAAGGGTCATGGAGGTCTTAAATTCTATTCAAATGGTAGAGTTTGGACAATGGATAATCAAATGAGTGGTTCTTATGCATGTAAAGCAGGTAAGGTACAAGTTACTACGGAAGGTATGGTTACCGAACAAGCATCGAACATTTCAATCACTTGGGATACTAAGGGTGAAAATCCAACTCCCGTACCAACACCTGAAACAGGAAAAACTGAAACCCAAACAGGAACAACAATTACATATACAGAATGTAATAAATTCCCATTGGTTTATGGATGTAAAGGTGACAAAGTTAAAAAAATCCAAGTTTGTTTAGGAATGCCGGCGAAATACCAAACAGGTAATTTAGGGGTAAAAACCAAAGAAGCATTAGAGGATTGGGGAAGAAGAAATAAAACACCCATGATGGTACCAACCAATACAAATACAACCAACATGCCGGGTGTGGGTCTCAAGTTTGGAGTATCAGAAGAAAATTATAATCTAATTGTAAAACAATGTGAAGGTGGTCAAGTTAGTACGGGTACTACAACAGGTGGAACTCCAACTAATACTCCAACACCTGAACCTACAACTACACCAACTAATACTAAAACTCCAACACCTACAACTACGCCAACTAATACTGAAACTCCATCTGACCTTTACGCAAGATTAGTGAAAGCTAAGACACTTGTAGGAAGATTGAGAGGAAGAAGAATTGTTTACAAAGGACCTGATTTAACAAAAGAAGAAAGAGAGAAGCTTGAAGTACACATGAAGAAAATGGGTTACAGAGTTTCAAGAGATAACTTCGATTATAGAAAAGGTGATAAAGTAGTATTCAAAAGAAATAAAGACGAGGAAATAACTGAACCAACAGGAGTTACTCAAGAACCAACTAAGTAAAAATGGAATTAAAAACCAAAATAAAAGAAACACTCCTCGAGGAACGTAAAAGAAAACTCGAGGAGGCGTTTTCTGAAGTAGAGGATATTAGAGACGATTCGTTCAGAGTTGAGCGAATCTTTTCTATTTCAGGTAAACTTCTTGAAGAAGGATATACAATTGAAGAAATTGATGTAAAGGGTGAATTGGAAAAAATCGATTGGAAATCGGCAATGGGTGACGCGGCAATAAACACAGCTAAAGAATATATAATTAGATTTATTTTAAAAGAAGTGTTTGGTGCAGGTGCGGGATTCTCAACAACTGCGGCTCAGTTCTTTGCCAATTACAATCCATTAAATCTTCTTAAACCATTTAAGAGTATGGATACGTGTATGTCTTCAGAAGGTATGCCAGCACTAATTGATGGACTCTTAACTGTTATGTTGAGGTATATTGCTGCGGGTGAAATTGGTGCAGATAGGAATGATTATAGTATCGGTATTAAATCCGGTGTTTCGTCATATGCGGGAAATATGTTAGGACAGGTAATTAAAGATTCTAATATTTCCGAAACATTAGCAGATAAGGTTTGTAAATTGATACACTAATGGAACTAACAAAAAAACAAATTTTAGAAAATAGAAAACACCAACTTAATGAGTCTTTATTAAGTTGGGAAAATGTTTTAATGGCCGCAGGATTCGTACCTGTAATAGGTGAAATTGCCGACGTTGCACTTATAATTTATTATTTAGTAAAGGGTGAAAAATTATATGCGGCATTAATGTTAATTGCGTTGGTTCCTGTGGTAGGAGACTTTACTGTAAAACCACTTATTAAAATTCTACAAGGAATGGGTAAAGGGGTTTTAAGAAATACCGACGATTTGGCTCGAGTTTTGGCTAAGAATCCAAAAATCGCCGCGGAATTTCAAAAAGCAATGAAAGGTTTAAATCATCCAGGTGTTACAAAAACATTGGATAATTTAAGTTCGATTAATACTTCATGGGGTGCTAAATTAAAAGGTGCGTTGGCAGACTTAGGAAATTTAACAACAAAACTTAAACCTGTTGCTGCGTTAAAATCGGCGGCAACTGCAACCACATTTAGGTCAGGATTAAAAGGATTCTATCAAGGAGAAAGATTGGCAAAATATGTGGCGAAAAGAGGTGTAATGCCATCGAAATTTGTAAAAGATTGGTGGATTCCATTTGCAGCAAGACAGGACAGAAGAAATTCATTCAGAAAATTCATCATGGCAAATAATTTATTAGCCGCCTTTGGTGTTCCCACATTATCATCATTTGAGGATAAAATGGCCAATGACGAAAAGTTTAGGGACAAGGTTGCTAATGACCCAACAATGAGTTCATATATAGCACAAAATTCATCGGAAGCAAATTTCCAAAGACCCGAAGAAACATCGGGTGCGGGATTTGACCCAATGGGTGGATTAATGTCAATTGCGGGGTTAAAAATGTTAGCCAGATTGTATACTTAAACGATATTTCTTGATATTTATTAGTAGAGTCTGTTGGTTTGGTCGCCCACAGATGATAACTAAAACTAAAACGAAAGGAGGTATCCAACATCTCGGCAAAGGGGTCTTAATCGACCTCTTTGTTCGTTAATAGAGATACCAACGGTTTAAAATAAAAAACCCACCATTGGTGGGTTTCTTTTTTGGTGGAGATGGCGGGATTCGAACCCGCGTCTTGCTCGCCATACCATAAATGGACTACACGTTTATTCAGTTAATTCACAACTGACAAATATCTGATTCCTATTTTGACATCGTTATCAGAAACTGTGTCGAGTTCACTTTTGTTACGGTAGCACTCTGAACGAGACCGCTTGTTTCTTTTTGGGTAGAAACCACACCGTAGGAGCTTCTGTTCCAAGGTTACATGCTCATCGACCCGTTGTAGAACCTAACTTGGTTAGGCTGCTACTTTAGAAGTCGCAAGAAGACCTGCTACTTCCATGTTGTTGTAAACGTTGCCGTTTAATTGTTTCCACCATAGATTTAAGTCATAGATGAAGTCTGACTACGTGCCCACCTACAATATCAACGCCAATCGATACCTGGTCATCCCCATATTATCAAAGAACAAAACAAAGATAATAAAAAATATTATTGCTTTGGTTTTCTTCCTCTTTTTGGTTTTTCAACCGTAACTGTTTTTTCCGATGGTTTCTTTCTTGAAACTTTCTTCTTAACCTCTTCAACCTTTTGTTCAACTTCAACAACGGCTTCTTTAATTTCGTTGTTTAATTGAGACGCGGTTGTTATGGCTTTTGCCGTGGCTCCAAGACCAAGGAATTGTCTTACGATTTCAATTAGTTTTTTCATAAAATGAATTTATATATAAATATGTATAATATACATGAAAAAGGTTAAATAGTCAAGGGGAGATGGGTTCCGTATTTGGCTTCAAAGAATAACTTATTCTTTTCCCATTTCTTATCGACCATACCAACTGACTTATGGATTACCATAATCTTTGTTGTAACACCAATTTTTACACCCTTTAAATGATTTAAAACACAGAATGGTATATCATAGAAATGGAAACCCGGAAACTCTTCATCAAAACGTTCCTGAATACGTTTCTTATGTACTGCGATAAATAACCCATCAATGGTCACAACGTCCTTTAAACCGTCCCCAAACGTACCAGAATAGTTATTACGATGTACTTTACCAAGATGTTCGTGTTTTACCTGTCCAAACATCTTTTCTCTTTTTTGCCACCACATACCACTAATCAATTCGTCGGTACCGGCGAGTCCAATAATTCCATACTCAGGAAAGTTATCAAATAACTTATTTAGTTTACCTGTAACATTGGTGGTTTCAATGTCGATATCGTCATGCATGAACACAACAATATCATTCGTGGATTCACTCAAACCTTTATTATATAATTGAGCAAGTGAATACTCACCATTGTTCTCGTAAACCAACATTTCTGTTTTTGGGTGAGAGAAACTTTTTTTTACTTTATTAATGTGTGGTTCCACAATTTGTTTTGTTGGAATCACTACGGTTACGGGATTAATTATTCTCGACATACGTGGCAATTATTTTACCATCAACTTCATTTAAATCGATGACAATTGGTTTATTTGATGGAATATATCTTTCAGTACAAATTGCTGCATTAACATACATTGTTTCGTTAATCTCCACCGCACCATACGAGTGGTGGATATGTCCAAATACATGTAGTAATGGTTTGATTCTACTTTCCACGTGAAACCTTAATATCTCACAACCAACTTGAAGGTTTGATGGTGTATAATCTCTAACTCCGTGTGGTGGTCCGTGAGTAATTAAAATATCAGTATCATCAGGGATATCTTTCCATTTTAATTCTATTTCCCAACCATTTCTCGGTAAATTAAACGCCCAATTATAAAATTCGGGTTGCCATGGCGAACCATAAAACTTTATTGGTTTTGAAAACTCAGGAGATTCAATTATAAATTCGTTATCAAACAAATAAACTACATCAGATTGTGAAAGATTTTCCTCATTCATTAAATGATGATACCAATCAAAATCGCCACTATGGTGTGGTTGGTTAACTTTCTCAAATCCAAAATCATGATTACCCGCAATGAAAACTTTGGTATCAAACCCCTTTAGATTTTGAAACCAATGAACAAACTGTTCAATTTCATAGGGTTTACCAACATTTGTACAATCACCCGCGTGAATTAGAATATCACCCTCAGGTAACGGATTTATATCATCCATAATTGGATGTAAACCGTGGGTGTCAGATATACATACTATTCTCATATTTACAAGTATACAAAAATTTTGGCATAAAAAAAAGGTCAGAAAAATCTAACCTTTGAGGGCTTACACGGCTTTTAATAAGTCATATTGATTCCACCACTTTGTTTTACTAAACAAAGAAAAAAAACACTGAGATTACATGTTTATGTAGTTGACTTTAGAAGGATTATTGTTTCCCTTCATATCCACAACCTTTTGAGTTGTACCAACCAGTGACGGTCAATTAGATTAACCAATCCTTGAGTCATCGAATACTCTCTTAATACTCATCACTCTTCGAGGTTGCCACCCCAATTAATCCTTGCGAGATTAGAGAACTTTCTTAAAAATCGTATCGGGCTTGGGACCCTCTACGGCAATGAACAGTTCATTACTAAGTAGTCACCTGTTTCCGACGACTGACGAGCACTTTTCCTTGTTTTTTAAGTTTGTTAAACCAAAATTAACAAAGTTGTGGTTCGCAGATTGTGAAGGTAGCGGCTCGACAGCCAGCCATGTCATCTTTTGAACAACACGATACTGAACTACCCTCTGAAGTCTCCCGACCTCCATACTTTTGGACTCCTTCATAACTAACACCTTGGTAGATGTTTGATAAGGATTGTAACAGCACCACCTGTACACAACCATACCTTTCGGTTTTAAGATTCCCATCATATTGAATTACGCAATCACATAGTTGGACGACCATGTTTCTTGCATGAACCCTACGAGTTATTCTTATTGGTGTTCCCACCTCAAACGAAGAACCTGCATTCCCCGTTCACCAAACCACTTTCCCTACAGTGTTACCCTCGGTACTCAAGGTTCAATGATACCCCGCTTGTCTACTCGAGCTCCCTTGCGGAAACCGCAACCTAATTAAACCTATTAGGTCACTTTATACTGCTTTCACAGTTTATTTTATGGACTATAGACCGCCCAATATCTTGAAATTCAAAGAACTATCGTTTTTAAATTATCGGGTTTTGTTACCTTGACCGTCAAATCTTTTACAAAGATAAGAAGAAAAAATTAAATTACAAACTTTTTTGAAAAATTTTTTAAATTTTTTTTAAATCCTTACCAAGTGGTTTGCACTATAGGTCATCATTGCCCCATTGTGTTTATATCTAACCTTATATCCCATACCTTCAACCAATCCAACCGCTTGTCTTAAAACTTTATTTGAACGGTATTTTGGGTCGGGATTTAAATCAATGTCGATGAAACTTGCTTTAGGTAAACCATTTTCTCTAAGGTATTCGGCAACCTCAACCGCTTTCCATACTTCCGTCATCAATCTACTTGATGTATCTTTTTCAAAAGGAGTAGTATCTTTAGTACATAACACGTGAGCCCCCTTACCTCTTGTGTACAAAGCGATAACCACACCATAAACCGTTTTGGAGTTACTGTATGATTGAGAATCCGAACCTACAAGTAGGTCAACCTCGTTTCTTTCTGATAAGTAATCTTTGATGTAGTTGATGATGTCTGGTACGGGTGTTCCGTGTAATGTTTTAAAATTATTCATATCCTTTCGTTTATCATAAGTATTATTTTGATGTGCGGAAGGAGAGGGGCTCGAACCCTCGCGCCAGTTACCCGACCTATCAGTTTAGCAAACTGACCCCTTCACCAACTTGGGTATCCTTCCATTGTTGCCCCCAAAGGATTCGAACCTCTACACTGTGGACCAAAACCACATGTCCTGCCATTAGACGAGAGGGCAATATATGAGCGGTAAACAAGATTCGAACTTGCGACCCCGTACTTGGAAGGAACGTGCTCTACCAACTGAGCTATTACCGCTTAAAAAGTGAACCCGGGCCCAACGAGCCATCGTCGTACCGATGGAAGGGCCCTTTTTAAGGTTCACTTAGAGCGAAAGACGAGATTCGAACTCGCGACCCTCACCTTGGCAAGGTGATGCTCTACCAACTGAGCTACTTTCGCTTGGAGTGGCCCTCCCATAACAATTTCCTTTTCAGGTTTTGGAGTTAAGGGTACGACCACATGTGTGGACCCTCACGGGCTTGAACCGTGGACCTGCGGATTATGAGTCCGATGCTCTGACCAACTGAGCTAAGGGTCCGTATCGTCCAAATAACCGATAAAACAAATTATCGGTTAAATCGACGATATTAGTTTTTCACTTTGAATTTCATCTGTGTGATTACAGCATTCGCCACTTTCTTATGTCCCGTTGGATGCATGTGACATGTCCAATCACCACAATCAGTTCTAACAACAACTCTTGTATCAACAACAGTTGCATCTTTGATACTGTCCATTAGAATCTTTTGATATCGTGTGTATGCTTTTGGATAAAATTCTTGTCCACTTATTGGTTTAACACATTCTTCAGCATTAAACCCTGTGAGAACAATTGCTTCAACACCATTCATATTACACATCTCCACAATCTTCTGAACATCTTTCACCACCGAATATGGATTACGATTTCCATGGATGTCATTTGCACCACCATAAATGAAACAATAATCATAATATGGTGAAATGGTTTGTTTCGCAACTGAAACCATCCATGGTAAATGTTTCCCAACCACTGCGGTGTTTTTAAGTATCATACCTGTTTTCTTACATACGATAACTTGCCAACCCCAATCATGATTTGCGGTGTGTGAATCACCGATAAACAATGCATGTTTACCATTCACATCAACAATTGTATCTTCTACAATTTCTTCTTTTTTAATTTCGGGGGAAATGATTTTTTTATCTTCTCGACCCCATACCATCCAACTTGTGAATACTCCAACTGTGCTAACGACAATTAAAAGTATTACTCCTTTATAAACGTACTTCATAATCTTTACTTATTTTAGTGGTGATGACGGGATTTGAACCCATAACCTTGACGGTATAAGCGTCCTGCTCTCACCAATTGAGCTACATCACCTTATCCAACGAAAACTCTATGATGGTACTCATTATATCTTCATGGTCGTAGATTTTTATGTTTTCGAGTTCGATGTTGTATGAACACATGTCACAATCCCACAACGCAAATCTTAAACCTTTTTTGAAATCATCCACATCTCGAATGTTCAAAACACCCATGTGACAATAAAGAGGATTGGGTAGGTATTTTCTTTCCAACATTTTATTATGTTGGTGGTATAAGTCCCATTTTTCTTTATTACCACTTTCATCCTTACCATTCCATTCCCCACCATGTTGTGTTGTTACATACCATTCGGTGTCCAATCTTTCATTCTCTAATGAATCTTCTTCAGATACCTCAATGACATTACGAGTTTGTAACATATCAGTTGATAGGGTTGGAAGATAATTGTGAACGATTTCCAAACCAACATAATGACCAAGTTGATATTCTGCGGTTAAACTATTTTTCCACTCGATTCTTTCTTGTTTCCATTTTTCCTCCATTTCAGGAGTTATTGAATCCATTATACTTTTAAAAGTTTTACTTCTTGCCATAACATTATTTTTTGTTGGAAGGGACGGATTCGAACCGCCGTACTCAACGAGAGCAGATTTACAGTCTGCCGGTTTTAGCCACTCACCCACCTTCCAATAAGGGGTCCGATATCCGTTTTTCATCTCACTCGGACCAACATGAGCATTCACGGGTTGTACCGAAGGTGGGACTCGAACCCACAAGCGGTTAAGCACTAGTTCCTAAGACTAGCGTGTATACCATTCCACCACTTCGGCAATTGCTCCCCGACCAAGACTCGAACTTGGGACCCTTTGATTAACAGTCAAATGCTCTAACCGACTGAGCTATCGAGGAATATGTAGTCAGGACAGGATTTGAACCTGTATCTGCCCCCGAGTTTACGCGAGCGGTAGTTACCATTACACCACCTGACTAAGTAGTGGAGCGTCACTTATTTCTAAGTTATCCACTTCGGTTACGTTATCTTTCGATAAGAGGCTTTACCGAGCCCAAGGTAGGGAAGACAGGGCTCGAACCTGCGACCCCCTGGTCCCAAACCAGGTACGCTACCAACTGCGCTACTTCCCTATAAAAAAGATAGTGATGGAGTACCCATCTCGCTCCATTCTTAACTGCTTCTTCTGAGTTTTATCAGGGCCCCAGCAGGGGGTGCTGAACACTATGAACCTTACAACTACTTTGTCGACTTTCATTGTAAGAGTGACCACTATCTTAGTATCCCCGATTGGATTCGAACCAATGACCCACAACTTAGAAGGTTGTTGCTCTAATCCAACTGAGCTACGGGGACAAATTAAAATGGAACTCTCCTTCTACGCTCACCGTAGTTGTAGATTTGATTGGACATAGTTTACTGTCCACCTGTTGACGTGCACATCAGAGCAGGGTCCATCACAGTTCACTTTGGGTCATGTAACTCATTTGGGTAGCTA
>Ga0315903_10011180_pt1 | contig 10610 bp, 9 predicted proteins | sample LakEriMetagenome_7_FD_203524 | JGI IMG/M metagenome (GOLD analysis project Ga0315903, IMG submission 203524) | Freshwater fungal communities from buoy surface, Lake Erie, Ohio, United States - Buoy 2 MA119 | ecosystem: Environmental > Aquatic > Freshwater > Lake | place: USA: Lake Erie, Ohio... | reverse complement strand
ATCAAACTCGGCATAAAAGTCATTGCCACTTATGAGAGTTGGAGGTGTTACGGGCGTAATAAAATTACCTGCCACCAAGTTGGTCAAGTCGGCTTGGTCGTACTCGTAGTTCTCGTAATAATCTAATTGGTTATTTTGCGAATCGTTGCGAATCAGATACACCCACATATCGGTTGGGGGTGTGCCGGTCACATTGTTATCGGCAAATTGAAAGTCAACGCTTATCTTAGTTTGGCGAATGGTGGAAAGATATTGTGATGGCTGACCCGTTGCAGTGTATAAGTAGGTTTTAATGACATTGAAAACAACGGCATTTGAGCCAACTCCTTCTTTCTCGAATGGGAACTTGCCACGAATTGAAAAGATATCATCTTGATAAACCGAACCGATTGAACGATACACAACAAACGCCCAACTCATATACTTCAAGTTGCGGTATATCGAGTTCTCGCTTTGGTTGTTTAACTCAACTTCATTCCGTGTGGAGTTGGCTAATAATATCCGATGATTGGCAAGTGGGAAGTTGCTCGGTGGGTTCAGGCTGTCCTCGGGTAGATTAAACTCAACCCGATAAATTACTTGCGAGCCGTTGCCTGATACCGTTGCATAGACATAGGGCGTGTCTTGGCTGTTCTCTTCGCTTGGTTGCTGTCCGTACCATTCCATAGCGTAGATACCATCCACGCTTGGGTCTTGTCCTTCTCCTGCTGGCTGTAAACATAGTCGGGTCTTCCAACCCGCTACGGGATAATTCTGATACGACCAATCGACTATCTGAGCGAATAGCCACTGGCTAAGAAATAACTCATCGCCTGCGACAAGTGGCTGTGCGAATTGAAGTGTGCGTTGCAAATAAACCGCTTGGGCAAATGCGTAGTTATCGGTTGTGTCGCACTCGGCATTGAATGTCCTTGATTCGAGTACGACCGAGTTGTTCAGGTCGGCAAATGTCCAAGATAGTGGCTGAATGTCGCAATATACCTCGTTCCAGTTCAGGTTGATTGAACTCTTTCTGTTGTTGAAATCAACCTCGATAAAGCAGTTACCAACGCCCGGATAACCATTGCCATTGAATGTGCCTGTTATCGTGATACATTCGCAAGCCGATAGCGTAAATGTAGTCGGTGTAAATGTGAACGCCTCGCACCCACAAATACGAAGCGTGCCAGTATGCGTGCCTCCGTCATAGTTACATAGCCTTAATTCGACCGTGTCGCCATCGCATAGGTTGCCGAAGTTTATGTTCCAGTTGCGGTCAATGCCGACAGTGATAGTTTGATTATTTGCCATAATTAAAATTCACAAGTAAATTGAATAGTTCTTTCGCCAAGATTAGCATTGATTTGATTGATTCGGGCGTTAACAATCGCCCCGTATGGTGTGCGTAGTCTGACGGTTCTGTTTACATCTAGTTGCTGTACGAGTTGGCAGTTGGCTCTGACGGTCAATTCAGCATTCCAGAATCGGAATGGATTAATGTTTGGGTCGTCAATGCGGTGGAATTTATCGTATAAATCTGACTGCCCTGAATTAACCATTGCAGGCATATTCTGAACGCCGTTGTATATTTTAATCGTGGCGTCCGTATAACTCTGCCCGTCCCAAATTAACATCTTTGGATTTGACGCAGTGCCTTTCGCCATAAGCAAGGCACGGGAGTATTGTGCGAAGTTGCCCAAGAATAAAAAATTAGCAAGTGGCAATGTGCTATAAAATGTTAATATATCCGCCTCGACACCATCGTTACGATAACGGCTTGGGGAGTAAGATAATTGCTTCTTGTTTGCCCCTTCCCAATTCGGATTTGAGCCGTAATCGAAATAAACCGTATATCTATTCCTATCCTCGTTGCCTACATCGTCCAGAGCGTCCATTGTTGCTTCAACTTTGATTGATGAGAATAACTTGCCCTCGTTGTAGGTGAAGCAAACGCCCTCTAATATATCGCCCGTTTCTTGGTTTATCGAAGCGTCATAAATAACAGGTTGGTTCAGAAAGTAATCTTTACGCTCAAAGTATAATTGGTTCTGACTAATCCACCAACGGGCGTTGAAATCTTTCGCAATCATATCAAGCCAAGCGGACATCGTGGCGGTCGGTCTGTTCTCGCTAATATATCCAACTGCGGAACGACTGCCTGCATCGGCTGGGGCGTTGAAGTATAAGGCGTTGTAGTATTCGCTGTTTGGGTCGTTTAGGATTGATGAGTTGAATTGGTTGATTCCGCATATCTGACAAGCATTTTCGACATATTGCCGATATAACGGGGTAGGATGTTTACGACCGCACCCGATGAAGTTCTCAATAATCCTATCAACAAATTTTTTTGCCTCCTGAACAATAAATAAAGGGTCTTGTATAGTCTGGTCGCAGAAAGGCGGAGTAATATTAACGGGGTTGCCGGGAAGTAGTGAGTTAATTATATTTTCTATTCCTCGTAAAGCCGAGCATATTAAAAATAAATTGATAATAATTACTGCAATAACAGGAATGATGAATCCGATAAAAGTAATTCCAATATAAAGGTTAAAAAAAACGATACTGAGCAGCACCGCCATCAACCAGTTCGGGCGTAACTCGTTACAATATACAACGAGGGGGAATCGTGGATTTGCATTAGTCTGACCTGTTATCGGGTCGGTGTATGGATAATTGAAATACCCATTCCGATTCGAACTTATCTCATTTTTATTCAAACACTGATAAATCAACTCGTCTGGGTCTTGTCGGGTCAATCGTGCCGTTACGAAGCAATCTCCCGTACAAAAGTCCACCATATCGCCACGAATGATAAGGTCTCGATATACGGGGGCATTACAGCAGTCATCCCATACCTCGACATTAGCAGATTGATTCAACCCGTTTGGGTTGGCTACCATCAAGGGGTAAATTATGTTAAACGCATCATCGTAGAACTTCAACTGATTCGTATAACTCTTTTGCGTCCGACCAGTTTCGGAATCCCTCGAATAATTCAGCGTGAAGTCCTCGAGTCCCTCAATCCTGCCCGTTATCGGTTGTCCGTTTATCTTGACCTGTAACATATCAGCCTATCCTCCTCCTAAGTCTGCGTATCTCTGTTTGGCTTCGCTCGGTTATTACCGCAATGCCTCGGTCGTTAATTGCAACATTCGTATGCGGAATGTGTTTGGCTATTGCTTTCCCTATTACATCAGGGTCGATGCTTTGTTGCGTGCCTGTTCGCCTCATTCCTGAGGTAGCCAACTCTGCTAAGAATCCAGCCTCTTTGTCGCTAATCTTTTTGTCTTGAGCCAAATCAAGTAAAGCAGAATAACCCGGTTGCATATTGATATCAGCCGGTACGACACGCTCGTCTGGAGTTAGGATAGCGTGAACAGAATCACGACCACGCACCGCACCTCGCATCATTGGGACTCGTTTCGTTCCTTTGTTGTACGGAAGAGGCTGGGCGAGGACAATACCGGCTTGGATTGCACCTGAGGCGATGATGAAAGGCGATATTGCCCCGAATGATGCTATGTTGGTCGGGTTGGTCAATGCTATCGCTGTGTTAATCGCAATCTGAGCAATCGCAGCGATTCGGTCTGCAATGGCTTGCTTTCGTTTAATCGCTCTCATCTGTTGGTCGTACTGCTCTTCACTAATCAATCCTGCCTGCCGTTGCTTCTCGACCATATCCCTCTCCCCGTCTATCTCCCTTTGCTTATACGCTAATATAGTATTGGTAACGCCCTCCGCTGTTTCGCCTGCTAATTTAGTTATTTGTTGTTTTTGTATTTTCTTTTTATCGACATCGCTTATGGCAATATTTTTTTCAACATCGCCAACATCCATCCCGTACTTTTTGCGTAGGGCAAGCAAGTCTTGTAGGTATTGTTCCTCTTTAATTTTGCCCATCCGATGCTTGAGGTCTAATTCAGATAATTCATTTGCAAACGCTTTTCCCTGCTCGGTTTCAAATATCCCCTGCCACTTGCGCATTTCTTTTAATTGGGTCTCTTTGTCCTTCGCATCTGCCTGTCTTTGTCTTGCTTTGCGTTGGAAATATGTTTCATCTCCCATTGTTGGCGCACCAACAAAGTTTGGGTCTTGAACTGGTTTTTCAAAATCAACCGTGAAAATATCTTTCAAGGCTTTTTCCATTTCCCGCTTTAATTTTATTCTTTCAAGGCGTTCCCGTTCAATTGCCTTTATCTGAGCGTCGGTAAGTTGAGTCGCCTTTTTCTTTGCCTCCCCCTCTGTTTCCAACACTTGTAATTCGGATTTGATGGCATCCGTATAAACTTGTTGCTTTTGCGTCAATTCAAATAAATCAAACATCCTGCGTCTGTTTGAATACAAATCGCCACCGCCTCTGTCTATTACCTTGCGTAGATTATACCTTTCAACTAACAATTTGTTTTCCGCTTTTTGAGAAGCCTCCAACATTTTATTCAACGCTTCTTTCTTCTGGTCGGTCGTTAGTTGTTTCTCATCGAGTTTTTGATTTATATCCTTTATGACCGCCTGAGCCTGTAATGTCTGCTCGGTTTTTTTGCCTGCTAAATAGGTTTCAGTCGTTCCGTTTTTTAAAACCTGAACGCCCCTATCAACTGCATTGATTAATGCGGTCACAGCATTTACAGCACCGCCTATTGGTGCTGATTCGCCTAAGTTCAGCATGAAGTTATCCCATGCGTTGCTTAGTCGGTTTAGACTACCTTGCAAACCCTCGGCTAATTTTTCTGCATCACCTCCAAACGCCTTTTCCATTTCGGATGCAAATTTTGGCAACACCTCGTCAGCCATCAACTGACCTGATGCCATCATCTTGTCAAGTTCCTGAGTTGTTACGCCTAAGGATTTTGCCATTATGCCCATAGCGGATGGTAATGCCTCCCCAAGTTGTCCCCTCAATTCTTCCGCACTGATTTTGCCCTTACCAATCATCTGGGTCAACGCTGTCATGGCTCTGCCTGCTACCTCAGCATTTGCCCCAGACCCTGCAATAGCGATTGACATGGATTTGAATATCTTATCCGCTTTGGCAACTTCCATTCCAGACGCTTTCGCAGCACCGACAAACTTTGTGTATTCTTCTGCCAACCCCTTAAACTCCATTCCGAGTTTATTCGCCAACAAACGCAAATCATCCATTGCTTTCTGACCCTCAACAGCACCGCCTGCAATCGAGTTAAGGCGAATCTGAATGCTTTCGAATTGCTTGGTAACATTCATTACCTCTTTACCAAATGCAATCAATTTATCGACCGCAAATGCCCCAGCCAACATGCCTCCAATTTTACCCAACGCATCGTCTAATCCTGATACTTCTTTCTTGGTCTTGTCGGTAGCGTTGCCGAGTTTGTTCATCCCATCCACTGCTGGCTGGGTGTCGGCAACAACTCTGAATATTATATTTTGAGCCATATCAATTCGATTTTATCCTTTGTATGGCGATTCGCCTAATGACCGGGCGGTCAGGGCAAAGATACGAAAAAACGCTTAACGAGGCAATTTTATACTGCTTGCCCTTAGTAGTTCTTTGTCGTATTTTGTTCGTTCGGTAAAATTTTTCTTTTCCTGCTTTATTTCATCTTTAATAATTTGAATTTCAGCCTTTATCATTGGCATTGCCTTGCTCATGCTAAATTCAATAATATGACCAGATTTGGGTGGAAATCCGGGAGTATAAGTTACCTGTGTATGAATTTTGCACATACCTGATTTTGGCGATTTAACCAAATCTTGTAACATTTTCAGCCTATATTCAAGGCGTTCTATTTTGTCTTGCAAGTCATAGCATAGACGCAATGCCTCACCAAATGTTTTGCATGTTTTCTGTTTCATACTCCCTTATACGGAACTGAATTAAATTTGTTTCAACGGGTCAACCCTCCGACCTTTTTTGTCGATAAAAAACAGCACATTCCCGTTTACATCCAAAACAGGGCGTATCGTCCCTCTTCTTAATTTGCGTCCTATACCCATATCAATCTTGTACTGATTCCCTTAATGCAATACCGCAAATGACGCCAATTAGAAAGACCAAAACTATCATACTTTGACGCTTTTTTGTTTCAGGTGCAGTTCGTACTTCCATGCGTTCACGGTCGAAGCATACTCCTCAATTCCCATCTTTTCGAGCATTTTAATCTCGGTCAATGACCCGTTACAAAGCATCCGGTGCATTAGATTCACCTCGGTCACGAAAGTTGAGAACTCGTCAGCCCAGTTTCTTCCAAGGGAAAGATACTCGTGCTTGGGTCGCTCGACTCCATCAAAGTCCTTTGAAGGATAAGCGAACGGATATAAGCGTCGGAGATGTCCGATAAGTCCATTGTATAGCGTACTGCCAACTGAATAAAAAAAAACCGTGCATCGTCATCTTTTGCCCATAGTTCGAGTTTTACCCGTTGCATCTTCGGGTCGAAGTCCATCGGGTCTTCGTCAGGATGGACAACGAACACGCAAGCCAAATCCTGCAGAAGCAACTCGTCTGGAATGTCATTGATGCGTCTTTCAAGTTGGTCGAACTTGGAGAAGCCTCCGACAATATCGCCCCTGTTCAGGTCGTCTTTAATCTCCTTGAACGCTTTGACGAGTCGTTCTGGGGTCAGTCCCATAGACGCCCTGCGAACGGCAAGGTCGGCAGGGATTACCCGATTCGCTGGTATATCGCCCCAAGTTTCGAATGTCCGCCACTCGATGCCTGATGCGTCAGTGTAAATTGGTTTTAAGTTGCTCATACGCTTGCAAAGTTACCCGATTTTGCGAACCTATCCAAAAATGAACGGTGGAATGTCCATAAGTAATAGATAAAGCAGTCAAACAAGTGACCGTGCATATTGGTCGGGGCGATTTTCTTCCCATCGTCCCCCCTTTGCATCATTTCGCAATCTTCGACCAGATACTTACACGCTCGATTGATAACAAGGTCAGGATGCTTCGATAGCATCGAATTTATCAGCACGATGGTGTCCTTGCTGTCCGGATTGGACGAGAGCAGGCGTATCTGAGCGTCCGATAGTTTTAACGCGCCCTTGACCGCTTTCCAGTTCGTTACGCCTTTCATCGTGGCTGAGCGGTTGCGACCTGATGCGTCACCAGTCAGGATGAGGCGAGCAGTATCGGGGTATCTGGTGCGGATGCGTTCGCATAGTTCGTACACATCCGAGTTCATGATTCGTTCTTCGCCTAATATCCTGATTCTATTTCGGCTTGGGTCGTGCTGTGCGTAAATGCAGGTCATTGGACTAACATTAAAGTCCATTGATACGAATATAGGCAGGTCGGGTCTTTCCTGAATATCCGCCACATGCTTTTTATGCTCAAAGCAGTACGCCCAAATGGTCTCTTGTTTGGTGACGAGCATGCCCAATACTTCACGCTTGAATGAGTTCGGGTCTAATGTTCGCTCTAACTGCTCGATGTAGCCGGGTCTTAAATTGTGTTGGTTCGCATACGATTCGGCTCGGATTAACTTAATCCTGCCGTTGCTGGTCTTGGCTTGGCTTTCCAATTCCCGATAATAGGCGACATTGTCGGGAGGAGTTGTGGCGGTCTTGATGCGGTGGCGTAACCCTAATTTCTTGAAAGTCGTGCCTCTCGTCCTTGCTCGGCATTTGTCCAACGCTTCTTGGAAGTTCCGCACATCTCGGGTCTCGTCAATGCTTATGGTGTCCCATTCCGACCCGTTCACGACATTGTAGTTATCGAGGTGGGTTAGGACGACATAACTGCCCCATCGGAATGTAATTACTTTATCGGAACTAATGCCCGAATAAGGCTTAACGCCCGACATACGCTTGTTCACGACATAGTCCACGCCATCACGCAATCCCCACTCTTCCCAAGCCTCCTGAACTTTCTTGAATGTGGCAGTCTTCATCATGGCGAATGTTGGCGAGCATATCAAGTGCTTTGAATTCGGAACGGATAGGTCAGGAATTAAATCAATAGCCAGCCAATAAGTTTTGCCCACTCCAACGCCCGTCAGCATATGTATCTCTTCCGCTTCGAGGTGGTGCGAGGAATAGTACGCTATTTGCTGTGCTTCGTTAAGTTCGGGCATTATTCCTCCGATGCTTTTTTAATCGCTTCGGGTGAAATATGCAGGTTAATTTGAGGCGGTTGGTAGTCTTTCGATTCCGTATCTGCCTCAACCTGCTTCCCGTACTTTTTCGGAGCGAGTCTTTCCATTAGCCACATTCGAGTTTCGACACGCAATTTTGAACGGCTCGTAAATTCCCGATTTTCGATTCGGTTGCCGTTGGGAGAGATTATTTCGTCTTGGCTCGAATCGTCTGCAATCTCAATAATTCTTTCCCTCAACAACTCGGTCTGCATCTCTTTTGCGTATGCGTACTGGGCAGAAAAGTCAGGATGCACGGAAAGCCAAAGCAGAACGGTCTGCCTATCTGGAAACCATTCGTGCTGTTCGTGTAGTTTATTCAACCCAAGTTCAGAGCAGGATATTTCGTTGCATATCCGCAATCCCAACTCAGGCGTGTAAGTTGTCGGTCTGCCGTTCTTTTTTACCTCAATCTGGGGCGAGGCGTCCCCTATTGGCTTTTTCGTTTTTGCCATAGTTCAGTTGTGCTAACTATGCAAATATACGAAAAAAACAAACCCAGTCGGGGAGACTGGGTGTTGTTACTCTAAACTCTCGTAAAAAAATGGTAGAATCAAAAAAACCTATGTGGGACAATTTATATTATTTTTTATCCAAATCAAAATAATAATCCGATTCTTCCTGCTTGTACCATGCCCCAGTGCAGGCGTCAATGATTAAAGAGGGCAATCCGAACAAGTTTACATACGGCACGAAACACATCCCGATATTCCCGATAAGGTAGCCGGGTCGGATTTGGCGATTCGTTTTGATTTGAGCGTTTTCGTATCCCTCCGCCTTTACTACGATAGTGTTGCGTTTTTTTACGGGTACTTCCGCAACGCATGTTCCATCTCCGACCTTGTTGCCGTTCACATAAACTTTGGCGTGGTCAGGTTTGACATTGATAGTTACTTCCTGCTTCATGCTGGAAGTGATTGTGGCACAACTCGTAAGCGTTGCCAGAGCGATGATTAAAAGTGTTTTTTTCATAATATTTTTTCAGTTTTAACGGATGCTGTGAAACTTTGTTACAGATGAATTTATTTTATGCCTGAAATATTTTCATTCGTTATATTTCATATGAATATACATTTATTTGTTGCTATTTAGTTGATATTCAGGAATTTCGCTAAATATGAATTTTTTCGTGTAGTAGGTTGTAGGGGGTTGTAGTAAGTTGAAAATATCCTCAACTTACTACGCTTTTGAAAATAAACTCAAACTATAACTAACTGATTATAAATAATATATATATTAATAATTATATATATATTTATTATTGTAGTAGGATAGTAGGTTATTTTGGCATTTTTAACATTTTTTAAATTTTTTTTCTTCAATTCAATTTTGAAAAGTAATTTTGAAAAATAGTTTGAACGGCAAAAACTACTCCATCAACCTACTACACTTTGCGTAACTTATTGAAAAATAAATCGTTTAGTGTAGTAAGATAAAAAAAACTTCAACTTACTACAACTATGTTCAACCCCATCCTTTCGGAAAGTAAAATTCAGCAGGTCGCCATCATGGAAATTTGGAACAAATTGCCCCAAACTCGGCTTTGTTTGTTCCACATCCCGAACGGAATGTTCTCAAATGCCCGAGAAGGGGCAAAATTTAAGGCACAGGGCGTTATCTCTGGCGTTCCCGACCTTGTATTCGTCTGGAACGGGAAAACGCATTACATCGAAGTTAAATGCGAAAAAGGGGTATTGTCAAAAAATCAAATCGCCCTGCACCAAAAATGGATGGAGCAGGGCGTTTCGGTAAATGTTATGAGAAGCAGTGAAGAAATTATTCGTTTTGTGACAGAACTGGTCTCACAAGGTAGGTCGTCCGAGGCTGAGAATTCCGTCTCTCAATAATTTTCAAAAATTTCAAGCGATTTAATGCTTTGCCCAAAACAACATTTGAAATTCTCAACTGCGTTTTGGATTGCAAAAATGTTGATATGTCCGATGCAGTCATTGTAATTCCATTCGGGTCTTCTGGTTCACATACCTCGTAATATTTGCTCAATAACTCCTCATTTACATCAGGTGCGGTATTATTTGAGGAAATAAGTTGAAGCATTTCATTTTCGTGAGAGTTTAGGAATGGCGACTCGCCTCCACTTGTGAAGCGGTGATAGGCTTCGATTAAGGCATCGGTCTTGTCGATGGCGTAATATGTTTCAAGGTCAATCGAACTGGCATGAATTGGAACGATACGCCTGTTTGAACTATCGGTAATAATATCAGTATCATTTGAAGTACCGCACAGCATGGCAAGGCGTTTTATATCTTCGTGGTCTTTCCCGTATGCTCGTCTAATTGTAGAAGATGTCTGTCCGGATTTTGCTTTCATGTACTTATAATTTGTGGCAAGTTTACCGCCCCATTCGTCATCGCACACAATCCACTTCATGCTGAGCAGAATGTCATCGTCTTTGCCTCCAGAGAGGTCGGAAACGGCAAAGTAATTGGATAGTTCTTTTGGTAGTAGTTTCTTCCAAAATTGAGTTTTACCCGTTCCGATTTTTTCGCCATAAATG
>Ga0315903_10011177_pt1 | contig 10614 bp, 6 predicted proteins | sample LakEriMetagenome_7_FD_203524 | JGI IMG/M metagenome (GOLD analysis project Ga0315903, IMG submission 203524) | Freshwater fungal communities from buoy surface, Lake Erie, Ohio, United States - Buoy 2 MA119 | ecosystem: Environmental > Aquatic > Freshwater > Lake | place: USA: Lake Erie, Ohio... | reverse complement strand
CACAACTGGGGGGTTGTGTGAGGCTGTGACATACAGGTCTTGTGACTCCCGATGGGGCCTGCGGATCCACCTGGGGCTTATGGGCTACCTCGTTAGGTAGCGAATCGCCTGTTGAAGGCGATCTGGGTTATCTGCAAACATCCCCAGTCCGATGTTGCAGTCGCGGCACAAGAAGCCGCGTATGGCATTAGTGGCATGGTCATGGTCCAGGCACAGCTCCTTGCTGGGAACCGTGCCGCAGATCTCACACTTGCCGTCGTGCTGGTCCCTCAGGCGACGTACCTCTGCGGGGTCTGCGCCGAGAAGTTTGACCGTGAAGTAGTGCGGGTTCTTCTGAGTCCAACGCCTGTTGCTTCCGTCAATCTTCTTGCGGCGCGAGCGGTCACGGTTGTTGCAGTTCTTGCAGCGGTTGGCGTAGCCGTCAACCTGCGAGCGGTTCCGGTGAAAGTTGGCTACAGGCATGTCCTCTTTACAGCCCGAGCAATACTTGATTCCGTTGACCTGCTTCACTTCACTTGCCCGTGTGAACCCTGTACCACGTATAGTCGCTCACTTGCTAGAGATTCCTTTCGACCCCGAGAGATGACGCAGCAGCCCCAGACGAGCCAGAGAACCTGGCACGTTCCCTACGGGCACGCCTTTCCGAAGCGAGCTTCTTTTGCTCATCACCGAAAGCAGCACTAAGAGCATCCCTCTGGTCAAACGCTTCCCTGTCGATAGCGGCAAGGGTTGTTTCCCTGTCCGCAACTCTGCGTGCCTGGTCAAAGGTGCCTTCCAAGTTTGCGAGTGTTCCCATCTGGAACGGGTCAATGGTCTGACCCACGGAGGTGCCACCCAGGCGCTCCGAGAAGGTCTTGTCCATGTTGAAACCTGCACGCTCCGCAGCAGCACCAATCTGGGCTGCTCTAGCCCCAGTACGGATCTGCTCTTGAGTACGGGCCGACTCAAGCAGTAGGCCCTTCCCATCAGTCAGGCCAAGCATGTAAGCAGTAAGGTCACCCTCGGTTACGTTGTAATACTGCTTTAGCTCGGCAGCAACGAGAGGGTTCATTGCCTGCTTCGCAGCAACCACCCGCTCCTCAACCTCCTTAGGCGACAGGCCAGCACCAATCAGGCGAGCAAAGTCGTCATAGGAGTTGTAGAAGGTGTCCTTGATGCCGTAGTTCTGCATCACGTTTCGGTAGGACGACTCAAGCTGAATGTATTCAGCCTCAGACACAGCCTGACCACGCTGACGCAACTCAGCCATTCCAGCGAAGCGACGTGCGTACACGTCAGTACCACGGAACTTCATCAGCACGGCATCCGTGCCAGCGTCCGCGAGGCCTTCCGTGATCCAGCCATCGACCTGACCCAGCAAGGTTGCACGGTCGGCATCAGAGAACCCGAACTGCTTGAACAAGCCATCCAGGTATTCACGAGCAGACTTACGGGCATTCACCGTTCCAGCGTCAAGATCAGGGGGACCGGGAGGATCGCTAGGAGGATCCGTAGGGTCACCGGGATCCACGGGATTCGTGACAGCGCCAGGATCAACAGCGACCTCAACCCAAGATCCATCAGCGTTCTGCACCCAGAAATAGCCAGGGCGAGCGTCACCGGGAGGGCTTGACGTAACAGGCCCGGTCACATCATTAATGCCGTCCTGCGCGGAACGGGCAAATTGAATGTATTCGCGAGTCTTATCCGTCAGCCGGGAACCCTTCAAATCAGGGTTCATTGCAGCGGCGTAGTCACGCCATTGCTTGTAGGGGGCGTCAGCCGCAGGAGTCTTTATCGCCATACCTATCCCACAAATCCCATCATGCGAGCCAAATCAGACCCAATCTGCGAATAGGTGGACAAAGCATTAGTCGTGTACTGCCAACGACCGTCCTTCTTAATCTCCTGCTCAAACTGCCACAACGGCATCAGCGCAGGCTCACCCTTCTCGTTAGGCGTCGTGAACGCCTTACGCAGCAAAGGATCAGTCAGATCCACCTCATCAGGGCTGCCCAACTCAAGACGCCTATACAACTGATTGATGTAGCCAGCACCCAGATCCCGAACGGAACGGTCCTTTGACAACTTCCCCGCAAACACCGGGTACATCAGCTCTGCCTCAGAGATCAGCTCATTCCAGGCATCATCATCGGAGTAGCCAGAGTTGGGATTCAAGATGTCACGAGTAGTCTTGTCCAGCCAGCCCTTATCGCGATCAACACCATACGCACGAGCAGCATCACGCAACGTGTTGTACGTCTCCGTGTACATGCCACCGGGCTTGAACTTGTCCCCACCAGCCTCAGACTGCTTAGAGAACTGAGATGACAGCCAAACTCTCAGGCCCTCGTTATCGTTCTTGCCCCAGCCTTGATACAGGTAGCGCCGCGCCATCTTGGTCAAAGTCTCTTCGTCAATGACCATGTTGTAAGTCTCGTCAGCCAGCTTGCGAATCAGGTTCTTGGCGTCATCAAGAGACTCCTGCCACACACCAGGAGGATTGTTAAACTCAAGATCAAACGCCTGACGCCAGGAGGAACCCTTCTTCGGGTCCTTCCACCAATCCGTCTTCTTCAGCTCCGAGATGAAGGTTCCTTCATCCCAGCCCTTACGGATAGCCTCATCAAACAACTTCCGCAACTCAGGGTCACGCTTCGCGAGGCTCGCAGCCTCAGGACCCAGGCGGTCGAAGTAGTCCTCCATGAAGTCACGGCGAGCATCCTGACGGTCCTCACCAGGATCAGCATTCTGAATCCTGCGAAATGCCTGACGGGCTTCCTTTAGGCGATCCTCAGCGAGCTTGATGCCCTCAGCGGAGCCAATCTCCTTCGCATCCTTAAGGGCCTGCTCGGCAAGGCGAATGTCACGCTGCGCGATACGAATAGCCTCAGGCTTCCGCTTACCGCCACCGCTAGGGTTAGGGCCACCCGAAGGGGCATCAGGATCATTTCTCGGCTGGTCAGCCATCACACACCCCCAGCCAAAGCCTGCATGAATGTACGGAAGTAGCGGTCACCCTGACGCTCCGTGAAATCCTCCTGGTCCTGAGCGAACTCAAGAGCCAGCACGCCAGGATCAACACCACCAGAGCCCACAGCCATGCCACCCTCGAAGGAGGCCGTGTTGGGGTTAGCCATCTCCGCTTCGTTCAACACCTGAAGAAACGTCTTGTACTCATCATTGGACGGGTTGCGACCCAGTACAGACTGCATCGTCTGCATCAGCAGGCCACGGGCAGAGGTCGGGTTCGTCAGGGAGACAGAACCGCCTCCACCTCCACCGCCAGCGCCGCCGCCGCCGTAGGAGCCACCACCAGCAGAAGTGCCTTCCTCTTCAGCGCCAGCACCCATGCGCCCAGAAAGAATCCCCTCAAGCATCTCCCACGGAGATCTGGCCCCAGGACTGATCGACGTGTTCACAAGATCGTTCCAGAAACCCTCAGCCCATTGAGGACTAAAATTTGGGTTACCTCGATAGTGGATCGCAGCAGCCTGCTCAATCAACGATCGACTAATTGGGTCACTCCAGTACGCATCCCTAGCGTCGCCAACCGTAGCGGCAGTAAAAATCTTCGGCAGCTCCCTGAGGGCAGTACCTGGCGCACCTGTGCCCTGAGCCAGGGGGCCGCTCATTCCACCGGGTGGCCCATATCTACCCACCTGAAGCGTGTTGTAGTACATGGGATTGTTCGGGTCTTGCCCAGTCCACGTGGGAAGAGTCGGATTCGTTACCGGAGCCGGAGTGGTAGTTGGAACGGGCTGGGAAGCCACACCCCTCTGGGAGCCATTGTTGCTTGAAGAAGATGCCGGTGCCGGGTTGCGCCCAGACTTGTATCGCGTGTTGCCACCCGATGTGCCGGAACCAGAAGTCACATAACCATAACCGGGAACGAAAGTACGTTCAGCCACCAGACGCTCCCACAAGTTCCAGATCCAACACCTTGATGTCAGGATCAGCCATCAGCACATTACGAATAAACAACTGCGCGTTCGGATTTTGAGAAGCCAAGTAATCCATGTCTTCCTGAAGACTGATCCGCAGGTAGCGACGCTTCATCTCAGAATCCGTGTCAGCCCCACTCGATGCACGGATCTCATTCGCATAGTCGATGTAGGTGTAGATCGCGTTCCTGATCGCCTGGGCAGCAGAACCATCCCACTCGGCCTCGGGCGTGGAGTCAAATAGCTCATCCACCATGCGCTTCGTCTGCGTCAACGCACGCTCCGCATTTCGCTGGTTATCCCCGAAGTTGCGGGTCTGCGTGTACTTCATATCCCAGTAGGGATTCTGCGTGCGGTTGAACTCAAGATCTGCGGAACGCTGCTCCTCAAGATCCTTGATCATCTTGTACTGCTCGGGATCACGAGGATCCAACGCATCAATGTCACGCTGGTAATCATTGATCGTTGCATAGTGCTGGAACTCGCCCTTCGCGGCGAACATGTCCCGCAGGAAAGCCCCAGGAGTCCCATCGGGATTCAAGACAGCCTTCGGTACGCGCAATCCCTCAGCCTTAATCAAGCCCCAAGTGTTCCAGTCAAAGCCCTCATCCTGCGGAGCCAGGAAGTATGCCGTCGTCGGATACTTCTCGATGAGGCCAGAACGGTTCTCATTGAACCAATCCAGCACCGACAGGGAAGTCTTCAGTTCCGCGAGGCCACGAGTGCCACCCTTAACATCCTGCGTTCGGCTTACCGTGTACGGAAGCATCTCCTGATCCAACTGCCACCAGTCGGCAAGGGCAGCCCCAACCGGATTCTCCATGCCCTCATCGGCTCGCTTCTGAACGAGCTTCAGGAACGCCGGCCTAGGAGCAATCACACGATTCAAACGTGCATACTCGCTGATATTTGTGCCGAGGCGTTGCGGAGAAGCCGGAGCAACGAACCCAAAGATCATTCGCGTAATGACCGCTGACCACGCAACCAGGTCAACCTTCGCCATCGCATTCGTGAACTCAACGCTATTCTCATCCTCAGGGATGAGATCGTTCACTACGGCGATCGTCAACGCATCCTTGGCTGCGGCAGCAACCATTGAGTCAACCTCATCATCGTTCAGCGTCCTGATCAGATTCTGCAACTGACCGGGAAGGAACGAGGAGGAAAAGTCATCAATGACAGAACCCTGTCCCGTGTTGCCATACTCACCCAAGACTAGGCGGTTCAGTCGCGAAATCGACGGGAATCTACGGGCAAGCAACTTGTACGAGATGGTGCCCATCGGGCCTGCGAGGGACGCTACTGCCTGATTAGGATCGCTAGACGGTGCCAGCATTCGCACCTTCCCGCCGAGAACGAACGGGAACTTCATGTCCAAGTCCTCTTGCCCAGAGATCTTCCCCAGAGCCCAGTTCATTCCACGCATCAATTCGGACGTTGCTGGGTACAGAAAGTATTTGTCCCCGTTGTCATCCGTGTACACAAACCCCGTGTCGTCCAGAACGTCGTAGATGAGGGCCGTCTTCCAGAAGCCAACAGGGTAGTTCTTCCCAGCACGCATCATGCGACGATAGAAATCTTCTGTTGCCCGGTAGTAGCGGGACACGTTGCGGACCTTGTAGGCAAGCAGCGAACGGTTCTGCGGGTTATCCATGTAAGACAAAGTGAACGTGTAGGCGCGGTCCTCAGCCATGCGTGACACGACCCGCCGGGCCGCACGGTCACCGATCTCCTCCGTCAACTGCGCCTGTACGCCAGCGAGCTGCTTACGCTGCGACAAGTAGTTCGCGAGGAAGATAGGTTCGCGGCTGATACGGGCGTACTGTTCACCCATCCACGTCCACGAACGGTCAATGAACGGTGCTAGGCCATTCGGAACTGGAATCGCACCAAACTTCTGACCGGACACATACGCAGGACGCATGTCCTTTGGCACGGCCCTCAACGCACCCAGGTCAATATTGAACGTTTTCGTGCCGTCCTCAGCAGTCTCGTAAGCAACGACCGAGCGGTCGTCCTTCACAACCTTGCGCCACAGGTTCTGATTCAGGTTGCCCTGGGCGTCAGAGAACAAGCCACGAACCGCCTGCACCTTCCGTGCCGCGAAAGACTCTGGAGACTCATCACGAAGCGCAGCGAACCGCCACGAGTACCCGTACCCCGTAGGATCGGTACGGATCTCATCAGCAACCCTGCGGACTGCCTCTTCGGGGTCATCCAGATAGGCAACCGCTATACGCCCAGCAGGACCGTCTTGCAGCAGCACCCCACGGATGCCGCGCTCCCAGTACAGGAACGACTCATCGAGGGCGTCCTCCACAGGAAGCTCTGGCGTGTAAACCCCGGTCGGACCCTCGCGTACAGCGTCCTTCGTTCGGGGAACCGCCATCACATCCACACCGGCAGCCTCAGTACCTGGAACATCCAAAGCCTGATCAGCAAGACCGCCGCTGTTGATGTTCTTGCCACCCTCAGCAAGATCGTCCAACAGCTTCATGCCGAACGGTCCATCAACAAGATCCAAGAAGTAGCCCTTCTCGGCCTCATTGATGAACGTCACCCGTGACTTCGCGAGAGCAAGGGCAGCCATTCTCCGCATCGGCTCAAAGTCACCCTTGAGGGCGGCAGAGTGGGCAGCGGCAACATCCTCAGGATCAAGGTTCCCGCGAATCCACGAACCAATAGTGCGAGCAACCTCGTTCTGGCTGTTCTCTAGCTGAGTACCTACAGCGCGAGCGCGACGGTTAAACATTCCCAGCGCCGCAACTTCCTTCTCGCCACCCGAGGTTGCGGTAGCACGCGTCCGTCCACGAGCCTCACGCAGCATCGTGGACATGCGACGACCCTTGTACAGGTCGCCCAGGTTGCCACCTGTGATGACCGCGTAGAACCACCAGTCCTCGACAGCAGACCTCAGGGCGAAGCGCAAACCGAACAGGGTTCCGAGTGACCACATGTCCGTGATGCGTTGCGGAGAAGCGATGATCGCCTCACCAATCGTGCCACCATGCTCAGACACAAACCGCTGCCAGCGCCCCAGCTTCTCAACCTCAGCGATGTTGGGCAGGGCTACATGACTTGCGGTCTGCCACCCAAACAGGGCCTTCTCGGAACCGTCAGGAAACTGAGAGGGGATAGACAGTTCTGGCTCTACAACTTCGCGGCGAAGCGTATCTCGCAATGCAGCAACAGGATCGTTCTTTCCGTATCCGATGAACTCAGGGAGGGCGAGAACGCTCTGCCCACCCGACTCGTTTGAATCCAGAACTCGTGCTTTGCCATAGCCGTTATCCCGCATCCATGTGTGCAACCGGATGTCGCCCTCGTGGGAGTAGGCATTGCCCCAGTCGCTCAAACGCTGGGTTGCGTTCTTCCAGAAATCCGGCTTGGCTCCGAGGGGAATGCCGAACCGATCAGCCAAGAGTTGCTTTTCGGCATCTGGCTTTGAGTCGTACCAGTCCTGGACGCGCTGCTCTTCGGCCTGCGTCCACATCCGATTGTTCGGTCCCCCTGGGGGAATGAGGTCAAGCGTCCGCCCATAAACCTTTGTCTCAACAACGCGTGCGTCGGGAGCGAAGACGCGACCGAACTCGTACTCGTGCAGACGATCGACCGTCAGGTCGTCAATCGTTCCCGGTATCCACGTTCCTGATTCGGGGTCCCACTTTACAAATCGCTTGGCCCTGCTGCCCATGAGATCAAGAACGAATGTACGCAGGTCCGAGTCCATCGCGGCTTTACCTACGTCGTCAAGCTCAATGTATTCGTCCAGGTTATAGATTTCGTATACATCGTCGCCAAGCTGCTGCGGCTCAAGGGTCACAACGGAGCGGTCTGGGCCGAATCGCTTTGCGACTTGATCATCATCCGTGAAGTAGAAAACTCCGGAGTTTGGGCGACCCCAGCGGTTCTTGGCCCCGGCCTCAAACGTTTCAAAATTCCGAATCGTTCCATGCTTAAGTGTTTCCCCGGTCGCCGCAAACGCGGTGACCTCATCTTCAACATTTGGTCTCTCAGGTCGAAGACCCGGCGACTTTGCGCTGAACGAGGTGCGCGATGTTGCGGTCGGCGTAATCAACTCATCGACACGCGCAAGCATGTCAGGGTCAGTCAGATCCAGACCTTTAGCCGCAGCGGTCGTGCGGTTAAGGCCGATCAGCATGTCGTAACGCTGCGATGGCGTAGCCTGACGCCACATATCAGCCCAGTAAGCTGCATGCCTGCGTGACAAGTACGTGCGTGCGTAACGGTAGATGGATCGCGCATCGCGCCCATCTACAATGTTCACGTAGCCAATGCCGATTGACGAGAAGTACTTGAAGGTGGTGTCCACCTTCTTCCCCAGCGCACCGGGAACACCACTCACCATCCCGCCGCGTTCAAGGCCACCAGCCTTCATCGCGATATCAACATTCGTGCCAGCCCCGGCAAGTACCGAAGGATCCGGCGTGTCCCCGTAAGCCTCAGAAATGACGGCCTTGCCACGACGCTGCGGAGTCAGCGGAGTGATCATTCGTGCAAAGCGTTGACGGGCACGGCGAGCATAAGACGCACCCATGCGTGGTAGAAGTTGCGAACGAGTCAAGGCAGCGCCACGTTCAGCCATCGCCACCGCAAGCGGGTCAACAGCCGCAGCCTCGTCAGCCCCCGCGATCATCCCGGCACCGCTTCGACCCCGCGCCATCGTGAACATGGCATTCGTCTCAACAGTCCAGTCCACAAGATCGTCAACCGTGCGAACGCCATCCTTCAGGAACAGGTCGATGGTGTCGTCGGGAATCTCAGGGAACTGGCGTCGAATCTGCTCACGCAGAACAGCAGCCGCACCCGGGTCACTTGCGGCAAGGCTGTCGTAACGATCAAGGTCATCGAAGAGTTTCGTGAAGTAGCGGCGGGTCGGACGCATATTGAACGCCGCAGCAACACCAGCTCTAGACGCGCCAGGCGCTACCTTCTCAAGAGCAAATCGTGTAGCAATGTACGCAGAGCGAACCTTGGCACCAGCAATAGTTGGATCAAGTGCCAGCGTTGCAACAATGTTTGAGAGGTTCGCGAACTTGTCACGCGACACCGACCCCAGTCCGTTAGTGCCGACAATGCTTGAAACAAGCAACTGCCCTGTGTTGAAGAGCGCGGCGTTGTCAACTGCCCGAGATACCTCGGCGAAATCAGTACCCTCGGAACCATCTCCATACAGCATGTCGGAGATGAGCTGCATCGCCTCCGGGTCACCCGACTTGTCCACCATCAATGAGATCAGCGGATCAGGGTCACCCTCACGAGTCTTCTTCTCAACTTCAAGAACTAGATCAACTGCGAGGGGGCCGAACTCCTGCTTTGCAGCGTCCAGCAGTTTTTGATCGTAGTTTCCATCGCTGACTTTGTCCCAGTACTCCCAAATATTTTGGATCGGACCTAGGGGGCCAGCGGGATTCGTCTGCTCAACTTGACTGCCATACGTAACTGCACGAAATGCCTGCTGGGACGCTTCGTTCGCCATCTCAAATGGAGTGAAGAGGAACTCAAGGATTTTCCCGGCGTTCTCAATGACCGAATCGGCCCACGTTGCAGAGTCAGAACCACCGGGAGCTTCAAGCTCTTTGATCTTTTCGCCCAGCACATCCATGATGGCTGCCTTCATTACCGGGTTGGCAGACTTTAGAATGTTGTCAACCTGATACTGGCCTAGGCTCGCCTTAGCCTCGTCACCCTCCTCGTTATACAGAAGGGCGAATGATCCGAGAAGTCGCTCGGCGGCAGAGTCAACCTCGGCGTAGTTGACAAGCCGAGCAAGATCCTTCTCATTGATCCCAGCCTCAATTGCCGCTTTTGCAAGGCTTGGGTACTTCAGCAGATTTGAGGCACGACTGCCATGCAAAGCAATGGTGTATGCGATGTATGCCTGCTGTGTCTGAGTGGTTGGTGTTGATAAACCAATCCCCAAACCTTCAACATCAATACCGGGGGCAATGTAGCCCTGCGGTCCCGCTTCGCTCAGGAGCTGCCGCGACGCCTGAAGATTAGCGATGGCCTCTTCGCGTCGAAGTCGATCGCGCTCCGCGATGGCCTCATCGGAGAAGTCAAGCGCAGATGGTCGATTCGCCTGTTGCCAGGTGGGGTCTGTACGTAGGTCGGGCCTGTCGTAGCCTTCTGGACTTGTCGGCGTACCACCGAAGTAGGTGGGCCGTGAAGATGATGCAGGAAGCTGCGGTCGCGCCACTCAGTTACCAGCCACGCCGCAATGCCGTCTGATACAACCGGGAAATGCTCCCATCGGAGTCGTAAGGCAGTAGCTTGGCAAGCGTTGACGCAAAAGATGTTGGTGCAGGGGCGCTCGCCGCAGGACCAGGGCCAGGCCCGAACGGGGCACCCGCAGTAATCGGCTCATCCGGACGCTCCGTAGGAGCGAACAGGGGAGTGGGGCTCATGCCCTCCTCAACCACCTGACGACCAGAACGAGGCTGCCGCATACGCGGCTGAGCAGGAGCCTTCGACATCGGAGCGGAGGTCTGAAGATCCATCATCTCCTGACCTTCCCCGTACTCACCACCAGCCATGTACTTAGCGCCCTGACCATCCGTGCGACGCGACAAAGCACCCGGTCCGCTAACAGGGGCAGGATTGCTGGGGCGACGGTAACCACCCTGCTGTTCAGCCATCCTGCTCCTTCACCTCAAGCAACTTCGCAATA
>Ga0315903_10011169_pt1 | contig 10615 bp, 12 predicted proteins | sample LakEriMetagenome_7_FD_203524 | JGI IMG/M metagenome (GOLD analysis project Ga0315903, IMG submission 203524) | Freshwater fungal communities from buoy surface, Lake Erie, Ohio, United States - Buoy 2 MA119 | ecosystem: Environmental > Aquatic > Freshwater > Lake | place: USA: Lake Erie, Ohio... | reverse complement strand
ACCCGCGGCAAATATGGAGGGGGGGTTGGTTGATTAACCGGATATGGATGGGGGGTGCTTGAATATCTATATTTGATTTAATCTTGACAAATCCTAGTTATATGGTGTAGTATGTGTTGAATATGATGAAAATTGGAGATGTATATGGATTGGCTTTTACGGTGTTGTTTAATGTGGCGCCGTTGTTTCAGTTGTATAGAATAGTGGCTAATAGGGATAGTACTAACAATAGTTATGGGTTATGGATATGTGGAGTATTGGGACAGATGTGTGTATTGAGTTATTATAGTCATAAGGGTGTGGAGGGAGTATTTAATTATATTAATAGCATATTGGGAATGATACTGAATAGTTTAATGATTATTAGTATATATGTTTACCGCCGGCAAAAGTGAGGGGGGTGCTTTACATAAGGGGGATGTATGGTATGATGGGTATTATGGAAACAGAGAGTGTATTTAGTAAATATTCGATTATTAATGATGATTGGGAGTTACATAAGAATCCCGATGATGTAGGTATTAAGGAGTTATGGGGAGTAAGTTTGGGTAGTGAAATGATGGCACATTGTTTAGATATTGATGGAGTTAAAAATGAGATAAAGAGTGAGATAACCAAGTTTAACAATATCTATGAATATTATGTTAGGCATTTGATGGTTGGTAGGGCTTTTATAAGTTATCCTAGCAATGGCAATATGACTAGCAAAACTAGAGATAATATATTTAAGAGTTATAATATTGACCCGTGGAATAGGCAATTTCCGTATTTTATAGATAATGTGGCTAGTTCTTATTATAATAGTCTTGATGGTAGTAGTGGTGTCAAGATAAGATATGGATATTGGGTATTTTATAAGGATAGAATTATTACTGGTACTGATCAAGCTTTTAAGTTAGATCGTATTAGCAGTTATTTATTGGATAATGAACCGCCATTAATGATATTGACTACAACGTCATTGGATGGTATTACTGTGGCGTGTTTGGATTTTGTGGAGAGATGAAGTATGAATATTGATAATAATAAGAGTCATACTGAATATCCTATAACGAATAAGCAGTGGAAGTTAATGGATCGACTAGGATTGTGGGATTATTTGACTACGTTAAGTTTAACGGCGACTAATAGTTCTTTAATGAGGTTTGCTGGTATAAGAAATTGGTATTTGAGGACGACACACAATGAAATCAATTTGGATCCGTGGAATAGAGTATTTAAATGTTTTCCCCCCGATAAATTCAAGGGTTTTAGATCTTATGAGTATCAAAGTTTTGATAGCCGTAATTTAAATCTGAAAGTGTGTGTTATTGTGACGACGGTAAATGGTGAAAAGGTATATTGCGTTGATGCGATGTTTTCGAATATATGAGTTTTTATATGTGACGATGATGTTACAAGTGGGTGTAAGAGTGATTTGAGGTTGATTTGATTAAATATCTATGTTACAACAGGTTACATAGTTTTGTATATCCGAGTGGATTTATGAAATTATGGTTGCGGTTATGATAAAAATTGTAATAATATAAGATAAAGATAATATGAAAATTGATAGAATAGTTAAGTCATTGAGTATCATTTGTGTATTAATTACCACGATGATTGTTAGCAGAGTACAAGCTGAAACCAACTATATTAGTGGTTATTTGTATGGTAATCACAAGTGGGTAGCATCCAACACATATATTTTGAACGGATTTACATATGTGATGAACAATGCGGTATTGGATATTGAAGCTGGTACTGTTGTAAAGGGAGCTAGTGGCAGTGGAACATCTGGAAATGCTGCTAATGATTTTGGATGTTTATTTGTGTGTAGAGGAGGTAAGGTAAATGCTATTGGTACCGAGGATAAGCCTATTATATTTACGGCTGAAGTGGATGATGTGAGTGATAATGGGGATTTACCATTTCCAACGCGTGGTTTGTGGGGTGGAGTGGTATTATTTGGTAATGGCAGAATAAACAATCCGGGTTGGACTACCAACAATGTTACTTATGATATTTATGAAGGATTGCCTGACTTGGTAGTAACGAATAGTGCTAATGGACAGGTTGATTTTATACATAGATATGGTGGCAACAATGATGATGATAGTTCTGGAGTATTTAAGTATGTATCTGTGAGACATGGTGGCAAGAAGTTGACTACTGATAAAGAAATCAATGGATGGTCTATGGGTGCAGTTGGTAGGGGTACAACCATGGAGTATTTGGAGGCATATTGTATTGCTGATGATGGTTTTGAGTTTTTTGGTGGTAGTGTAAATACAAAGTATTTGGTATCAGCATTTAATGACGATGATGGATTTGATACTGACCAGGGTTATAATGGTAAGAATCAATATTGGTTTGGAATACAAGAAGCTGGTGCTAAGGATAATGGTGCTGAACAAAATGGTCAACCACAACCACCTGATGTTAAAATAAATGGTGCTTTACCATTGGCTAATTATGTGGTAAAGAATGCTACATTTATTGGTGCGGGTGTTGGTACTAGTGCTAATGATGCTTTGCGTTTTCGTCAAGAGAATAAATCTGGATGGTATAATAGTATTTTTACAGACTTTGGTGGTGTGAGAGTACGTATTGATGATGATGGAGTATCTACACCTGATTTAAAGAACAACATTTTTTGGGGATACAAGGTTGGATCAAATGAAGATTATGGTGGCAAATATGTACCAAGTGATATTAATTTAACTGTTGACCCATTGATTAATGGTATTAGTCGTACACAAGATGGTAAGCTAGATCCTACATTAGGTAGTGGTAGTCCTGCTTTGAATACACCACAGGTTGATGTTGTTGGATTAGATAATGTAAATTATAGTGGTGCGTTTGGTAAAGTCAATTGGGCACATAAGTGGACAGCATTGGGTAGTGAGGGATTTTTTGTTGAATATATTAGTCAACCAAAAGCTCCTGTTATTGGTGTAGTTTCTGATGTTGGCGGATTGAAACTAACATTTGATACTGAAAGTGGTAGAAAGTATATTGTACAAACTAGTAGTACATATGATAATGTGGTTGCCAATGGTGTTGTGAGTCAAAATGTTGTTGGATATGTACGATTGAGTTTGAATCGTGGTTATAATTTGATTGCTAATCAATTGGTTAATGGCGATAATAGTGTTGGTAGTGTATTGAATGTGCCAGATGGTACCACCATTTATAAGTTTGATGGTAAGTATTCAGCTAATTCATATATTGATGGTGCGTGGGATTCTTCTAGTATGAAGTTGAATGTTGGTGAAGGATTTTTCATTAATTTACCAAGTGCTACAACTATTACCTTGATTGGTGATGTGGTATCAAAGACTGATAGACAATTAAGTGGTGGTATTAATTTGATATCATTACCCCAACCAATTGTTGGTAGCGTCGTAAGTGTTGGTCAATTGGTAGGTAGTGAGGGTGATGTTATTTATCAATGGACTGGTAGTGGTTTTAAGGCTAGTGAGTTTGTTGATGGTGAATGGAGTCCATCAGTACCAAGTGTAAAAGTAGGTGAATCGTTCTTTTTGAAGGGTATTAGCAGAAACTATGTATATAATCATGTTGATAGTACTCAAAGTGGATGGAAGTCAAATACAACAATAACAGGTACAGGTAGTGGATCTAGTGTTGTTGTACCTGTTGTTGATAGTACTGGATTTATTAGAGTTGTTGTAGAATAATTGAGATATATAAAAACAAATAGAGATCCCCGTTGATATTTTATTGACGGGGATTTTTTATTATGATAAAATTGTTATATGGATCGTAGTATATATACAAAATATGATATAGTTAATAGTGACTGGCATCTAAATACAGATCGTAAGGTGGATGTTATTACTGTTGGCGAGCTTATAAAGGGATTGTATATACCTATGGCTACATTGGGTAGAAATTATGGATTAGCTCCATATGGTAATAGCAAATTGTTACCATTTGATGTACAGAGTGAGTGTGGTAGATTGGATAGTGTGGTTAATTATTATTATAGGAATATTATTGACCCCAATTTATTTAAGAACAATGATTATAAGGAGCTAAATGTTTATAATGTAGATCCGTGGGGTAGGGCATTTCCAAATTATATGACTGGTATTATAAGCAGAAGATATGTTGATGCGATGATGGAGAACGGTTCTTATGTATATAATTATGTGGTATTTTATCAGGAGAGGTTGATAAGAAGCAGCAATGTTGGTAAATTTGAACATCATTTGATAAAGGATCATGTACCATTAGCTGTGATGCATATAACAACATTGGAGAGTGAACCTATAGTTTGTCTGGATATTATATATTAATTTGGATGGGGGGTGGTATATTTATTAAGATATGAGATATAAAGATTTCTTCTTGATAGATGAAAGTTGGAAAGATTATAAAGTAAGTACCAACCCAGAGATATTATTGTATGATTTTTATGTGGTAAGTTATTTGTCTACATTGCCTCTTGATCCAGCTCAGAAGGGATTTTCTGGAACATTGATAGGAAGAGATGCAAATGAAATCAAATTGGATATCAAGAATGCGGAAGATAAGTTATTGCCGGTATTGAGAGACAAGTTGAGTGAAGCGTTGTTTATTGCTATATGTGCTGAGATTAGACACATAACAGATAGGGATCAGAATTATAAAGATTATAAGAACAATAAATTGTTAAAGAATTATTTAAGAAATTATGGAATGTTTAAAGATGATAATTTACCCGATGAGTTTAAGCCAACACGTAATGTAGACAAACCACAACAAGTACCTACTAATATTGGTTATTTGCATTCATTTAAGGCGGCTACAAAAGCTATAAAAGATACTGGCAGTAGTAGAGAACAATTTGCTACTTTGTGTGCGGAGTTATTTAGAAAAATGAAATGGACGGAGATGTATGGTGGCGAGAAGTGGGCAGAGATTGCGGATGCTTATGTATTATTGAATAAGACTCCACAAACAAATGCACAATTACAAGTTGCTATTGACCATGCGTATGATTTACAACATAATACTGGCACGGTATTGAACAAGGTTAAGACATATTATAACAAGGGTGATATTAGTTGGTTAGAGAAGGCGTTGGATTTCAAGGCTAATTTAAAGAATGTTTATAGTTTATTACCAAGGTGTAGTAGTGACATGCGTAAATTGGCGTTGGAAGCATTTAAGACTGCGGGTATAAAGAAAGGAACATTGGAAACTACTGTAGCTGGAGATGCTATAAAAGCCAAATCAGGAAAATCAGGAGGAAGTACTAAAACTAAAGATGCTGAATTTAAAGCAGGTGATTTGATAAAATATAAAGCTGGTAGTGGAACAGATACAATTGAAATTAATGGAGTTGTTACTTCGGCAGATGGAATGGATGAAAAGAGTTCATTTGTTAATATAACTAAAATAATTACTTTACCACAAACTCCGAGTGCGGTTGCTTATGATTGGAAAGTTGGACAGAAGGTATCTTTGTATAAAAAATACATGACTAAATTGGGTGAGAAGACAACCTTTAAAGATACTGCACAGTTTAAAGTTGGCGATTTGGTTCGCTATGTAAATGATAGTAATGGAAATGATGTTGAGGGTGTAATTGATTCTGTAGAATCGTTGGGTTATTATAATATTAAAATCACTAAAGCTAATAAACTTGCTGCCAATGTGAAAATAGGAGATATAGTAGCATCATCGGCTAAATATATGACTAAGATATCATCTGATGTCGGTTTAAAGATAGGTGATGTTGGAACTTTGGATATACAAGGTAATATATATGAAGTAAAAATACTTGGTCAGGCAAGTGAGAATAGCTTTAAGATTTCTATAATAAAACCGATTGAGATAAAATATAAAGGTTTTGCGGTTGGTGTTGGAAAGGATATGTTTGTAGGCACTAATTACTTGAAGAGTGCATTTAAATCTTATAGTGATGCTTCAAGCGATGTAGTTGATAAAGAAGAAGATATCAAGGTGGGAGATACAGTTACATTTGAAATTCAAGACAATAAATATCAGGGTGTTGTAACAGAAAAAGTTACCAATGATACTCTTAGAGTTAAAGTTGAAAAGACACTTGAAAAGAAAAATAACTATGTTGAAGTTGGTCGGTTTGTAACAATGAACAGAATTTATTTAAAAAGAGTAAGTAAGTAAATATTTATAATATACTATGACTAAAAACGAACTTAAACAATTGGTAAAAGAAGTGCTTGCTGAACAAAATGCACTTACAACACTACAAATCTCAACAGTTGGAGGGGGTACTACTCTATTATTATATAGGGGAGATGCTAGACAGACTGAAAGATCATCTGATAAAGCATATAAGACCCCAACACAATTTAGAGATTTGATTGCTTCATTGAATACTACAGGTGGTATGACTACAGATGAAGCTATCAAGAACATATTGAAAAAGTTGACTCCAGAACAATTAAAGCAATTGGTAAGAGAAAAGATTGTGGTAAGTGATAGAGTGAGTGAATTTTTGGGTGAAGAAGCTAGTACCAAAGAATTACAGAAGTTAGGATTTAAACCTACCAAGAGTGATGTCAATGAAGTTAAGGGATTTGTGTTACATTGGAATACACCTGAAGCTGATTATATGAGAAGAAAAAGTGTAATGAAGCCAAAGATGCATTCACAATTTAAACGGATGATGGGTACTCAAACCATGAAGTATGATGATTTGGTTAAAGCATTTCCAAATTCAAAAAGTATTGTATTGAAAGATTTACCATCAATTCCTAGAGGAAGTGATCTTGATTATTTTACGGTTGATGAGGAAGGTGACATTGTTCCAATACAACAAGCTGATATTAGCAGTGGATTAGATTAAGTTAATTATATAATTATAATAGAACCCCACATCGTTTATGGTGTGGGGTTTTTATATTTATAATAATGATCATATTAACTATTCTCGGTTTGATTCTTTGGTGTAGCGTTTGTGAGTGGACATTGCATAGATATGTAATGCATAAAGTACCATTTGGATTTTCATATGCTTATAAAGCACATACAAAAGTACATCATAGTGTATTTAAGTATGACAAAACTTACCATTCACAAAATCAAGAAGATGTCAAGACAATACCTATGGCTTGGTGGAATGGTATAGTAATATCTACATTGGCTGGATTGCCTATGTTTATATTTGGGTACAAGATGTTTTTATTAACCTTTGTAGTATCAATGTGTTATTATGGTGTTTATGAGTTTATACATTGGTGTATGCATTTACCCAAGAGAAGAAAAGTAGAATATAGATGGTGGTATAAAAAACTAAATGGTCATCATTTGTTACATCATAGGTACATGTATAAGAACTATAATGTGGTATTACCATTTGCTGATTGGTTATTTGGCACATTGTTGTCTAGAAGTCCTATTAAATTTAAACAATGTAGACCAAGTTATTGTGTGCCAAATGTTCAACCAAAAAGAAAGTAACTACTATTTATCTAGTATATGAGACGTATTGTAGCAACTGATAAAAAAGGCAAAAAGAAACTAATAAATGTTCCTAGTTTTGACAACATCTATGTAAACAATCAAATGGGACAACCAGCATATGATGTTAGCATAACCAGCAATGGTAATGGGTTGCCTACACCTCTTGTATATTTAGCTCCAGCTAGTTATGTTGGATCTGGTACTGTTTGGCCTGATGTGTCGGGTTATGGTTATAGTGCTACATTATATAATAGTCCAACATACAATGGTAGTTATTTCAACTTTAGTAACACTGGTACACAATATGCTGATTTAGCTAATTTGGGTAATTTGTCACAGTGGTCGTTTGATATATGGTTTAGAACCAAAGCAAGTCTAGCTACAAAAGAAGCAACTGCTGCTATTACTACTGTATATGATGATCCAAGTGTACCAATAACAACTGGTCAAATTAATTTCGCATTAATTACAGGTGCTGGCGCTGCTACATATTCTAATACTTTGGGAGTAGCATTTTTTAATGGTGCTTGGAGAACTTGTACTCCATTTACTCCAACATTAAATACTTGGTACAATGTTGTAGGTACATATGATGGAACAACACTAAGACAATATGTTAATGGTACTCTTAACAGTTCATTGAGTTATAGTGGCACTTCAAGTGCAAATGGCGGTAAAGTAAGAGTTGCTAGAAGATGGGATAGTCTAGTAAATACTATAAATTTTTTCCCAGGCGATATTGGTATAGTTAGAATTTATAATCAAGCAATGAATTCTTCACAAGCAAACACTTCGTTTCAAGAATATAGAACCACTTACGGTATTTAATTACATTGGTGGTGGTTCTGGACTTGGATCTTCGTGAATTTTAACTGGTATATTTAGACTTGTAAATACAAATTCTCTATCAAATAAACCATCTGCATTTATTACTATACCATTATAAGAATCTATAAACAAATAATCACACGCTTGATTATTCAAACTACCATCGCTGGTTAATGAACAACCAGAACCTAGATTGCTTTGAGTTTCCCAATAAGCATCATTCTTTGATTTGTTAGCCGGTTCATATACCCATGTATTATAATAAGCTGGATGTGCTCCATAAAATGAAGCAGCATTATTTTCCATATCTTGTTCAGTAAATTGAGAAGTGGGATATTCTGTAGCTGGTTGATATTGAGTGATACAAAATCTTGGTAATAATACTGACCAAATAGATTGATCTAAAGCATAAGTAGCTGTTTCTAATAAATCATTAAACAATGGATCATCTTGACTTGGAAATAGATTTGGGGTAGCTAAATCTGAAACATTACCAGAAATTGTTGTAGTGCCAAATGGAGTAATTAATTGACCACTATAGGTATTGTTCCAAGATCCAGATGTATTAACATATAGTTCTTGTAGATCACTACCACATTGTAGTGATGTTTGTTCAAATCTACTAATAAGATCGGCAAATTCCCCAGCCAAACAAGGAGGAGTTGATGTAGCATATTGCGCTACCATAGAAGCAACAAAGTTACCAGCTAATGCTCCTCCAAATCCAGCACAACCACCCAAAGCAGCCATTGCACTTGTAAGCAGATTCAAACCTATTTGTAAACCTAAATCAGTATTATCTGTTTGTTGTAACAGAGCATAAGCATTTAATATCTTAGAATTACCATAAGAGTAAAACTGAGTATTGAACTCTATCATGTTGTTCAAGTTAGCTTGAGCATTAGCTATATCGGTAGGGGTAGGAGGTGTTGCCATATTTTATAAATAGTTAATTAATACGTAAACGGTTTATATACAGTATAACTCTTGTTTAGTGCCTTTAATGCTATTTCAACTTCTTTTAAGCATTCATTTACACCACCACCAGTTAATACAATATTTCCACCAAATTGTTTTAAATAATCCATCAAATCGGGTATATGTACACAATCATCACTTACTTTCAATAAGTCATATGCTTCTCTTTTGTCAGTCTTTCTGTATTGTCTTAGATATTTTGCCCACATATCTCTGTCCATATCTCTACTATCTCGTATATCATTCAAATACATAAATCTGACAAAGTTAGCTATTACATTATCATCCACATTAGAATCCATGCAATATCTGAAAAATGCATATCCTTTGTCATAAAACTTAGCACCGTCAATTACTTCTTCATTACATCCATTTTCCAAGAACCACATCTTATAATCATTTTCACTAATCATTCCAAGAGTATCTGCACCATTATATAAAAATGTTAAAGATGAAAACTGATTGTATGAATTGTTTAGAAAGTCACAATAATTTTCAATTGTAAATCCGAATGCGTTTTGATATTCAGGTTGTATATCTACACTTATAAATGATTTACCGCTTAAATTTTCTGATAGTATTGACTTTAATTTGATCATAGGCTATAATTTGTTCTGTATTGTGACAGTAATGCCCATTTATTTTCTGGTTGAAATGATAGTGGGTATTTTAGATAAGAAGAATGACCGTCTGTAAAAATGTGAGTGGATCCATCGTTATGTTTTTTGAAGTCAAGTTCTGTTTGATCATTGCCTTTACCTTCAAATATATCCATATAATAGTGTCTTGATGACCCTAATTTTTCTCCAAATATTACAGTGTCACTAGTTTGTGGAATTGATGAGGATTTTATTGGTTCTTCCAAGATATCCCAATCACCATCAAAATATTCAAAGTAATAATCGTTGAAACCATTTATGATAAAACTACGATTGGCTTTGTTTATGTTTGTTTGAACAAAGTTGTTTGTAAATTTATCTGATGGACATTTCAGTATGTTAGCACTTTCAAAGTATGGTTTAAGTGCTAATGGCCATTGATTGGTTAAACTTCTAGCTGGGTAACTATCGTCATAGTCTAATTTATATTGTTCTGTAGCAATACCCAGTTGTCTTGCGTTGTTCAAACATTGTATTTGAAGTGCTTTACTTTTAGCTTTACTTAGAGCGGGTAATAATAATCCGGCTAATATAGCTATGATGGCAATTACTACCAACAATTCTATTAAAGTAAAAGCTTTTCTATTCATATTATATAAATAATTTTATTATATTACTTCTTTGTTTTTTTAACACAATTTGGATATTTTTTACCAAACAATGTTTTCATACCTTTTTGGGTATATCCACGCCAACATTTTTCTTCTATATTA
>Ga0315903_10011167_pt1 | contig 10616 bp, 13 predicted proteins | sample LakEriMetagenome_7_FD_203524 | JGI IMG/M metagenome (GOLD analysis project Ga0315903, IMG submission 203524) | Freshwater fungal communities from buoy surface, Lake Erie, Ohio, United States - Buoy 2 MA119 | ecosystem: Environmental > Aquatic > Freshwater > Lake | place: USA: Lake Erie, Ohio... | reverse complement strand
CAGGGCTGACATATCGCGGATCAATAAACCCAAGGCTGCCGGCTGCCTGAAAATGGATGTCGATGTTTGCCTCAATCAATCCAATTGCTGGGCTGTTGTCCGTCACATTCGTGGCCCCAAACGGATTGACCCGAACATTCGAAACCACGCCTTCCGTGTTCTCCGGAAACAGTGCCAGCACCGCGTTGACGATGTCCGTTCCGCTGCACTGCCAATCCAGCCATGACGTGGTTTTGTTTGCCAGTCCCGTGCCTGCCTGTGGCTTGAACAGGATGCGAAATTCTCCGGAGTTGTAACGCTCGTATGGCCCTGTGTACCACCGCCAGCGATAGGTGCGGGAAATACTGCCGGCATACGCAACACCGCCAGCCGTCGGCCCCTGTGTGTTGTTGTTGTTGCTCCACAGGATCGGCGTTGTACCTTCGCTGAATGTCAGCACCGGCGCGTAAATCCGGTCTGCATCCACCCCCAGTGGACTGTAAAACGTTCCGATCAGCAGCTTTTTTGTTGGCGTCTTGTATTCACTTCCGCCAAGGTTGTATTCCTTCGTTGCTGTCGGTGACGTTGTCGGGACAAACCGCCTTTCATAGTAATACGCCAGTCGGTCTGTTGCGCTGCCGTCCAGCAATTGGCTGACCGCCGCGTTATTGTCCAGCGTTGCCGTTGTGCTGATTTCTGATTCGTCGAACTCTGTGAACGTGCCTGCTGCAATGTCAACAATCGTCCCGGCTTTCTCGCTGGTGTTGTAGGTTCTGCGCCGGACACACACAGCCACCTTACCAGATTGTGCCAATCCTGCAGCCCATGCCCACCGCCCACCCCAAATGTCTGCGTTGACATACCGCCGCCAGATCCGTGACCACGGGCTGCCGACCGTCCAGCCCTCGACCGTCCTTCCGTTCGTGCCCTGAAACCCCCACACCAGCACGCTGTTGCTGGCCCCTGCGTACAGATCCAGCTCAATGTCTGACGTGCTGAGTGTTGAGACCGTCGGCACCGTGCCCGCTGTTTCCGTCATCAGCTTTGTTGCTGCTGTGCCAGTTGCTCCCAATCCGAAGATCCGCCCAACGTGGCTGGTGATTGCCCCCGTGGACGTGCTCCAGCTCACCGCCGCCGCTCTGGTGTCCCGTGTCCCGGTCGGTGGTGGCGGAAACGATACAGGGCAGGTTCCGGACCGCAACTCGCCGTCATAGGTTCCAGAGGTCAACGGTTCTTCCGCCGGCCCCGGATTGCAGGTGTCCGACACGAGCACCCACGTTGACGTTCCGGCGTTCCACTGGAACGTGCAGGAACCTGAACCGCCAGCGGAATACGTCGTGCTGAACCTTGCGCCGTCGATGTCGCCCGTGGATTGTGACCATGTCACGTCCAGATTGATTGCCGCATCCGGCCACGGCCCACCTGTCACCGTCGCCGCTGTGCAATCTGCCGTTGCCTCAAACAGCGTTTTCACTACGCCTGCCGTTGCGTTGTATGGCAGCGTAATAATCTCCGCAGATGTCTTTGTTCTTATCTCGACATTCCCGCCCTGCAGCGTGTGCCTGTGCAAAATGTATTCTTTGTTCGCCGTGTTCGTCGTGTAGTCAACCCATTCAATGGCAGGGTCAACGGAATGCGGCATGAGATAGTCACCGCCAGACAACCCAACTGGCGATGTCATGCGGGTCAGGTTCAAGAACTGGAACCCAGACACCTGATTCTGAAAAATGATCGGCTGAACAAAAACGCCCTGCATCGTCGCCGATTCAACTTCAGATCCGTCCGTGCTGTCCAGCTTCACCAGCTTCAGGCACTGCGCTGCGTTCGCGGTAGCCGCTCCGGTTGTCGGATGCCTTCGCGGTGCGTCCGCCGTGCCGAAATAACCCATTCCGGCCACGCCAATGTATTTGTCCATTGACGTGTATTCGTTCACCACCCCGCTGATTCGATCAGCCCCGTAATGCTGCGCCCACAATGCACCCGGCCCGTACTCCCATTCAGTCACGCCAGTGCTGGCGGTCAGTCCTTTGATCGTCACGGGTTCAACGGTCTTGCATCTGCAGCATCGGCCCAACAGCATCAGAACACCTCACGCGCAGTCTGCTGCGTATACTCGCCATTCGCCATTCAACCACCGGGCTTGGACAATCGTCGTTGCGGGAAGGCTGATCCGAAGAAACCGATTGACCACGGTTTCATTCCGTCCCGTGTCAACCATGTTGCCGTTCGTGTCCTTGTCCCATACGGACATCGTTGCCGTTGCTGGCCCCGTTCCGAAGTCGCTCGCTGGTGCCAAATCGCCATCCAGCTTGCCACTGATGTCCATCGGTTGGCCGACTTGCTGCCCCATCATCCGCGCCATTACGGATTCAATGGCAATCGTCAACTCATTCAGGCCAGCAGCCGTCAGCCGCTGCCCTTTGGCGAACTTCTCGGGGTGTTTATCGCCTTGCGTCATGATTGCGCCGTCCACAACGTGTTGAAGTTAAACGTCTGGAACATGGGATCATTTGAATCAGCAGACAGCACCCGGTCATAATCTGCCGTATCATCTCGCCACTGGTGATTCCAACCGTAGACCACATTTGCTTCGGGATCGTTTGCCACTCTAGGCGATGTCGTCAACGCCTTTTGTGACTTCGCGGAGAATCTCAGCGTGATTTTCCGTGTACTGAATTGCCCATTCGTACTAAGGGTGATTTCATCTGAAAAGCCCTCAAACAACAGCGTTTCCGGCCTGAATGTCTGCGGGCTGCCCGGCATTCGAAAATTACTCTCGTTGACACATCCCTTCATTTTCTCCAGCGTCACCCACGGGACAGTCTGAACCTGATGCCATGTCAGCTCATGCGTGCTGATTGCCTCTGGTATGATTGGCGTGACATCCGCCGGCAATGCTTTGTTGTCCGTCTCCCACTTGCAACTTCTACCCAGCACCGTCCGGAATTCCAGATTGCTCTGCTGCGTGTAGGTGCACCATGTGCCGGCAGGCAGTGGCGTCGGGTCGTTCGGGTCTTGCTGCTGCTCCTCATCAATCTGCATCGGGCTGTAAGTAATCGTAATTTTCGCCAGCGTGTCGTGCCTGAGTTGCTGCGTGTTCGGATCTGCAATCGACTCAACAACCGGCTTCGGTGTCAATTTGTCGATTGTGAATTTGTCGGCTCGCACGCTCGGCCAGTATGATGAATACGACGCCGGCTTACCGAAAACACCGCTGCTGTAATGCGCTGCAATGAATGTCCATCGGTCATCCCACGCCGTCAGAAACATTCGCGTGAATGACAGCTCGCCGGACCTGTCGCCGGATTCCTGCGGACTGTCTTCGTGCTCAACAAATGCCGGGTAACTCATCTGCGTTTATCCCAAAATCGGAACCAGTGGCAGCCCCGTGATTCCTGTGGCAATCGCCCGCTGGACTTCCAGCGACTGTTTCGCCAGTTCAATCTGCTGCTTCTGCATTTCTTCCTGTTTCTTTGGTGCCAGTTGATCCTGCAGCCGCTGGAACATCTGCAAGGCTCCGCCGCGTTCGATCTGCACTTGCTCCGCTGCGGCTGCCATCGTTTGTTCGGCCATCGGTATCAATGCGGGTGCTGCCGGTCGCTCGATTTGCTGCCCCTGTTTTCGCTTCTCCGCTTCGCGTCCGGCTTCCTGCGCTGCTGTGATGCGGCCCTGTCTGATCAATGCCAGTTCGGCCTGCAGTCCCGGCAGGATGCCTGTCAGGTCGCTCGTGCTGCTTTTCAGTGCGGACTGCTGCAGTGTCGGCAGCTCCATCCGTTTTTCGCCACCGAACAACACGCCCGGACTCATGTTGTGGGCAATGGCCTTTGCCGTATCAACGGCCATTGTGGCCATATTCGAAAAACTGTTGCCGATGTCACTCAGGACATTAGACGCCAGATTCTTCAGGCTGCCGAAAATGTACCCAATCGCAAACCCCAAGTCCTCCAGATTGTTCCTCATCTCAGTCCATTTTGCCATCGCATTCCCGGCAAAGACGGCAGCCGCTGAACTGGCGTTATTGATCGGCTCCACAATGCCCTGGATTGCTGACACCATCTGATTCGCCATCGGCAAAAATGCGGTGCCGATCTGAATGGCAAGTTGCTCAATGCTGGTCTGCAGTTTGCCAAACATCCCGCCTGTTGTCTGCGCAATTCGCTCATTCATTCCGGCTAATCGCCCGCCGCCCGTGGTCAGTCCCTCCAGTGCCTGCCTCACCATGTCGTAAGAAATCAGTCCGTTTTCCATGTCCTTCTTCAGGTCCACCATGCTCCGGCCTGTGGACTTGCTAATTTCAAACAACGGCGAAAAGCCGCTGTTGATCAACTGGTTTGCTTCTTGGCCCATCAGTCGGCCAGCCGCCTTGACCTGCGCCATACCACGCGCCAGCAGCATCAGTTGTTCCACGTCACCCTGTGCCACTTCTGTCAGATTTGTCAGGATGCCGAACGCTTCCTCAGTGCCCACGCCAAAATTCATCATCAGCTTTTGAGCCTGGGACAACTCCTGCAGACCGAAGACGGTTTTCTTGTCCAGTTTTCGCATGTCATCCAGCAGCGTTTTCGCCTTCTCTGCGCTGCCGGTCAGCACCTCAAACGATATCGCGGTTTTCTCCGCATCCATCGTCAGTTGTGCCATCTTGACCGCCCCCGCAGTCACGCCCAACGCCGCCAGCGTGCCGCCGATCCCGCTGAATGCACTCCGGATGCCAGACAACGCACTGCCTGTGCGCTTCGCTGCTGCGGTCATGCCATCCATTGCAGATGATGCACGCCGCGCCTGCGTGTCCACCTGCCGCATCCCGTCGGCAGAAAAAATGACCTGTGCCTCTTGAACTGTCACAGCCATTATTTTGCGTCCTGTTTCTGCCAGATGTCTTCAGGGCACCACATTCCCGCCCACGCCAATGCCTGGTACATCGTCAGTGTGCCGATCTGCTCCGGCGTCCATCCGTACCGCTCGGACATATTCCGGAAGATCGTGGCCCACGGAACTGTTCTGCGTGACGGCAGATTGACACCCCCGCCACCGGGTGATTTCAGTTTCCCAGCTCTGGCCGTTCTTCCGCCTTGTGTAGCGCGTGAATGATGGCCTTGATATCACTGAACCACTCGACGAAGTCGCAGCCCAACTGAATGCCGCGTTCAATCGGCAGCGAAGGAGGAAACTCCTCCGGATGATGCACTGACAACGCCCGCCAGACGGAATACCCGATCCCGCGCAGCGATTCGTCGAATCGTTCTTCATCCTGCAGTGTGGCAATCAATGGACGTGCTGCCACGTCTGCTGCAATCTTGAATGCCGCTTGCCTCTGTGCAGGATCTTTGATTTCCTCCAGTCCTGCATACGGGCTGCCCATACGCTGCAGGATAGCCTGTTCTTTAAGCGCGTGATCGGCCAGCGTCCGAACCGCCAGCCGATACACGCGCCCGTCTTTTGTCAGTTCGATGGCCCGTCGGCCAATCAGATTGAACAACCCGTCCGCCACGGTCTTCACTCCTCAAAAAATGGTCATGCAATGATGTCAAACGCTGTGCCCGACTTCGACGGCGCACCCTGCCCGTCGAATGCGTAATCAATCGCCACCGGGTCTCCACTGTCAGCGTCAAGCGTGATCGGCCCCACCTCAGTAATGACGATGGTGCCGCTGATGTAGTCGTCTGAGTCTGCATGGAACTGCGCCGCCACTTCGTCACCGCGTGCCAGTGGCTGCGCCCCGCCAGCGTGCAGCATGACAGTAACAGTGCCGGACCACTCACCCACGCCAACCGTGGTTTTGCGCCAACCGCCTGTGCTGTTCGTTGCGTACTTTGCGGACGCTCCGCCGATCGTCAATTCCCACTTGCCTGTGTGGTCAACCTCGGTCGGAGATGCCCCCGTTTTGAATGTCATTGACTTGCCGGTAAATGGTGTTCCTGCTGCCATTGTATTTGCTCCTCATTACGGTTTTGCGGTTGCTGAATAGAGAATACCAATTTTTAGATTTGTGGCGGTCGTGGCCACGCCCAGGATCGTGACGAAGTCCCCTGTGGCCAGATCGGCATAAGGTGCAATTCCTCCGGCGTTCACACTGCAGACGTAGACCTGTCCAACAGTGAACGCCGAATTGAATGTCAGGTTTCCGCCGTAGCAGTATTGAAGGGGCTGCCCGTCGCTTGCCCCGTGCAATGCAATCCCAATGGCCTTGGACGATGCCAGGACATCCGCATCGCAGGGCTTCAGCTTGTTGCTGGCCGTCGTGTCTGCATACACCGGCTGCCCGGCTGTCACAGTCCCGCCGGCGGTGCCGTATCCAATCAGGCTGGTGGCGGTCTTCACCACGCTCGCCGCTGTCACTGAAACGTCTGCCATGCCTTAGACTCCCACGTGCATCAGATCGAACTGAACCGCTGTCGTCCAGACGCCTGTTGCGTCGTCCTGTGTTGTCGTCATTTGCCCTGACGGCTTCGCGGTCGCAATCTCCACCGCGCTGCCTGTGAATCCCTGATTCTGCCAGCTCGTGACGGCCTGCTGTGCAATCGCTTTGCTGCGGTCGTAATCAATCGACATGCAACCCAGCGTCAATGATGTCCGCCAGCCCTGACTGCTATTTGTTCGCCAGGCTGGCTCACTCACCGCATCGAACACCACCAGATCGTCAAAATACCCGTCATCATCCGCGTCATCGTCCAGTGTCTCAGCGTACTGATCGACACTGGCCACCAGCCTTTCAACCGGGACAAGGTCGCACAGTGCAGCCGTAGCGGCCCACCATTCGCCGATTGCCCGATCAATGCCAGTCTCTGCCATTATCTCACCGTCGCCTTTTTCCTGCCCGCCTGCGGCCTCAGTTGCTGTTTCAGCGTGTTCCCGATTTCAGCCCCGAACATGTTCAGATTATTTTCCACTGCCGGCTTCAGGAATGGTCGTCCCTTGCCGTCCTGTCGGAACTCCCACATGGCCATGTAACCAGCCACTTTTTTGTCCACGTATGTCCTCGCCTGTGGTTTCTTGCCCTTCATCCTCAATTCAGCCGTGATCGACTTCCGGCCCTTCCCTGTCCGCATCTTTGGAGGCTCGCCGGGTTTGCTGGCCCCGCTGCCTTCCTTGAAGTCTCCAAACGCCGCTCCGGATGTGTCCGCATCACCGGACAACGTCACCCGATTGAATTCCCGCTCCCTCGCTCTCTGATCCCTTCGTGCTTGTGTCGCAGCCTTCTTCTGCTGCCTTCGCCTGTCCCTCAGTGCCCGCTTCGTCCGTGTCACAAACTGCTTTGCGGCCTTGCGTGCTTTCCGTGCTTGCCTGACCGCTCGCCGTGTCTGTTTCGCCGTCCGTTTTGTTGCCCGAATTGCCGCCCTGCGTGCCCGTTTCGCGGTTTTCTTGCCAGCCCTTGCCAGTGTGTTGCTGGCCAAAACCTTTTCCGTTTTTCGTGTAACTCGCTGGATGCGTTTTCGCGCGGCCTTGACTCGCTTTGCCACGGCTTTGTTGGCCTTGGCTCTCAGCTTCGCGTACTTACTCTTTTTCCCCGAACGTCGGCCCATAAAGCTTCTTCAGATAGGCGTCTTTGGCTGCAGCTTTCAACATCGCTCGTTTTTCTCGTGCCCTTGCGTTCTTGCGGTCCTTTTCCTCTCGGCTCGGCCCTGTGTATTTCCTGCTGACCATCTGCTGTGCAATTGACCTGCACAACTTCGCCGCACGCTCAAGACTTTTGCCGGTCGCTGTTTCCAGTGACTGCATCAGCTCCGGCCTTCGGTCAACCTTTTTGATTCTTACACTCATGTGTCACACCGGCTGCAAATCAGATAGGGCAGATCCACCCGATTGAACTGGTTTTCCAGTCGATCAATCCGATAGTTCTCGCCATCTGCATTCGTCACCGTGTCCGCCACATTGACGTCTCTGAGGCTCTGCAGAATGCAGTAGTATTCCCCGGCCATTGCCCGGCGTTTGCCGGACTGTGTCGCGGATATCTCAGCACTCGACAAAAACCACTTTGCCCGAACTTGTCCCACCTCGGAATCAACAAACTGCCGCTCGGCCCTTGCCGGCCCTGTGGCTGTCCGTCGCTGCTTCAGTGTCACAAACTCACTCAACTGCAGGTGGCAATAGGACCGCTGCAAAGCCGTCTCTGCCGGGTCCGTAAACATCACCACCCACGTTGTTGTCACGTTGCCCCGCTTGACTCTGAACGTGTCCCCTGCAGTCACTGCTGTGGTGCTTGCTGGCGTCCAGATATGTGCCCTCCTGATCGTCTGCCGCTCAGGCTGTTCAATCAGTCGGACAGTGCGAGGAATGACCACGTTTGCGGAATTCGTCCACGATGCCTGCTCACCGAGTTCATCGGTGTTCAGGATTGCGCAAACGTCTTCCGCAAATTGGTCTCTCAGGCTCATCGTGCGCGGCTCGGCTGAGGTGTGGTTGTGGCAGATTCTTCCAGCGTGATGAAATCACGACTGGCGAGATTCTGCACCATGACATCATCGACTTCGTTGACGGTCAGCGTGATCGGCTTACCGTCTGCAACTTCCAGAAATGCACCCGTTGACAGACGGCTGCGGAAGTGTCGTTTGTTCGTCTCTTTGTGACGGCCTTCCGCCGCCTTCCCCAGTCCAATTCGATATGTTGGCATAACCCAAATCCTCCCGCCAAAAAGATGCTGCCACCGCATGGCGGATGCAGTGGCAGCCGCCGGCAGCCGTCGCTGCCGGCGTTGCTCAAATCAAACCGCCGTCATCAGGTCGTCAGCGTGCACAGAATGCTGGTCCACCATGCGAAGTATCCCACGTTGTAGCGGGCCTCGGTCATGAATTTGACGTCCTTCGTTTCGAGGTCGTCGATGCCCTTCATCATGCGGGTCAGCGGCTCACGTCGCTGGAACACGAAAGGCTTCACGGCTTCGCCGGTCTTGAACAGGTACAGCTTCACGTCACTGGTCAGGTACGGGCTGGAAACGATGTTCGGACGATCCACAACAACGTTGCTGCTGTTGCTGATCAATTCCGATTCCAGCGCGTCATACACCAGATCCCGCAAGGCCAGCGGAACCAGCAACGTCAGGTCATTCAGCCGGCCAACCGTCGGGCGGTTGTACAACTTGCCCTGATCGTTTTTGAACGCCAGCATAGTGCGAATCATCTTCCGGATTGCGGTTTTGATTTCCGCCACGGTCGGTGCTGAGGTGCTGGCAACGGTGCTGGTGATGTCGTTCGACTGGCTGCCTGAGTTTCCCCAAACATGGTCAGTGTCGAAGAAGAACTGACCATCGAAGCACGCGGTGCTTTCGCCCTGTTCGAGCACAGAAAACCACAGCTCATCAGGATGATGCGCGGCTTCGATGCCCAACTGCTCAAGGACCGGCCCGTACTGTCCGAGGTTGTCGTCAGCAAGGTCGGTTTTCTTGATTGCCAGGCTGCTTTCCCAGTGCTTGTTTTCGAGCACGAAGTTGGCGGACCGCAGTTCGGAAAACTGACGCTCACCCAGCCACTCACGCATCCCCGGCATGTTGCCAATCCATCCGTACTTCTCGGATGTTCGCACGCTGGATGCGTCGTAGCAGACAGTCGGGTAAAACGGAGTTGCTGCAGCCACTCGGTTGTCAAACTTCGCGGTCAGGTCTCGCAGCTTGACCTGTGCTGATGCAATATCAATCGCCATTGTACAAACCCTTTCAGGTCAAAATTGATCAGCCCAGAACGTCAATCATGACGTCAACCTGGGTGGCGGAAACGTAATTGACAGCCCGACCGATTCGGGATGCACTCGTGCTGGTTGCGGTCGTCGTGAAATTGTCCGTTGCATAGATCAAATCGCCCGCCGTGGCCTGCGTGAAACTTGATCCGGTCAAACGGAACACGCCTTCGGTGTACAGCTCCACGACCTTGTCACCGGCACTGCCGCCGCTGTTGTCGCATTGCTGATAAACGATGCCGGCAAACGCATTTGCCCCGGCGTTGTCGTCATTGGTGATGAATCCGGTTGACGCATCCCAAAATGCAATCGTGTTCTGATACAGGTTGACGGCTGCGGCTTTGCACTGAATGATGTTTTCAGCGTCCTGCATCAACACAACCTGATTTGCTGTAACTGCCATCGGTCAATTCTCCTTACTTCTGAAGTGGTTCCAGCCCGTCATCAATCCGACGGCTGCGGATGTACTGGTCTTCTGAAACGCTCAGAAGGTGCTTGTGCTGTGCAAACTCCGCCCGGTACTTTGCGTTCGGATCTGCCGGCGGTTCCGGTGCTGCATCCAGCACACTGCCCCGCTTGCCCATCAACTCTTTCAGGGCAGACTGTGTTTCCTCAACCGAAAACCCAGCATCCACGAACGTGTTGAATTTGTCCCCGCATCCGGCCAAGTCGCACAGTGCTCGAATCTTTTTGCAGCGGTCCCGTTCCACCACCTGTGCCAGGTCTGCGGTGCTGCTTGTTACAACTTCTGGCACAACATCAACGGCAGACAGATCGGCAACCGGCTGTGTTTCCACTGCTGGCTGTTCGGGCTGTTCAGGCGTCTCTGCAGGTGCCTGCGGCTCGGTGTCTTCAGCCATCGGCTGCTCTCCCTTGCTTGCAAAATAGCGGTCCAGAAATGCTGCAATGCGGCCCCGGACCACGTCGGGCTGCGCATCGCCAAAATATGTACTCAGCAGGGCGGTTGCCTG
>Ga0315903_10011166_pt1 | contig 10616 bp, 15 predicted proteins | sample LakEriMetagenome_7_FD_203524 | JGI IMG/M metagenome (GOLD analysis project Ga0315903, IMG submission 203524) | Freshwater fungal communities from buoy surface, Lake Erie, Ohio, United States - Buoy 2 MA119 | ecosystem: Environmental > Aquatic > Freshwater > Lake | place: USA: Lake Erie, Ohio... | reverse complement strand
TCCATTTTTTAACCTTGCGCGATAGAGTAGTCCCAATAACGATCTTGGCAACACAAAAATTCTGGACACTCATTGCCGTCTTCATCTGATGGGCAATCACCTATAGGACTATCTTCGTTGTTCTTAATATTAGCCATAAGCCTAACCCGATCCACAGTTGCGTTTCCTGTTAGTCCTATCTTGATTTGAAACTCGCTTCCCTCTACAGCAGGGATATCATCAATAGTATTGCAGTCACTTGGGTCAGGCGTGTTAAATTTATATCTCTTAAAAAGATTTCCTCCGCGCCTTGGATAGCAATTATCGTTAACGATAGGAGAGCATGGAGGACATCCAAATGTGCTAGGTTCTTTGATATTGTTCCAGCATGGATTGGAGTCCGACCTATATTGGACATAGCTTGTAACCTCGCCCGGTATTTCAGACAACCACATCTCTCCACCAGTTATTTTCTTTCGGAGAAATCTGTTTGTTTCTTGCGATCTACTGAAGTCGTATCGACCCGTAGTAAAGAATGATTCGATCTCTACAGTTCCATTAGGGCCGTAATCTGCTGTGCGGGTATTTGTGATTTCGTAAAGTCTGTTCTTGTTATCAGAGTCGAAAGACAATACAAATCCTCGCTGCTCTCCGTTGATTAGTGCTGAAAGTAGTTGAGTTGGTCTAACGCCAGTCCAGAGTCCGTTCCAGCGGAAAGATAATTGAGCGTCTGGGTTTGGAGATGATCCTTGGTCTAAGTCAAGAACCACCATCCCGCGATGGTATCTATGCAGTCCAGTCACTCCGTTTTCTTTTTGTGTGCTTTTTGTTTGCGGAGCTACTGTATTTATCAAGTAGTTGTTAATAAACATAGTGCTGGCGAATTGCTTCAGCCAAGCCGTGTCACGCGAAACCCATTTGTTCACATCACGAGACAGTTTTCTCATGGAGAAATAGCGGTAGAACTCTGTTTGGCTATTGGAGTAGAATGACCATCCGTCATGCGAGCGAAACCATAGTTCGCTATTCACAGTAGTCAGATATGGGCTTGTGCATCCCCTTCCAAGAAGTGAGATGCGTTGGATATTTGATGTGTTCCATTGCGTTCTAGAAAGACTGACATCCATCGAGAATGCTCCATTCCCGCAAAGCACAACCAATGCCCCTTGGCCGCGAAGGTTATCTCCCAAGTCTGGCATCACCTTCATGCCTGTAATATTCCCCATCATGGATGGTGTGGAGAACGCACCTCCCTCTGCCCAATATGTGATCTCTGTGAAGTTTTCTGTATTCAGAGTATTTGTGAATCCATTACCATAGATAATGTCAGATGCATAGATGCGGTTGAAGCGGTCTGAAACGAATACTCGACCAAAAGCATACTCCATGATCGTTCCAATCGGCATCTTTCCAGCGAATGGATTTAGTCGGTATGCAGGCTCGGATAAATCCCCGCCCCAGCTAATTGCGTTCTGATATCCGTTCTGGATGTAAAGGCGATCTTCTGCCTGCACAAACCATGTGTGCATCATGTCAGGATCGTTACCATCAATGAGCTTGTAGGCGTATGCGATATTATTGACTATCCTTAAAAAATAGATTGTGCCAGATACAGAAATTGCTATCCCGTCATTTGCCTCTAACTTGGTGCGACGATATGCGAAGGCTCCTTGGAAATTTCCTATCTGAATATCGTTAACGATAGTTTCTGGCTGATCTTCTCCTGCAACTATCTGTAGGTTGCGAATGCTCGGTCTTGTTCTATTAATCCCTCCGCGAAATGTGCGGTTGACCGATTCGGATACATAGAACTCTGGCAAATAAGAAGGGTGTGTATCAGCGTCTTGCGCTATTACACTTGTGAATCCATCAAAGACTGATCCCTCAGTAGCCATTAGTAATACTGACCGCGATCATCATACCAGCCATAGACATCCACATAAAGTCCAGATGCACCAGCAGTAACTGCTGCGCTAACATCAATTCCGATTTGTCTGACTGAATTTGTATAGACTTCCAAGCTGTAAGCACCAACCATTGCTGCGGCTTGGCCTTGGCGCAGGTATGTATTTGCAGTAGTATTGTTCGCTCCCGGTATTTGAGTGCTTGGATATGTGGATATGGATTCGTAAAATGCCCACGCCACCGCTGCTGTGATTTGGCTTGAAATGATCGGCTTAACACGGACATCTGCTGGAATGCCATTTAAGGTAATTAGGTTTCCTCCAGTTCCAAGAGCAACACCAGATTGAGATACTATTGGTCTTTCTGTATAATAAAATCTATTTCCGACTTGAGAGAATTGGCGTATTTGCGCGGAAGCATTTGTTGTGAATGATCCAATGCGACGATACAAACCAAAACCAGATGGCAGCGTTGGAGAAATTCCATTCTGTGAGAATATGACATCAACAGCAGAATTGTTTGAAATTACATATATATGCCATGTTTGATTCGCTCCAAGTGAGCCAGCGTCCAATCCGCCTTCATTCGTTCCTTGGTTCCAAGCAGTATTCGCATACTTGGTCATTAACGCTGATAGAACCAAGTCAGATGTATTGTCTGAACTACGGCAACGACCGATGTTGATATCAAGTGTATCAAATGGTGATCCTCCGTTGTTTTCAATTGTAAGACCAAATAGGTATCCTTGCGGCAATTGGTTTGGCGCGGCAGCTACGAATTGCGGAGAAGTTCCAACCATCTGAAAGGATGAACCAGAGACTCCATTTGGAACGATCTGAAGAGTATTAGCTGTGTCACGGATCAATACGCCTTGTCCAGATGGAAGAATGCTGTTGAGAGTGTTAACGCGCCAGTCTCCACCATCCCAATAGGCAATGAACTTGTCTGCTGTCAGAGATGGTTCCCATACCTTCACAGTTCCATCTGCGAGCATGACCAATGTTTTTGGAACATTGTCTAGCGTATGGCTTGCTGCGTTTGGCAATTTGAGAGGGTCAGTAGATGATCCGTCAACAAATTCAATATTGCCAGCAGTAGTGTAAGAAAGAACTGATCCTGTCGATCCGCCCTCCCACTCGATAGTTCCTGCATTCGTTGATTTTAGAATGCTTGGAAATGGAGTTGTGGCGATTGTTTTTTGGCAAGATGCAGAGTCTTCAACTACTAATCTGCGACCATCTGTCGTTGCTGGAAGCGGTTCACAGAAAAGCGGGAATGTAGGCTCGCAAGGAGGTGCTGGTTGACAAGGCATAAGATTAAGATGTTACTGCTTTAATTACGGCAAAGTTAAATACTGGAGCTTCGTTTCCAGTTCCAGAAATAGAAGAAAATGATACTTGGAAACTTCCATTTGCAACAGCAGTTATTACGATGTCGTATTTGTTTGCTCCTGTTTTTTGATTGATTAGAATAACATCTGTTTCATCGACTGCGCTATTTGTTACAGTAAATGAATACCAAGTATTTAATACTGGTGCTGCTGAAAACAATACTATTGATCCACAGATATTGTTAATTATTACGGCTGTTGTTTGTGATATTAACTGCGTTACGGAAGCACCCGCGCCTGACACATATCCAATTCCAGCAACAGAATCATTTGATGAGATAGCTCCATTTGATGAGATAGCTCCATTTGATACAATACTGTTTCCTGTAATTGTGCTATTTACAGTCAAAGCTCCACTCATTGAATCGCCAGCTTTGGAAACCTTTAATGCGTCAGCGGTATCAGTATAGATTTTTGTTGCGGCGTGGAGGTTGTTTGTTGGATCGGCATTCAATGTCAGGAATCCCGTCATTGTATCCCCAGATCGGAGAACTCTCGTATCTGTATATTGTTTTGTAGATGCTCCTAATGCAACAACTGGATCGCCAGAAAGAACAAGAAGACCAGTCATCGTGTCGCCAGTTTTTTGAACAACATTGGCTAATGTTGTTGCGGCGTCTTCAGCAGATTGTTCTGCATTCTGAGCGTTAGCATAAGCTGACTGTGCAGAGCTATAAGCAAAGCGTGTGTATGAAGCTACATCTGTGCAGCATTCGTTATTTGCGGTTGGGTATCCGCTGGGGCTGCATCCGCAGTTATTGTTTGAACAACTCATGTTTTTATCGTTAACGATAGTTTGGTTTTAAGTCAAATGATTTTATTGGCTAAATTGATAGTGCATAGAGTCTCTTCCGATCACCGCACCTAGGTTAATCCACCCATGCTGGGCGAAGACCTCGATCACCTGTAGGGGCATCCGTGATCTTGTAGGCCATACTGTGTGCAGACCATTGTTGCTGGCATCTAGATCAATTGCCGCAGCCCATGCGTGTTTGCTTGGCTCTGATCCTCCGCGCTGTGGTCGGTTGACATAGCTTCCAAAGAACTTGTCGATACCTGCTGCACTTCTTGAGTCTGGAGTTATATAGATGTCTAGCAAGTCCTCAAAGATTTCAATAAGGCTTTCGGCGCACTTTGCGTGGATAGGAATCCCGCTGATCGTCTCTGGCCCGTCATACAGATACATCTTGTATGGAGCATTGATTCGGACGATTGGAACTTGCCCCGGCTTGCCGAAGAACTCTGTGCAGGCTTTTGTGGTAGGCTTTGGTGAGATAGGAGGATTGGGAGACATAACAGCAAGGTGCTTCTTTAGAGCAGCTATACTCTTTGGCCCCCACCACCCGTCTGGCTTTACGCCAATACGGGCTTGCATACTCTCTATCTCGGCCCTAGTCACTTGCCTTTACGAAGGACATTGATGACGCCGACCAATCCCAAGCCAGCGGCGAGGATTTGGTTTTGCAACTCTGGGTCGAGCTTAACTCCAAGAGCAGTCGCTACGAGGATGATTCCGCGCCATGTCGAATTCTCGGACAGGCGTTCCAATAGGATGTTTACGATTTTCATTTGTCTTTTATGGTTTTAGAGAATTGCTCAAATGCATATTTTACACTTGGATCTTCTTTCTCTTTTTCTTTTTTGTTCTGTGGTTTTACTAAAGGAATATACGATACCGCCAATTTGAGTTGGACTGAACCAAGTTTGCCTTGATCCTTTCCAATCGGCGGTATCGGTATATTTACGCAGGAGGAAAGTAATATTACAGCGAGTATCGTTAACGATAATCTCATTTTCTTTTATCTTTGCTCAACTTGGATAGCATCACATAGATTGATACCCAAGCTGCAATGATTGCGGAAAGAGAAGCCAAAATTCGGAACCACACATCTAACTCTGGAAGCATAGAAATCATTACCGCAAATACGCTGAAGATTGTCCCTGCAAACCCAGTTCCATGTCCGATGTTTCCGTCTGGTGTATTCATTGTCCGAGTTCTTGATAGGCTTCTACAACAGTTTCGTTGAAGTTATATGGCGCGGCTCCCCAGTCTTCTTTTGGTTGAGCGTTCTGAACATATTCACCAAGGACAGCATTTGTCCACGCTTTAACTGCGTTGAGCTTAACAGAAGATTTTCCTGCTGCGGATAGTGCTGCGTATAAATCTAAGAGTGTTACAAGCTGCGTGGCTCCGTAACCTTCTTTGGATAACCATTGCTCTGCGGTGTAAATTGGAGGAGGAGGAATAATCCAATATCCCGGCCCCCAAATTGCATCTGGTTCGGGTTGCGGAGGGGTAAGTTCATACTCTCCAAGTTTGGGATTGCTTGTCTCTACCCAAAGATCAATCAATTCTTGGTCAATATCCTTACGATAAAATGTTGTTTTATTGTAGTAATTAGGCATATACTCTTGGATGGGTTGCTACTGTTGCGCCGTTGTTGTTGGTGATGGTGAGACCGCCTTTTTGGTCTTGCAGGTCGCGGACGAGCGGGGCGTAGAAGACGAGATTCTGCGGGCGGATTTTGTCGCAGGTCATGCCTTTGGAGAGGCTGGTGATTTCGGCGGCATTAAGAGTTCCCAGCCAAACTCCCGCATCGGCCAACTCTCCGGCGAAGTGCTGTTGCCAACTGTTAGAACCGCTTGCATCAATTGCGCCAAATGATGATTTAGTCGGATTATTGTTTGCCATCGAAACGGATGTATCAGTTCCGGCAGATATTCCATCAACATAAAATGTGGCGGAATTTGTTGTTACAGAAACGCAAAAATGAGTCCATGTTAGGTCGGCAAGTGCGCCAGTTCTGGTAATGTTTGCTTGCGTCGTGAATCCTGAATCTCTGTAACTAAAATTAGGTTGCGTTGATGCGTCCAAAAAAAATCTGAAAAATAAATTGTTAGAAGCACTGTGCGCCCAGATTACTTTACTTACTTGCGCTCCATTGCGTCTTACCCAAATACTCATGGAAATCGCGGTTGGAGAATTTCCATAAACATTCCCGGTGATTAATCTTTGATTCGTCCCGTTAAATCCGTAAGCCATAATCAAGCAATCTGTTGCACCTCGACGGCGATGAGTTCGGCATCGCCTGTCATGGTGTCACTCGCATTGTTTGCGTCACGATTGATCTTGAGGCGGAAGCCATCTCCCACAGCAAGCGAGTCGATGGTGGTGAGGGTGATCTCCGAGTAGTTCGGCACTCCGCTGGTTCCGTTGGTCGTGGTGGTCACGCTCGCAGCGGTATCGAAGCTGTCTGAGTCGATGTCAGTATTCATCCTCTCTAATGCAGCGTCCCACACGCAGTCGCCGGAGGTGGCTGTGGTTGCTGTCCAGATCAAGCGAATCTTGAGTCCGCTTCCGAGGACTGCCGCCTCTGGGATGATGCCAAGAAAGATTGCGCTTTCATCTGTCGTATCGTCAAAGTCTAGCAGAGCAATAGAGTTGCGAGTATCAAGCGTAGCAAAGTTTGTGGCGGGAGGTTGGTTCTCGCGTGGTGTGAAGCGAGAGAGGGTTTTTGTTCCTAAAGACGAATTAGTCAATGTTCCAGCAGAAAGCGAGAGTCCAGTTCCAACTGTAATTTCCTCTACCGCGCCAGTTCCAGCAGTTGTCCTACCAAGAATGCGTGAAGTAGCTTGAGATAGTTTGCTTACTTCAATAGCGGCGGATGCGGATACATCAGCGTTTACAATGGTAGTTGCGGGACTTTGGAATACTCCATTGACTACTTTGACTACACCAGTTCCCGTGACGCTGGGCATTGTGCTGTGCGTGTGAGATGGGTAGCTTCCACCGAAGTGGAATGTGAGACGGTTGTTGTTCTGGTGCGCCCGTCCGTATAGATAAACAACGATTCGATCAGTCGAAAGAATCGTAGTTTGTGGCATCACTACAGAACTCACATACTGTGTAATCTCTGTTGGATCGTAGATGTAAGTATCGTTCGATGTCGCAAGAAGGGTAGGTGCATTCGTTCCGTCATACTTCAGAATCTCAATCTTGAAGTAAACTTGGTTGGCAGCATTTGTTGTAGTGGATTCTACGAATGTGTTGAAATCCCAAATGCCAGCAGGGATTGCCGTAGCAGAAGGAGTGCTGACATCAGTTACAAACGAAGCGAGAAAGTCGTAACTGCCAGTAGAAAGAATCGGGGACAGATACGATGTGCCCGTGACATCTCCAACGATACCAAGTTCTTTAGAGGCATTCGGAGTTTGCGGAATGTTAGTTAAAGGAGCATCCGCAGCGGTGTTGAAATTAAGAAAGTAAACCACTCCACCACCACCAGAGCCGCCAGATGGAATAGAGCCGGGAACCCAGCTTGTTCCGTCAAACTGTAGAACTTGACCGTTGACTGGGACTGCGTTGCTGACTGGGTTTCCTTGCAGTCCATCGACAGTAGGGTTTGGGTAGGTTCCAGCAAGATCACCACCAGCAGGGCCAGTCGGGCTTCCGCCTCCACCTCCACCTCCACCAGCTTGTGCAGCTAGATAGATTTCGTATAGCTGTCCATCAAGTGTCTTTTCTGAGAAGCATTCTTTCGTGTCCATAGTTTATGTCGGCCAAGCCTGTAGTATGTGATAGAGTTGATAGTCTAGTGGTAGATTAACGAAGCAGTCTCTCGATGGCAGTTCGTATCCGCTGTAATGAGACAACATAATTAGTATGTTGTAAAGCTGATCGTCAGTAGTTTTATTGATAAAGCATTCTCTGCTGATTGGCTCTGGTGGTGGCACGGGTGGCTCTACTGCTAATAGTCCTTGGATTCCAATTAAAAGTGTAGTTTGGTTTGCGATCAGTCCTTGGGTTCCAGCCAGTAGAGAGTTTATCATTACCTAGTAACAGTTGTCGTTGTCACTCCATCTCCAGTAATCGTTTGCGAGATTGCTCCAGCAGTTCTTGTTGTTGGCGTTACATTCAAAGGGCTTCCAGTTTGCAATCCATGAATTAAATGAGTTTCGCTGATTTGCGTCAATTCTGGAGTAAGTTCTGTGCGAATTGCTGCGGCAGTGAGGACTGCTGTGCCAGTGGTCGCATCGACTGGGACGCCCAGCGCCACCGAGCCTGCTGCTGGGACTGCACAAGTGCCGGTGAGGTTGCCATTGGCATACACCGTCCCAGCCCGGACATCGGACGGCGCTGCTTGGCCGAGGTTGTTGTCGGCTGTGTAAAAGTCGCTGAATGTGGTTGTGCCGTTTTTTGCAAAACGCACAAACGCAGTAGATGGCGTTGGGTTCATTAAAAATTTGGCGCAGTTTGTCGCAGCCAATCCATTTGGTGCAGATATTAAAGAACCGCTTAGAGTTATATTTGCACCTGTTGTGTTAATGCACTCCAAACCATGGTTGATATTTGAAGCTGTTATTGAGCCATTTATTGTAATTGACCCGGTTGTTGCATTGGAAATGCCTGCCGCATTAACAGCCGTAACGGAGCCAATCACATTTAATGTGCCGCCTGCGCCATTTCTAATTCCGTTTCCGGTCGTTGAAGATCCGGCAGTTACATTTCCGGTCACAATAATAGTGCCTGTTGAATTATTATTCACCCCATGTGGGGCTATTGTTCCTGATCCTCCAGTTATGTTCCCGGTGGCATTTATCGTCCCAACGCCAGTGTTGTTTGCGCCATAAGCTCTCGCCGCATTTGCCGTGAGATTGCCCGTTATTGTCAATAATCCGGACGATGTATTTGCAACAGCGACACCATCGTTGGCTGATCCCCCTGTGCAATTACCTACAATGGTTGCGCTTGCCGGAGATGGCGCAGAAAATGTAAGAAGCGTGACCGCTAAGCTTGTGCTTTTGTGAGTCACATTTGCAGATAAGGTAACTCCATTATTTAAAATAAATGTGCCTGTTCCAGCGTTGGAAATCTCATCGCAGGTAACGCTCGCGGTTATTGTTACGGTGTGACCTGTGGAGGCGCGTGCTTCGTCGCCAACGGTAGGAACAACGCCGCCAACCCATGTTGCTCCTACATTAAAATTGCCGCTCGCGGCTGATAAAATGAGGGCCATTGCTTAGAGTCCTTTCTCGTTAATGTATGTTTGCAATGCTTGCTTTATTGTGGCTACAGCAGTTTGTGTAATAGTATCGTCACATTCAAGAGTCCCTAAAGCAATTCCTATCGCTTGCTGCTCTGCTGTTTCTACTTGATCTCCTTCAAGCCTAGTTGGGATAAGTCGCATTGCGATATTTGCGTCTTCCGTTCCATCTCCCTTATAGAAGCTGGTAACAGCAAGATTCATGGAATATAGGTCGTATACTTTCCCGTCGATTACGATTGGTTGAGATGGCGTCATTGTAAAATTGGTTTAGAGTGGAATTCTGCTCTGTTATCGTTAACGATAATTGGTAATTAGGCAGGGAGGGATTTACCTCCCCACCTAATCAGATTTTTTACCAGTAGACGCCGATGGCGTAGGCGTTCACTTTAAGTGCGCCAACTCGTCCTGCGGTATCAGCACCAGAAACCACATCAGCACCAGCGTTAGCATAGGTGAAGGTAGTTGTATCAACAACGGTAACGCAAGCGTCTACAGCGTTGAAGCTGGTATCAGTCATCGAAGCGATGGTGATGGAGTCGCCAGTAGTGAAGCCATGAGCAGCACCAGTCACAATGGTAGCAACACCATTTGTGCGAGCGCGGGTGGCAGTAGCTTGACCAGCACCAACGACAACCTTCTCAAGAGTGAGAGTGTCGGTTCCGCTGACCGTAGGAACAGGGTTGGCAACGAGCGCAAGGTAATTGGCTCCACCAACATTGTCGAGGGCATCGGTAATGGTGAGGGTCGAGGTAATCGCGGAGGTTCCATCGGTGGCGCGAACTTGAGGATCGGTGGCCGTGGTTCCTTTGGCGTATACGGTTTCGAGGATAACATCTTGAACGATGAAACGGGTGTCTTGATCGTTGAGACGAACGAGGACAGCGTTACCGGCTTCCAAGAGGTTGATGGTTTGAGGGCCGAACATAGCGACCCGATCAGGAGTGTAAGGGCGTCGATTAGACATATTATTTAATTAGTTTTTTGTTAGAGTGCAAAAGCAGACGCAAGAGCCTCGTTAGTGAGATTCATTTGAGCGTCTTCTGTTAGCTGTTCAAAGCAGTTTTGTGTTACTGTAGATTCCAACCCGGCAATTGTCGCAAGCGAGATGTAGAACTGGTAGAGTTTACCAGAGTCATTCATCGCGCTGTAGCATCCGAGACCAACTGGTGTGATACCAGCGGCGTTCGCAAGCGTTAGAACGAATTGATAGGAGCGATCTGCGTAACTGAGGTCTGTGAAGCAAGCCATTTTATTATTCCTTTCCCCCATAGAGGAGCGGGAGTTTTCCCGCCCCT
>Ga0315903_10011165_pt1 | contig 10617 bp, 12 predicted proteins | sample LakEriMetagenome_7_FD_203524 | JGI IMG/M metagenome (GOLD analysis project Ga0315903, IMG submission 203524) | Freshwater fungal communities from buoy surface, Lake Erie, Ohio, United States - Buoy 2 MA119 | ecosystem: Environmental > Aquatic > Freshwater > Lake | place: USA: Lake Erie, Ohio... | reverse complement strand
CCCTTCGCTAGCTCTGCCGCTAGAATCGGCGCATGACAGAGAACAACCCTCAGCCCGTCGCCCCGAAGGTCGCTCCGCGCGACCGCGGCCCCCGCCGCTTCGTCACCTTCACCTACCTGGTGATTGGCGGCGTGATCGCCTACGCCCTCATCTCTGGCCCCGACGGCTTCGCCGCCTCGGTGAACGAGTTCCTTACCGCCACGCCGGCTCCATCAGCATCGCCGAGCGCCTCACCGTCGACCAGCGCCACCCCGTAACGACGGGCCGCCGCGCGTGAGCCACATCTTCGTCTCTCCCCATCCCGACGATGCAGCCCTTTCGTGTGGCGGTCTGATCGCTAACCTGCGCGAACTCGGGCAGAACGTGATCATCCTCAGCGTCTACTCCGGCCACGGCGACCTAGATCGCCTCACCGCGTACCAGCGCCAGGCGCTCGGCTTTGGCGGCAAGGCGATCTGGCCCGCATCACAGGCCTTCGATAGCGGCTCCATTGCCGCCGACAACGTCGTGCCGGGCGAAACCGCAGAGGCACTCGCCCCATGGCAGGCCGAGCCGGCGCGACTGAAGCAGACGCAGCGCGAGGCCGACGAAAGCGCCAAGGAGTTCTGGCAGCGCGCGTCGTGGTACCGCCGCGCCGACATCAGCGCCACCTCACTTCCAGGCGGACGATCGCGCGACACCAGCAACGGACAGGGTGTCATTGATCCTGGCGCCGTTGCCGTTGCCGCCGCTGCAGGTGAAGCAATGGCGCAGCGACGACAAGAAGACGAGCGCTACGCACTCTTCGCCGAAGCTGCGGTGGTCTTCCTCGATCTTCCTGACGCCGTCTTCCGCGGCTATGAGGGTGACGAGCAGCTCCTTGGCACCGTGCGCGAGAACGACGCTGCACCGATTGACCTGCTGCGCAAAGAGATCGCACGACTTGAGCCGCAGCGCGTCTACTTCCCGCTCGGTATCGGCTCGCATGTTGATCACCAGCTCTGCCGTCGCATAGGCGCCGCGCTCCTTGGTGATGCCCAGGCGTGGACGATGCCTGGCATTGACTGGAGCAACAAGGTCACCTTCTACGAAGACTTCCCGTACGCCTACTGGCAGCAGTTTGATCCGTCGGCGGGCCTGCCCGCGAACTACACCGCCGGGCTTCCCGCTGGGATTCGACTTACGCCAGAGATCGCCGACGTCACCGATGTGCTCGAGCAGAAGGTGCAGGGGATCGCGCAATACGAATCACAGGTGCCACACCTCTTCGGCTCCGTTGAGAAGATGGCCGACGCGGTGCGCACGCAGGGCGCAACGGTTGCACTGCAGAGTGGACGCGGTGGTGCGGTTGAGCGCTACTGGAGTGCTGTTCGTAGCTAGCGCGAACGGTTTTTCTTCCGCGTGGCAAACCATTCAATCGCGACGGCCGCCAAGGCCCCTACCGCAAAGATGATGCCGCCTGTCGGCACTGAGATCAGGAGCACCCAAAGCACTGCGCCGTAACCGTTTTCGTCAAACGGATTGCTCGACGGGTTTGCTGCAAAATTCACCAGGAGCACGGCGAGCGGTAGGAGGGCGACAACGCCAGCAACGGTGCTCAGCACGAGCCAATATCGCGAAGTGATGATCGCTTGGTTCGGCTTAGGCGTGTTGGTCATTTTGATCCTCCGCTAACGCCTGTTCGATCAGGTACATCACTGACTGTACCACCCACAGCAAGCAGATAGATAGCCTCAACATCGCGCAACATATCGTCGACGCAGAACTTCTCATGCACCAAATCATGTCCAGCACTTGCGAGGCGATCGGCGAGTGCCCGATCGCGGAAGAGCAGCGCGATCGCCGCAGCGAGTGCCGATGGGTCGTGCGATGGCACCAGCAGACCATTCTCTCCGGAGCGAATCATCTCGGGGATGCCACCAACGTTGCTGGCGATCACTGGGCGATTGGCAGCGAGTGCCTCAACGATCGCGAGCCCTTGCGCCTCACGGTAGCTCGGCATGACCACCACATCTGCAGCGGCGAGGATCTGAGGCACATCTTCGCGACGGCCAAGGAAGTGCACGCTCGCACAGCAGATCTCCGCGCGCAGGTGTGCGGCGGCGAGGCCCTCAAGGCGATCTCGTTCGGAGCCTTCTCCAACAACAAGCAGGTGCGCGGTGGGGTGGTGATGATGCACCACGGGCCAGGCCTCAATCAGGGTCGGATGCCCCTTCTCCGGCTCGAGGCGCCCCACCACCACCGCGAGGGGGGCGTTGGCGGGGATGCCGAACTCTGCACGAATGGCCTCGCCACCGGTCGCCTCGTCGAAACGTTCCAGGTCAACGCCGTTGTAGATGCGGCTGATTGCCGTGGTGTCGCGCCCTTCGGCAACCAGCTTGTCGACGATGGCGTCGCTCACCGCAATGAGGCGATTGATCTTGGGGGTGATGCGCTCCAGCAACTCCCGATCTGCGGGGGAGCGGAAGCGGCTGGAGTGCACGGTGGAGACCATGTACGGGCGGTGTCCCGTACGTTGCTCCACAAGGTCGAGTGCGGCCACGCCAACAACCTCGGCGCGGTACATGTGGGCGTGTAGCACCTGGGCGTTCAGGGTGATCAGTCGGTCGGCCAGCAGTTCTGCGGTGCGCTGATCGTTCTCATCTTCAATCACCTCAGTGGCGAAACCGAGCCGCTGTAGGCGCGCCACGGTGCTGCCGTGAGAGAGCGAGACAATGTGTGTCTCATGGCGTGATGGGTCGAGGCGCAGCACGGTGCTCACCACGCTCTCTTGTGCTCCACCGTTGGTGCCGGTCGCAAGTAGCTGCACCACGCGTAGTCGCGTGCCGTCAGGGAGCGGTCCGACTGGTGCGCGACCGCCGCAGTGCTCGCCCGCCTTCGGTTTAGTCATGTGTCGCGCTCATGCTGCTGCCACCGTAATCATCAACACGTCCACATCTGTCGCACCAACCTCGTACTTGTAGCCCTCATTGCCGCGCAAGAAGTCAAACGTCTGCTTGCGCTCGGTGATTGCCATCTGCAGCCCATGCGCAAAGAGCAGGATCCCTGGCGAGAGTGCGCGCGCTGCAAGTTCACCGCCAGCATTCCAATAGCGAATGCCCGTGGCATCACGCAAGAAGAGCCCGGCCGCGAACGAACCAAATTCGAGATTGCGTGCAACGATGATCGTGATCAACTCTTCTGGCGCACGTGCAAACAGTTCACGCATGAACGTCTCATCGCGTGCGCCTTTCTCATCATCGGTAAAGAGTCCGTGATGGCCCCACCGTGCGCGATGTAGCTTGATGAACTCTGCAAGATCATCAACCGCGTGCGTCTTTGCACTAATCGTCACGCCGGCGCCTTCACCGCGTCGTACCTTGCGGCGAATCTCATGACGGTCTTTCTTATCGATGCGCTCGAGATGTTCATCAAACGTTGTGATGTTTGTGAGATCAATTGCTGGCGCGGGATCTTCAATCGTGGCCGTTGCGGTTCTGGTGGTGTTCATCGCGAGTGCGCTCATGAGCATCTCGTGCGCTCGATCGGCACGACGCAGACGTCGTAGGTCGAGTGCGGATGTATCGGCAAAGAGATGCGCGACGAGGGCATCAATAGCGGCGGTGTTCTCTGCGCTGGTGAGATCAATTAGTACCGTTGCGTAATCAATGTGATACGTGGCGCCGAGGTAGCGCACGCCGTCAGGCCGAAGCATGAGTGGGAGATAGGCGTAGAGCGTACCCGCGGCGTCGTAGACCGCAAGGGAGATATCGGTCGCTTCCGCGCCGTAGCCGATCCACCATGCTTCGTGCACGGCGCGGTTGCTGAAGGCGCTTGCAGTTGGGTTTGTTGCCAGAAGCCGCTCCCACTCACTTGCCGGCAGCTCGGCGAGCGGCAAGGTTCGTACGGTCCAGGCGGTGGTGGAGGTCATGCGCCTATCGTACCGCCCGATACGCAGGGGGTACGTGTGACGCACGATCCTGCGGGGATGCAGATCACCGAGCGTGCCCGCGACGCACTCGCCGAGTTGCAGCGCGCCGCCGCACCCGTGTTAGCGCTCCTCGCCCCGCAACGTTGCGGCGCCTGCGGCGTCGAGGGGGCGCAGCTCTGCTCCGAATGTTGCGATGAGCTTGGTCTGGCTGGTGCTGGCCGCGTTGAGCGCGGTGCCGCGCCACCCGGCTGCGCCGCTGGCGCATGGCTCGGTCCGTACGAGGGCGGCCTCGGCGAGATCGTGCGCACGCTTAAGTTCCACGACCTCCCCGCCCTTGCCGAGCCGCTCGGCCTCGCCCTGCAGCGCGCGATCGGTGCCGTGCAACAGGAGCTCGGCGGTAACGCGACGCTCGTGCCGATTCCCACCGATCCGGCGCGGCTTCGTGACCGTGGCTTCGATCATGCTGCGTTGATCGCGGCTGCCGCAGCACGTGCGCTGCCGTGCGCGATCGCGCCACTCCTCGAGCGCACCAGGGCGGTGCCAGCCCTTCACACGCTCGGCCGCGCTGAGCGGCGGCGGGTGATGGATCGCGTCTTCGCAGTGAAGACGGGGGTCGCGGTGCCGCCGCGCGTGATTCTGGTCGACGACATTTGGACGAGTGGCGCCACCTTCGAGGCGGCGGCGGGAGCCCTGCGCGCCGCCGGGTGCACTGCTGTTGGCGTAGTTGCCGTGGCGCGGGAGGCGCTCGTAAACGGTGCATAAGGTGGCGAGCGGTCTGCGGCGCGGCGTGGCACTCTCTCCCCATGGCAGCCAAGCGACCGAAACTGAAGAGCAGCGCACCAGCCGCGGCGGCTGGGCGACTCGATCGCATGCTCGGCGCCCACCTCGCCGCAGGGCCTGGGCTCGTCAAGGCGGCCGATCGCGCCGCAGCGGTTGGGGCAATGGGACTGCAAATCTTCACGGGCAACCCAACGGGCTGGGCGCGCCGCGCCGAACTGCCCAAGGAGCTCCCCGCCTTCCGCGCCCGCATGAAGGAGCACGGCTTCGGGCCGCTCGCCGTACATGCGGCCTATCTGGCGAACCTCGCCGGACCGAACCCGGTCTTCCGTGAGAAGACGGTGGAGCTGCTTCGCCACGAGCTTCGCGTGGCACCCGAGTACGGCGCATCGTTCGTCAACGTTCATATCGGCTCACACATGGGAACGGGTATTGAGGCCGGTGTCGCCCGCGTCGCCGAAGCGGTGGAGCGCATCCTGGACGGTGTGCCGCTTGCCGACGACTCAGCACTCCTGGTGCTCGAGAACAGCGCCGGCGGTGGCAATGGAATCGGCGAGAGCCTCGACGAGCTGATCGACATCCACGAATCCATGGCCGCCCGCGGCATCGATCTGTCGCGCGTTGCCTACTGTCTCGACTCCGCACACCTCTGGGGTGCTGGCGTTGAGATGAAGGGCGACGATGAGGTTGACCGACTCGTCGAGCAGTTCGACAAGAAGATCGGCCTCGAGAAGCTGGTGATGATCCACTACAACGACAGCAAGGCGGCGCACGGCTCAAAGCTCGACCGTCACCAGCACATCGGTGGCGGCGAGGTGGGCACCCGCGGTCTCGCGGCGCTCATTCGCCATCCACGCCTCGCGCACGTGAACTACTACCTCGAAACACCTGGCATGGAAGAGGGCTGGGACAAGCTGAACATCGAGCGCTCCCTGCAGCTCTCCGAAGGAACCCTCAAGTTGAAGCCACTCCCCACTGAGGAGCCGAAGGTCAAGAAGGTTCCAGCGAAACCTGCTGCCGCTGCGAAGCCAGCTACAAAGAAACCGGCGGTAAAGAAGACTGCTGCAAAGAAAGTAGTCGCGAAGAAGAAGCGCTAGCGCAGGGAGCCAACACCGCGCCGATACGGCGAGAGGGCGAAGAGCGCACCGCCACCAGCGACCAAGCTGCCAACGCCAACGAGGCGATCGAGCAGTGCAAGTGCGATTGCAGATTCAGGTGTGAAGCCGAAGAGTGCAACAAGAATGCCCACCATCCCTGCCTCAACGATGCCGATCCCTGCTGGCGTAAATGGCACCACGGTGAGCACCGCTGAAACGAGTGCCACGAAGATGGTGCTGGCGATGCCGATCTGACCAGCCGCAGGATTCACAACAAAGAGCCCAAGTGCCATCGCAACCGAGGCAAGACGCACTGACTCGCCGATCCAAATTGCCAGCGAGTACGGAAGGGCAGTTCGGACCACGCGTCCGCCGCTCCCTGCGCGCAGCGAGGCAGCGGCGTTGGTGAAGCCGTTCTTGATCGCATCGGGGATCGGCAGTGCGTAGATGAGTGCGGCCGCGAAGCCGCGCGCGACGAGGAGAAGCAGTGTTGTGGCCGCCGCGACCCCGAGGGCGATCGCCGTGAGCGCGAGTGCAGTTGGCGGCAACTTTCCGCCGAAGGCAACGAAGGTCGACGCCGCGCCAAGGAGTGCAACAGTGGCGAGGTCAACAAGTCGCTCCGCAATCACCGTACCGACAGCGTTACCAAACGACGTTGCGCCGTTGTGCTTCAGTAGCCAACCGCGATAGACATCGCCCATCTTCGCCGGCAAGACACAGTTCACCCAGAACGAGAGGGTGAGAATCTCTGTTGCGGCACGTCGCGAGATGTTCAGCCCTGATGCGGAGAGGATCATGCGCCAGCGCAGTCCTCGAAGTGGAAAGGTGCTCCAGCTCGCTGCGAGCGCAACGAAAAGCCATACGGGGTTTGCGCGATTGAGTGTTGCGGCGACCTCTGCAAGATTGAAGGATGTCGCCGCGCGCACCACGCCTGCCACGAGAATGGCCGTCAGGAGGAGAGCAAAGATGGTGGAGCGGCGCGTCAGCCGGGCAAGCAGCATCGGATGGCCTAGCGTTCGCCGAAGGTCACGCCTGGGCTGACACGTCGATTTCCGCGCGTGGCATTGACCAGCTTTGCGATCGGCGTGAAGAGTCGCGCGAGGAGTGCGCCGCGGCCAGTAATGCGCGTGAGGTCGCCGTGCAGCGCAGAGTGAAACCCAGCGGCGGTGCTGAGATCGCCCGTCATGATCGTGGCGGCGCCACCGATCTCCAGCAGCGTGTGTGCATCGCTTGCAGCAACCGATGGAATGCCGCGAGAAAGGGCGAGTTCGGAGGCACGCTGATTGCCGCCAGGCACTACCAGTCGGGCGTTCCAGCCTTCGATCCAGTCGACCTCGCTCAGCAGTGAGAGGGCCGCCTCGTCGCGAAGGAGCGAACCGCGCCAGCCGTCGAATGGGTGCGGGATCCCTACCAGGCCGCCTTGGTCGCGGATGGCGGCGATCGCCTCACTCGCGGGGAGCCCAGCGGTGATGGGGCGCTCAAGGAAGAGGGCGATCAAATCCCCCTGGGTGGTGCGCACCTCGGAGCCAACTATCACGGTCAGCCCTGGGGTGGCGGCATCGCGGGCGCGCAGGGCGCCGTCAATGCGGTCGTGATCGGTGATGGCGAGGTGGGTGATGCCCCGTGACGCCGCGGTGCGGGCAACGGCGACCGGGTCGCTCAAGGAGTCGAAACTTGCGCTGGTGTGGCAGTGCAGGTCGACGACGGCGCGGGCCGCCATAGGGTTAAGCCTCGCTGGTCATGGACTTCGCGAACTGGTCGAAGTGTTCGAGCGCGATGCCCGTCCCCTTCGCAACGCAGCTCAGCGGGTCCGGAGCGATGTGGGCAGCAACACCGGTGACGGTGGTGATGAGGCGGTCAATGTTGCGGAGTAGCGCACCGCCGCCCGAGACCACGATCCCCTTATCGATAATGTCGGCGCTGAGCTCTGGTGGGGTCTGCTCCAACACCGCGCGAATCGCGTCGGTGAGGTTGCGCAGTGGCACCTCGAGCGCCTCGGTAATTTCGGTCGACGTGATCTTCACTTCGCGCGGCAAGCCTGCGATCATGTCGCGGCCCTTGACGCTCATCGTCAACTCCTCCTCGAGTGGAAGGGCGCTGCCGATCTCAATCTTCACCTGCTCGGCAGTTCGATCACCAATCATGAGGTTGTACTTGCGACGAATGTAGAGCGCGATCGCTTCGTCGAAGCGGTTGCCACCGACGCGATGCGACTTGCTCACCACGATCTCGGAGAGTGAGATCACGGCGATTTCGGCGGTGCCACCACCAATGTTGACGATCATGTTCCCCGATGGGCCGCTGATCGGCAGCTCTGCACCGATCGCCGCCGCCATCGGCTCTTCAATCAGGAACGACTTCCCTGCGCCAGCCTGACGTGCAGCGTCGAGCACGTAGCGCTTCTCTACCGACGTTGAGCCGGCTGGAACGCTCACGAGGACGTCTGGTCGACCAAATGCGAATCGTCCGGCGGTGCCCTTCTTGATGAAGTAGCGAAGCATCGCCTCGGTAACGACGTAGTCGGCAATCACACCATCGCGCAGCGGTCGAATTGCGGTGATGGAGCCAGGGGTGCGCCCGAGCATCTCTTTCGCCTCGTTGCCAACGGCCACGATCTGGTCGCGATCGTTAATGGCAACAACGCTCGGCTCACGAACGGTAATGCCGCTCCCCTGCACGAAGACGAGAATGTTTGCGGTTCCTAGATCGATGCCAATCTTCATCCCGCCACTCCCTCTTCACTAACGTGGGTGAGCTCCGCGCCGAGGCCTCGGAACTTCTCCTCAATGTTCGCATAGCCGCGTCGCACGTGGTGCGCGCCGTGAATACGGCTGGCCCCAGGTGCGGCAAGTGCGGCGAGCATCAGTGTGGCACCTGCGCGTAGATCTGGAATCTCCGCCTCAGCAGCAACGAACGTGGTTGGCCCCGTGACACGTGCGGTGCGCGGATCAACGATCTCTACCTGTGCGCCAAACCCACGCAGGCCAACGAGCCACTCGAGTCGGTCTTCGAAGATCGTCTCTTCAATGGTGCTCGTACCCGCGGCGCGCGTCAGCATCAAGCCGGCTGATGGCTGCAGGTCGGTAGCAAGACCAGGGAATGGCTGCGTGCGAATGTTGGTGGGCTTGTATGCACCACCCGCTGGTAGTCCGGTGACGCGTAGGCTCTTGCGCGTGGCATCGATTGGATCGGACTCGATCGCATGATCAACACCGAGTTCGGCAAGCAGGTCAATAAACGCCTTCATGTGCGTTGGTTCAACACCATCAACGTTGATCGTGCCGCCCACAACCGCGGCGGCGGCGGCGAACGTTCCGGCCTCAATGCGGTCAGGCATAATGCGATGCGTTGCACCGTGCAGCGCGTCCACGCCTTGAATTTCAATGCAGGCAGGCTTCGTGCGCGCCACTTGTGCGCCCATCGCGTTCAGCAGTGTGATCAAGTCATCAACTTCAGGCTCCTGCGCCGCTGGGGTAATGACGGTGGTGCCCTTTGCTAGTACGGCGGCGAGGATCGCGTTCTCGGTGCCCATCACGGTAATCTGCGGGAAGGTGATCGTTGCCCCCGTAAGGCGGCCGTTGCTCTTCGCAAAGTAGTAGCCGTCGCGGTAATCAATCTCGGCGCCGAGGGCACGCATCGCGTCGACGTGCAGGTTCACAGGGCGTCGACCAATGCGATCGCCGCCAGGGTTGCTAATGATCACGCGGCCGAAGCGGGCGAGGAGTGGGCCGAGGAGCATGAAGCTGGCGCGCATCTTGGCGGCGGCTTCGAGCGGCACAAAGAGCCATTCGGCGTTCGCCGCCTGCAGGGTCATCGTCTCGGGGGTTGGTCGCTCAATCGTGACACCGATGTCGCGCAGGGTATCGGCGAGCACATCGATGTCGAGGATTCCTGGGATGTTCTCGAGGTTCACGCGCTCGCCGGTCAGCACCGCGGCGGCCATCACCTTGAGGGCGGCATTCTTGGCGCCGCTCACCCGTACGCGGCCAGCGAGAGGGCGCCCGCCTTGAATGCGGAACTCCTCCTTCGCGAGGGGGATCGGTCGGTACTCCCATGAGAACGGCTTCACGACGGTCATGGGCGGATTCTCGCCGTTTGCAGCAGAAGCGTCCAACAGGGGCTCACTTTCTTGGGCCACCCGCACGGGCGGCGGCGGGCGCTAGCGCTTGCGGCGGCGCTCGGCGACGCGAAGGTGCAGAAGGGCTCGGCTCAACGAGGCTCGCGCGGTTGCGAGTGAGGCTGGATCCTGCGTGCCGGCGCCAGAGATCGCCGCTTCCGCGGCGGCCTTCGCCTTCTCGACGGCGGCGGTGTCGAGCTCGCCCGAGAGGTCGGCCGACTCGGCCAGCACCACCACACGATCGGGTCGCACCTGTACGAAACCACCAATGATGGCGATGTACTCGATCGATCCGTCGAGCGCGGTGATGCGCCCTTCGCCTGCACCGAGCACCGTTACGTACGGTTCGTGCTTCGGCAGAATGCCAACCTCACCATCAATCGTTGGCAAGACCAACGCGGAGGCCTCGCCCTTCCAGGCGAGGCGCTCCGGCGTCACGATCTCCAAGGTAAATGGCATGTCGGCGCTTCCCCTGCGCTACTTGTTGAGAGCGACGGCGTTCGCCCGCACGTCATCGAGAGTTCCTGCAAGGAAGAACGCCTGCTCTGGCAGTTCGTCGGCCTTCCCTTCAAGGATCTCGCGGAACGAGGCGATCGTGTCGGCGATCTTTACGAACTTGCCGGGGCGGCCGGTGAATACCTCGGCCACGAAGAACGGCTGGCTCATGAAGCGCTGCAACTTGCGGGCACGGTTCACCAACAGCTTGTCGTCAGGCGAAAGCTCGTCCTGACCAAGGA
>Ga0315903_10011164_pt1 | contig 10617 bp, 14 predicted proteins | sample LakEriMetagenome_7_FD_203524 | JGI IMG/M metagenome (GOLD analysis project Ga0315903, IMG submission 203524) | Freshwater fungal communities from buoy surface, Lake Erie, Ohio, United States - Buoy 2 MA119 | ecosystem: Environmental > Aquatic > Freshwater > Lake | place: USA: Lake Erie, Ohio... | reverse complement strand
TCGGTCTTGGCTTGCGAACCAGCGCTAGAACCAAAATAGTACGCAATGATGCCAGTCCATGCGGTACCGAGGGAGCCCAGCATCATGGTCAGGACTGTGTTATCGGCGGTGCTGACTTTGCCAAACAGCATCCCGCCAAGAATGCCGAAGAACCCAAAGGTGACAATTGCAGCCAGCACGGGGGGCACGATGGAGCGGGTCGTAGCCTGCATCTCACGAGCGCTTTTACGGTCTTCCACTTCCAGCTTGGCAAAATTTAATCCAAGCTCTTGCGCTTGTTTTTGTAGTTCAAGCTCCGCCAGCTTTACCCCGGCAACTTGCTCAGGCGTCATTTTGTTGCTGGAGATCATGTCCTGAACTTGATCGGGTTCGACGCCAACAGCTTTTGATATAGCCGAGACTGCCATCCCTGCCAACGGTCCGCCAAGCGCCGAGGCAATAGTAGGTGCGAGTTGTTTTAGCCAGTCCATTACTGCTTGCTCCTTGATAACATAGTTGCTGCGATTTGCAAGAGAACCCGGTACGAATCTACATCCGGTGGTTCTTCTTTCCAACCTACCGTGATCTGACCAATAAATTTGCCCTGCTCTGGGGGCACACTAATCCGACATCCATACGTGACGCCCTTCTGGATATACCACAATCCAATTTCAGACTGAGCGGTTTTGTACGCACCGCAGGGTATCTCGCTTGCCATCAACGCCACCACATCCCGGTTATTAGCTGCATTGGGAGTGAACAAACCAACATCCAGTCCCTCGTGCGTTTTATCTCTGCCTTCCTTGGTGTAGGCCCGGTACAGGACTCGGGTGCCAAACATTGGGTTGACCTTGAATATAGCTACAACCGTAGCGTCTGTGTTTTTAAACAAATGCGCTGCTACATCTTCAACCCGGTCTTCAGCAATCGTCGGTAACTTCTTTTGCTCTTTGTATGCACCGATTAGAAAGGCTTGGTTCTGCCAGACAAAATATCCTGCAAACGTGAAGATCGCCATCAGCAAAATGGCAAACAATTTAAACGGAGAGTCAACGTAACCAAGAATCTTCTCGATCAGGCTGTTGGGGTTAACCTTCTCCTCGCTCACGAAACTGCCTGTTTGATGATGAATATCACGACAATACCAATAGTAACGATACAAATAGCACCGCCAACAACCTGCGCCATCAGAAGCCTTTGGGCGGACACCTTCTTGCGTTCAATTTCTGCAACCCGCTCAGCCCGCTCTCGGGCTTGTTTAATCTTCATGCGCTCTTTGAGCATCATCTCCCAGAGTTCCGGATAGCCGCCGTAGACCAACTGATGCTTTAATTCTTCTTCAGATTCGCGCAGTTGGTTGGCCTGCATGACTATTTCCATAGCCCTTCCGGTATCTGATTTACCGGATTTGCCCGCATCGTTAGCGGCCTTTTGGACTGCATCACGCGCATCAAAGAACTTACCAAACTCACCGACAAGGCCGTTAATGTCCTTGCCTAGCTTGATAGCCTTTTGAATGCCAAGCACCGCAGCTTGTGCAGCAGCAAATGCGGTTATGGGGTCCATACATTTTAAGCCGTATAAGTAAAAGTTCCGCTTGAAGTAAACGTGTGATACACGCGGCCTCCAGAGGTGGTGATTGTGCCGCCAGTACCCCAGATAGTTGTACCGGGATAACTGACGATGACCACGCCAGAACCGCCACCGTTTGTACCGCCGTTGGTAGAGTTACCGCCAGCACCGCCACCTAGCCCATTTACACCGTCTGTTGAATACGGAGCTTGAAAACGACGCCCACCTTGGCCCCCTCCGCCTAGTCCACCAGAACTAGGTCCACTAGAGGAATTACCCCCACCACCGCCGCCACCGTAATATGTCGAGTTAATTGACCACAAATAGCCTCGACCGCCCGTACTTCCATTACCTTGGCCCGCTTGAGCAGCGCCGCCGCCAGCCCCAGAAAACCAATCGCCAGCGCCGTCGCTCCCCGAAAATGGGCCCCCAGTATTTCCAGAACCAGAATTACCACCGTCTGCGCCAGCCAGATACCAAGTCCCCCCCGTGCCTCCGGAAGCGGACAAACTAACGCTAGTTCCAGATATAGAACTTGTTCCACCTGTAAGGCCATTGTTGTTATAGGCTACCGTTGCGGCACCTGCTCCAACTGTAATGGAATAACCTCCAACTACGCTGGCAGTACCAATAGATACTCCACCACCACCACCAGCACCACCCACGTTATTACCCGCGCTGCCACCTCCACCCACCACAAGAATGCTTGACTCCAAGTAAGGAGGACGGTTGCGTTTTCCGTAGAACTCCTGCATGGAAATAGCGCCGGTTGAGAACGAGCCGGATGCATTTGCATCTGTCCACCACAAAACGCCTTTGTAGGCGTTCAGGTTGTTGCCAAGGCCAAACTGTGCATTTATAGCGCTAATTGAAATTGGGCCGGAAGTAGGCAAAGTCATTGTGGCTCCTTACGGCGTTCCGTAGGCGGTGACGTTGCTGGTAGCAATTGTGTTGCCCGAAGAATCAATCGAGAACTTGGCTACACCGCTGTAGCTAAACACAAGTTTTCCGGCGGATTCTGTAATAGTCCAGTTAGTGGTGGTTATAGTCCCAGCGCCAATCGCCACATTGTCCGTGCTCAAAGTGTTTGTGTTGGCGTTATATGCCAAACCGCTATCAATAAACGGTAGTTGGTTGCCCGTAGCTTGCGCACCCACCAGCACCAGCGAAGTCGTAGTGTCCGAACTTGTCGTCGCGCTAATGTTGATGTTGGTGGCGTTGGTGGCATTGGTTGCTGTGCCAGTCACGTTGCCGGTCACGTTGCCAGTTAAGTTGCCAACCACATCGCCAACCACGTTGCCTACCAACAAGGTATTTTGAAAGGCAAAGTTGGTGCCCTCAGACCAGACCGTCATAGTCTTGCCCGCAGGAATGGCTACCCCAGCACCAGCAGCCGTCGTGTTACCAATCACCGTGGAGTTGTAAAGTGTGGCAACGTAGGCGCTGGCGTTATAGATGATGTACGTCTTTTCAACCGGCGGAGCGTAGACCGCAAAGTTAGCGCTGGTAGTAGTTGTCAGGGCGATGGTTTGTTGGCGTGCTTCATCCGCCGCGCCGTTCAGGGCGGTGAAAGCTTGGTTTGCCGAGATCACCGAAACGGAGGTGTAACCGCAGATACCCGACTCCAGCAGCGTCCCAAGGTTTATGTTGGTCGTGTTACCCCACGTACCGGCTTGATCGCCCGTCGTGATCAGTTCGATCCGCAGGCTGGGGGAATAGGTGCTCATTGATGTTCCTTATTGGGAATTATTGATATTTTGCCACCCGGGGGTCTGGCTGTCATCTATGCCGGACCAGCCGGGGGTCTGACTGGTGGCGATGGTTGTCCACCCGGTACCCTGCGTGTTGCTGAGGACCGCCCAGCCGGGAGTCTGTGTATCGGTGATGTTGACCCAGTCAGGGTTCTGGGTGCTGATGATCTTGATCCAGCCGCCCACGCCAAAGCTGTCGGCCAAGACCGAGTTTTCGGCCACTGCCACATTGAACCCAGCCGCAACCGTTTGAATGGAGGCGCTGTTTAAATTCTCAAAGACGGAGACCGTGAAGACCAGAATTGCCGTCGGGGCGTCAGCGGGAGAGAAGTTCTCCGTGATTGCAAGGAAGAATGCGTTGACAATCGTGCTGACATCAGCAACCGTCGTGTTTTCCGCGACAGAAGCGGCGAACTGCGCGGCAATGGCGTTAATGTCGCCCAGCGTAGAACCCTCAGATACAGACTGGGCAAACTGCGCTGTGATAGCCGGGGTGTCGTTCAGGTTGGCGTTCTCGGTGATGGACTGGCCGAAAGTGGACTGCTGGGCGCTGGCGTCGGCCACCTCAATGATGTCCTCTTGCCGGGTTTGCAGTGCAGCAAAAAATGGCACCAAGATGTCCGCCATGTCCACGTTCTCTGTAACCGACTGGGCAAACTGGGCTGCGATGACGGGGGTATCGTTTAAATTAGAGTTCTCGCTAATCGACTGAAGGTAGGCCGATAGCTGCGTGCTGGCGTCGTTGGAGTTCAGGTTCTCGTTGATGGTGCCAAAGAACAGCCCCGCTCCGGTGATCTCAATCTCGCTCTCGGTGATGGCCTCGCTGATGGACTGAAGGAACGCAGACAACTGAGTACTAGCGTCGGCAGCAGACACGGCCTCCGTCACGGACTCGGAAAAGCTTGCCCCTGCCAGTGAGGCAAATGAGGTCTGGGCGAAGCTTGCAATTCCGAACATGTTTACGCCAGCGCGGCCTCCACAATGCTTTTCAGCTCAACGACATCAACCGCAGCATCCATGTCTGTTTGAATCCCTGCGTACTTAGCCCTAATGACGGCCCGTGCAGCTTCAGCCGCAGCAGCTTCGCTGGGGATTGTCGCCTTGATGTCTAGGGGTGCGAACTCTGCCGCCCGCGCAGCACGGCGCATATCGTGGGCAATGGCCTTAGCTTTGTTTAGGTTGACGGAGATCATGCGTACTCCCAAGCGTTGCGGAACAGTCGGTCGGTCGGAATGTCAGCGACATCCACGATCTTGTAAGATCGAGGCGTAGAAGATACAACAACGCCATCCTGCATTACAACGACAGCAGGCACATCCTTGGCTGCGATCTCTTCAATCGTCAGGCCGCACTCGGCTGCTGGAATGATGACGGCCACGCCGCCATCGTCGGTGGGGTAAATGATGCGTTGGTTCATGGTTTACCTTTAGCGGAAGACTGCGACTGAAATAAGAGATTGGTCAGCGTTTGCATTAGTGCTACCGTTCTTTGAAAACACTCTCTGTGCAGTTGTCGATTTGCTACTAACGGAAACTTCTAGCAACCCAGACGCAACATCATTTCCGTTAGAACCGACAGCCGCATAATTTACATCCGCTATCGCAGTCGTGAAGTTCACAGTGTAGTCACCCACACCGTTGTCCGTGATGCTCGACACGTTACCTGAAGCACGAATTGCCACAGTACCCGTGCCGTTGAAGTTAACCCAAGCGCGGCAACCGTAGGCAGTGGCAGATGATCCATAACCAGAGTTAAATGCAAACACGCCGGACGAATTGAAGCTGGCGACATCTGCCGTCGTAGCCCCGGAGTTGCCCACCCCCAGCCGCACCGTGCCGTCAGGGGTACTGGGCTGATACAGCGTGAAGTTGTTGGTGGCTGTGACCGACTGGCCTACCTGCACGTTGTTGGTTTTTAAAGTGCTCATGTTTGTCCTTTAACGGAAAAAAGTAGCACAAACTCTTGTTGGATCAATTGTGGCAGATGTTTCATAGCAATAGATTTGACACGCTGATGCAGAATATGTGTGGTTTGCAAACGCACTTACAATAGTCTGGTTACCACCGCTATTATTATCACAAGCCCATCCAGCAACAGAATATGTGTCGTCAGGCATTGCGGTCGTAAAGTTTATGGTGTAGTTACCAGTCCCGTTATCCGTAATGCTAGACACGTTCCCACTGCCATTTATCGTCACAGTGCCAGTGCCGTTGAATTTCACCCAAGCCCTACAGCCATACGCCACAGCATCCGAGCCATACCCCGAGTTCATCAGCAAGTTGTTGCTGCCGTTTTGAATCACCGCCGTCCCGGTAGTCGTGGGCAACGTGAGCGTCAGGTTACTCGCCGTACTCGGCTCTTGCAGAGTGACGCTGCCGCCGCCGGAGGAGTTTAGTTTCAGGCTCATGCTGCGCCCTTCGGGTATTTGTCTTTCACCGCTTGCAGTTGCGCCGCCATTTCAGAGGGGAACACCCCAGCTTTAAACAACGCATCAAGTTGGTCACCAATCGGCGGGTACTCTGCGGCGCGTTGGGCTTTGTAGGCGTTGGGGTTGACCCATGCAGCAACAACAGCTTCATCAATTACAACCTTATTACCTTGTGCATCTCTTGCGCCAGCGCCATCGTCAATCGTGACCACAGTGGGATACAACGCATAAATTGCTTGGTGGTTCATCCTGCAATCTCCATAAGTGTAATAGTTGAAGCCCCGTATGACCCATCATTAGTACCGGCGTATGTTCTATTAATATAAGTTGTAGTTATTGATCGGCTATCAGCATACAACTCAACTTGGTAAGTAGTAGAGGAAGTTGTTGATGGAGAATCTAAATAGATAAAAGGTGCTGTGAAAATACCACCATTATCACCGCCAGAAAAACTTGTTGACGCACCAAAAGAGCCGGGTGAGCCTGTGCCATATGTGCCTAAATTTAACTGCGTTGCCCCTCTTTTAACACCATAACCTCGTCCGTAATTATTACCGCCGCCACCAATACTTAACTGCACCATAACTAAAATCTTACTAGAAGTGCTTACTGGTGTTATAGAAGCCGCCATCCCCGTAATATCTACCCATGAGCCTTTGGTGGTAGTGCTGAACACATCTACTTTATTTACGCTAACAACCTGCAACACCGACCCCGCAGGAAGGTCAGAAGTGGTCACAGCCCCAGCTTGAACTGCCGAGACACCGGTGGTTCCGTCAATAGTTACAGGCATATCACACCACCGTCCATGTTGAGCCAGAGGGAACCGTCACTACTGCGCTTGCGTCAATGCTGACCGGGCCGAACGTACCGGCGTTGCTGCCAGCGGGGATGCTGTAGCTCGTGGTCACCGTCTGGCCGTTCTCGATAAAGATGTTGTCATTGCCACCGCCCGTAGCCCCGCCACCCACAGCAGACCAAGCAGTCCCGTTGTAGCCCTCAAACTTGATGGTCGTGGTGTTAAACCGGAAGCCACCCTGTACAGGCGTGGGGCGCTCACCTGTCGTACCTACAGCGGGGACAAACTGGCCCGTGCTGCCAACAGTCAGCGTACCAGACGTTGGGTTAATGGCGTTGACTGCAATCGTGCTCATGCTTGTGCTCCTTTCAGCGCGGCGACATCTGCTTGCAGCGCGGCGATGAGGGCTTGTTGCTCTTGGATGGCTGCGGTCAGCGTGGCGACGAGGAAGCTGGTGTCGATGCCTTGATAGACGGGCTTGCCGTCAGCATCCACGGCGTCTTTTTCACCCGTCACGCAGTCAGGCACCACGGCTTGCAGTTCGTGGGCGATGAAGCCTTCACCGTCGCTGTCGTCTGCGTTCCATTTGTAGGTGCAGGGCTTAAGCAGCGCGACCTTCGCCAGAGCGCCGGTCATAGGCGCAATGTCATGTTTTAGGCGGTAGTCGGAGGAGGTGTTGTAAGCGGTTGCAGACCCGGTTACCGAAATTGAGCCTACCTGAGAAGTTCCTTTCCAGATAGAAACAATCGCTCCATCTGATCCAGATCGTTGCAATGCAAGCGGATCAGTACTGGCCGAAGAAATAGTGCAGACTGTGCCCTGCCAAGTAAATCCCGATGTGGTTGAAGATGAAAAGTTTGCAGTCGTTGTTCGACCCACCAGCAGATTCCCGCTGGAGTCGATACGGGCGCGTTCGGCACCGGCACTGCCACTATTTGTCTCAAAACTAATGTATGACGGGACATTGGAACCGGTAACCGTTCCAGTGGCGTACATAAAAATGCCGCCTGCGTATGTCCATGCTGAGTTTGCGTTCCGGCCAGAACATTGAAGGCTGAATAATTCATCGCCGGATGAAACAACAGAAGGCGATGCCGCAGTTCCTCTAGCCCTCCATGTTTCTATACGAGGGGCGTCATACGTTTGAGCTGACGAATAAGCAAATAACTGTAAACCCCCCCGAGAGGCTTCTATAAGATTCCTTATGCTCCCGCCCTGCACATCCAATTTGTATGCTGGCGAACTCGTCCCAATCCCCAAGTTCCCCGAGCTATCAAACCGCGCCACCTCCGCGCCGCCTTCAGCAAACGCAATAGTGTCTGCGGCGGGGAAGAACATCCCGGTGTTGGAATCTGCGCCCTGGACAGCAGGCGTGCCGGCGCTTCCATCGACGCCTGCGATGCCCGTGCTTCCGTTAATTGTTACAGCCATATCAAACCACCGTCCATGTTGAGCCAGAAGAAACCGTCACCGTGATGCCGCTATTAACAGAAACCGGCCCCGCGCTCATCCCATTGTCCGTGGCGGCAATCGTGTAATCAGCCGCAATCGCCTGCGTATTCACAAAAATGCCGTTGCTGGCGCGGGGCACTGTGGCGCTGAACTCACCCGTGCTGGGCTTGTAGAGCAGCTTGGCGTTGCTGGTAAATATCGTTGTAGGTGTGCCGGAGGTGGCTGAGGCAAACAGCGGAAAAAGGTTACTAGCCGTGCTAGTGTCGTTAGACAACGATGCGCCAGCAACAATCGGTGCCCAGGAAGTATTCGTGCCGTCTGTCGTCAGATACTCGCCTGAATTGCCCGTTTGACTAGGCGCAAGTGCATTAAATGCAGTATTCGCAGTCGTTTGACCCGTGCCGCCATTGGCAATCGGCAGCGTGCCCGTGACCTGGGTGGTCAGATCAACACCAGAAAGTGTGCCACCTAGTGTCAGGTTGCCCGACGAGGTGACCGTGCCCGACAGGCTAATGCCGTTGACCGTGCCCGTACCGCCCACGCTCGTGACCGTACCCACATACTGATCGTTTGAGGTGATCGTAAAGTTGGGGTAGGTGCCCGTGACAGCCGTCGTGCCCGCACCCGTCAACGCCACCGTCTGATCGGGAGCCGAGTTTGTAATGGTGAAACTGGGATACGTCCCGCTGGTGTTGATCCCCGTACCAGCAGTCAGGCTCACCGTTTGATCCGGGGCACTGTTCGTAATCACACCTGTCGCGCTGCTATAACTGATCCCAGTCCCAGCGCTAACCGAGGCCCGCGCCCTTGTGTCGGTATAGTAGAGGTTCGTACCCTCGTTGATGTTGGTCGTCGTCAGACTAACCGCACCCGTCTGCCCGTTGACCGAGGTCACCAAGTTCGACTGGTCGATCTTTTGCCAGACCGTGCCGTTGAACATCAACCAGTCGCCAATCTGCCAATCGGTAATGCCGTCTAGGTTGGTCGAGCCTGCCGTGGCCACAATGTAGTAGTAGCCGTTCACGCCCACGCCAGAGGCCAGCGTCGGAGTGTTGGTGCTAGCGTTCCAAGTGCCTTGGTACGACAGGCCACCCGCCACAGAGGCCCACGACACTATCGTGCCGTTGGTGGTCAGGAACTTACCCGCGTTGCCCGTCTGGCTGGGGTAGATGTTATTGATCTGGGTCTGGAGCGAGGCCAGTGTGTCGAGCACCGTCTGGCTCGTGCCACCACCATTGGTGATGACCTTGATCTTCTCAGCCAAGTCAGGGGCCACTACCTCGCCCACGTTGATCGTGCGGCCCGAGGACAGGCTAATGATCAGCGAGCCATCAAAGTCAATGTGCGCGTCGGTGACCGAGACACCGTCTACACCATCAATACCGTTGCGCCCGTCTAGACCCCTGTCGCCTTTGTCGCCTTTTGCGCCGTCTTTTCCGTTGCGCCCATCTTTACCATTTTTGCCATCTATACCATCGCGTCCGTCCTGGCCATCCTTGATGCTGGCGACGCGCTTCTCAATGGCTTTGCCCGTCTCGTCATACCGCGCCCGAATGTCGGCCTCCATTTTTTTAAGCGCTTGGAGAACCAAATTGACATTGGCTGCAATCTTTTGCTTTTGGAGTTCTTTGCTTTCGGCAATCGATTTGTGAATCGACTCTAGCGCCGCCAGCTTGTCGTCATCAGACATTGAATCGAGATCAATCATTTCAGTGCTCCCGACAGTTGGTCAAGGAACTCGTTCTCAACAGAGCGCAAATTTTCTTGCTTATTTGCCATCTGCAACTCAACGATCTTGGACTTGTTCTTGATGTCTGCTTCCTTGAGCATCAACTCAGCAATCTTGACTCGTTTATCAAACTCTTTGCCTTCGTTGTCGTTGGGTAGATTCTTCGTTAGCGCCGCCATGCTCTTGGCTTGCGATTCTTGCGGCATCAGCTGCGTCTCGGTCATCAGCTTGGCAGCTTCTGCCCGATTCTGCTCGGCCTGCGTCGTCTGCACCGCAATCTGAGCCTGCGCCGCTTGCAAGGCCAGTTGCTGCTGCATCTGTTGGAGTTGCTGGGCCTCTGGGTTTGGCTGGCTCATCTGGTCAAGCGCTGCGATCAACTCGTAGCGGTTGGTCAGGCTCGAATTGTTCAAGATGCCCTTCAAGATCAGCGGCAACACAGGCGTATTCGGCCCCAGCGTCTGCAAGAGACCAATGAACTGCTGCTGCTCGTACTCGCGTGCAATGATGCCCAAGGTCGCCGTCGGGATAAAGCGCATATCCACCGACGGATACCGCTCGGGGTCGAACTGCATGAACCGAAACGCCGCCTTCTGGATGAACGGGATCAGGAAGTCTTCCTGGAAGTTCACCAGCGTGCGCTTGTACTTCTTGATGATGGTCGCCACCGCCATGCTCATGCCAGCGCCGTCCCGGTTGCCTTGGCTGACCATGCCCTGGCTGTCCATCGTGCCGGTGGCTTGCAACAACATCCGCTCAAACTCTTTGGCTGTGGACAAGTTGTTCAGACTCGTCTCGCCAAACTTGAACGGGTACAAAATCTCAGCAGGGTTGCCGTTAACCAAGAACGCCTTGCCCGGTTTGACCTCAAACTTCGCACCCCGAGGCAATCGCGTTGCATCCAGACCCA
>Ga0315903_10011159_pt1 | contig 10619 bp, 7 predicted proteins | sample LakEriMetagenome_7_FD_203524 | JGI IMG/M metagenome (GOLD analysis project Ga0315903, IMG submission 203524) | Freshwater fungal communities from buoy surface, Lake Erie, Ohio, United States - Buoy 2 MA119 | ecosystem: Environmental > Aquatic > Freshwater > Lake | place: USA: Lake Erie, Ohio... | reverse complement strand
AGGATTGTGCCGATAGAGCCAGCGGGCTGTTACGCGCCCGCTGGCATTCGACACGTTTCACCCTGGGTTGCGAGGCCGCATGATGGACCACCGTGAGACCTGTGCGTGGGCGCTTGCTGCGACGGATATTCCCTGGAATCTTCGCCGACGCGAACCGGTTCTCCACGCCCTCAGCGGTGCCTTCGATACGTTGCGCCAGCGGTTCCTCCGGCACGACAAGATGGCGGCCATGGTCGCGCGGATGCTCCGTGACGCGGCCGACGGCAGCGCCGAGGGATCGATCCGATTCGTGGATGTCGGCTGCGCGGAGGGCGGCCGCGCACTCCGCATCGCCGATCGCCTGCCGCGGAGCGTGGCCGGCCGTCTCGAACCGATCGGGATCGAGGTTTCGAACTACCTCGCCCGTCTGGCCCGCCGCGCGTTCAACGGCCGGGGCGGCCGCTGCATCCAGGGCGCCGCGATCGACGGCCTCGACCACGTGGAGCGCGGCAGCGTTCACGTCATCGCGCTCTCGCGCACCCTCGAGCACGAGACGTCCCCGCTGCCGCTGCTGCGCCGCTGTCGCGAGCGGCTTGCCCTCGACGGCAGGATCGTCGTCAAGGTGCCCAACCATGCCTGCGTCGGCCGGCGGCTCCGCGGCAGTCGCTGGTATGGCTATCGCTGGCCTGATCACGTCAACTCCTTCACCCCGGAGACGCTCGCCGCCTTGGCGCGGGCCGCGGGGCTGCGGGTTGTGAGAATGAACGCGCTCGACCGCTCGCCGCTGAGCGACTCGCTCTACGCCGTGCTCGGCCGCGATGCGTCGTCCCGCGATACCGTGCCTGCCGTGCCATCCCCCATGCGCAAGGCGGCCTGATCAAGAACTGGTGCCCGAAGGAAGCGTCATGCCGTCAGGCGTACGGTCGTCCCAGGAAGCGTAACGCCGTCAGGCGTACGGTCGTCCCAGGAAGCGTAACGCCGTCAGGCGTACGACTGCCCTCTGCCCCCATCGCTCACGCGGCGCGGCGGATCGTCGCCCGCGTACAGCCGCGGAGCATGCCGGCGAGTTCCGCGGCCTGCGCATCCCAGAACCGGATGCCGTCCGCCGCGAACGCCATCGGCGATCCAGGAGCGAGGCGATCGATCATGCCGACGGCATCGACGACCGCCGCTCGCAGCGCCGTGCCGTCGTCGGCGAAGGGAATCACCGTCCCATTGCGGCCCGGCAGGATGTCTTCGACCACGCCGCCGGCGTCGGTGGCGATCACCCACACGTTCCGGGCGATCGCCTCGCGAACCGTAAGCCCGAAGCTCTCCTTCCACTGCGTGGGAAACAGGAGCACGTCGATGTCGGCGAAGAAGTCGTCGATCGTGCGGTGGGTGTAGGCGGGCACCACCTCCACGTGCGGCAGGCCGGCGATGGCATCGGCGCCAAACGACGAGAACCCGAGGTTCAGCGTGTTGTCGGCGAGCACGAGCGTGGCGGGGAGGTGGCCCAGCTCCGCAAACACCCTGCGCACGAGGTGGAAGCCCTTGATCGGCGTGTTGCCGCCAACATATCCCACCCGCACCCGGCCGTCGCGGCGGACGCGGGCCCCGGAGCGGGGCGGCGCCACGCCGTTCTTGTTGACGAGCACCCCGGGAAACCCGTTGGCCGCGTGGAAGTCGGCGAAGAACCGGCTCGGGGCCATGAGCAGGTCGGCCGCGGCCAGCGCGTCGCGGGTCCGCCGGATCCGCCCCGGCAGCGTTCGCGCGTTGTCGACGCAGGCCGCGCACACGTCCGCATCGATCCGCTGCTGGTGGCAGGAGCGGCCCTGCCGGTCGATCATGAACTGCCGCCCGCAGAGCCACCAGGCATCGTGCAGCGTGACGGCGTAGGCGACGCCGCGCGCGCGGCACCTCTCGACCGCCCCGATGCCGATCCCCTGGATGCAGTGGAAGTGCACGACGTCGGGTGACACCGCGTCGAGCACCTCGTCAAAGCACTCGGCCGCCGCGGGGTTGTCGAACCCGCCGGGGCCGTCGTGCGCCCCGTCGGGCAACCCCATGCCAAAGACGCCGATGCCGTCGTACTCGTAGCGATGCAGCGCGTGCGGTGGCGCGACGGTGGTGGGCACGGTGGTGAAGACATGCACGTCGATGCCGTGCTGGTCGTGCAGCAGTCGATTCACGCTCTCCGCGACGATCGTCGCGCCGCCGAACGTCCGCGGCCCGTAAAAGACATTGACCGAAAGCACCTGCAACCGGGTGCGGCCGCGACCGTCGGCGACGAGCGGCGCCACCTGCCGGTGCGCGATGCGGGCCGGCGCGGCGTCGCGAAGGACCGTCGCGCGGGCGGCGGCTCCGATCCGTCGCCGGCGTGCCGGCTCGGTCACGAGGCTCGCAAGCGCCTCCTCCCACGACTGGTCGTCGTCACTGAGTAGTCCGTTGACGCCATCGACGATCATGGACGCGAACGCGGCCCGGGGCGAGCAGACGCTCGGCAGGCCGAGGATCGACGCCTCCAGATACTTGATCGCGCTCTTGGCATCGCTGAACGCGGCATCCTCCAGCGGGGCAATGGCGATGTCGCCGCCCGCCAGGACGTGGAGGTAGTCCTCGAACCCGCGTGCCGGCAGCCGTTCGATCCGGTCGGCGTGCCGCTCGAGGCACGCGGGCACCGCCACCGACCCCACCAGCCGCAGCCGTGCCTGGGAACAGCGATCGAGCACCCGCGCGATCGCCGGCGCCGCCTCCAAGAAGTCGACGTCGTGGGCGTTGGTGCCCGATCCATACACGATCCGCACGAGGCTCTCGTCCGCCGCATGGGCCCCATCCGCCTCGTGGCCCTCATCCGCAGCCGCACGGGCCGCCTCCGCGGCCGCCAGCGTCTGCGCATCGAGTCCGTTCACGATCACGCACACGTCGTCCATCCCCGCCCGCTCCATCGCCTCGGCGAGCCGCGGAGTCGATGCGATCGCGGCATCGCAGGCGAGCATCGCCCGGCGATAGAGATCGGCGCCGTGCACAAGCGCTTCGATCGTCCTGCGGCCCAGTCTGGTGAGGCCCTCACTCGCGCGAATGGCCGCCTCGTCGAAGATCAGGTCGTCGGCCTCCCACCAGGTCGGCACCCGCAGCCGACGTGCCTCCGCCACCAGGGCGAGCACGCTCTCCTCCGCCGGCACCCGGTAGAAGATCGCATGCGAGTGGGTCTGGAGCGCCGCTCGGCAGGCAGCCCGATCGCCCCACGATCGCCAGGTGCACTCGACGCCGAGCCGCCGGAAGGCCTCCTGCCGCTGCACAACCCGATACTTGAGGCACTGGGGAATGCTCGCCTCCGCGACGATCAGCACCCGCGTCGCCAGGCAAAGCGGTGCGGACCGCGTCAGTCCGCGACCATACTCCTCGGGCACCGGGGCGGTGCCGCGGCGCTTCCGTAGCCGGCGCACGGCGCGCTCCGCGTGACGGAGGGCGTCGCGAACGGTGCCGCACGCATCCCGGACGGTCTGCTGCCACCCCGGGTGGCCCGTGGGCAGTGCCGCCTCCTCGACCTCGACGGACTCGTCGGGTCGCCTGATCCTGAAACGTCGTTCCTGCATTCGTTCCCCCCCGGGAGCGTCCGCCCCTCCGGCCCGCAGCTCACGCCGCGCGACGTGATGGCGGTCGTCGCCACCACGCCAGCCGCGGCCACTGCAGCCGCTCACTCCCCCGCGTGCTGCGGCCGCGCTGCCCTCGCGCTGCGGCTCCCGTGTGTTCGTGCACCGCCGACCGCTGCCACTCCGCGAGCAGGTGTGCCCGCAGGGCCGTGGGCGCGGTGTCACACTCAACGCTCTCCGGCGATGCCGCCGCACTCGAGCCCGCGAGTTCCTGGAGCTGCCGGTAGAGCGTGATCGCTTCGGGGCACATGGCCGCCAGCAGCGCAGGCCGGCCCGCATCCGCGTCCTGCCGGAGCAGCGAGGCGTCGTAGCAGTCGGGCGGGTCGCCGAGCGGCACACCGAGCCGCTGGCGAATCGAGTTGCACAGCCCGCGCGGGTCGGCCACCGCCTGGGCGGCCTCGCAGACGAGCGTGGCCTCGGGATGTCGGGCGGCGAACTCGAGCGCGAGCCGGTTGTAGTGCAGCCAGATGTCGAGCGCGAACGCCGGGTTGTGGCGAAACGCCGTCTCCCCTCGGCGGTACAGCGAGTCAACCACCTCCCAGGGCCTGCGGAACATGAGCAGGAAGCGTCCGCCGGGCAGCAGCCTCCGCCAGACGTCGAGGAACAGCGTCGTTCGCGGCTCCTTCCAGCCCCAGGTTCGGTCGCGGCCGGCGCGGGTGGCGACGAGTTCGGTCGCCAGGCGATGCAGCGAGGGCGAGAGCGCGATTGGCGACTGCGTGGTGTAGCCCTCAGACACGATGCCGTTGGCGACGAGCGCCGTGCGGTGGAACTCGAGGATGCCCACGTCCTCGAAGTGGCCGCGCGGATTTCCGGGCGACGACTCGAGGAGTTTGTCGCCGAGATGCACGCCTGCCCCGGCCACCAGCGACGCCACGAACGACGTCCCGGAGCGGTGCATTCCGCAGATGATCAGTGGACGCTCCCCCCCGGGACCGTCGCTGGCAGTGACGCCGGCGCTCATGTCTCTCCGATCGCGTTGCCTCGCCCGATCAGACCCCCGAGGGGTGGAGATCGACACGCCCCCGTGGAGATTTGAGGACGCCGAAGTGGGGCAAGCCGGGCATTCGGGGCAACGCCGGCATCAGGCCGCGGTGGTCACCCCATCCGCCGCCGCCTCCCCGGTCCGCCATTCTTCGTAGAACCAGTCGCCGCCGACGGAGTCGATCCGCCGGTTCGCGACCGAGGCGTCGGCCGGAAACCGCTCCAGGAGCATGTGAGGCAGCGGGAAGAAGTGGAGGTGGAGATCGAACGTGTAGCGATGGGGTCGCTGCCGCGGCACCACCACGATCAGTCGCCGCGCCGCCACGCGGCGGAGTTCGTGGACGGCCGCATCGAGCCGCTGCACGTGCTCGAGCGTGTGCGTGCACACGACGGTGTCGAACGAGCGGTCGGCGAAGGGCAGCCGCTGCACGTTCGCCTCGACGAACCGCACGTGGGCGTGTCGGCTCCGGGCCTCCGCATCGATGGCGATGTCGCAGGCGGTCACCTCGTGCCGCCGGCCGAGCATGCCGGCCAGATGGCCGCGGCCGCAGCCGACCTCGAGCACCCGCGGCCCCACGACACGATCGGTGATCCGGGCGATGCAGGCGGCGTTGAGATCGGTGTCCCGCCGCACGTGCACGCCGGCCGTCTCGCGATACACGCGAAGAAACGCCTCCTCATCGAGATCGAGCGCCTGGTCCTTGAACTCCATGAACGTCCGGGCGTGTCGGCCAAACAGCATCCGAAACGGCAGCCAGATGAACCACGGCTGATCCCGAAGGATGGGCGGCAGGCAGGCGTCGAGCACGAAGTGCACCGCAAGGGCGGCGCCGCGGCTGATCCTCATGCGGCCGTCTCCTGCTTCGATGTCATCCGGGCCTCCCTGGTCGTCGCTGGCGATGGTCGGTCAGGCCGCCCGCCGACGCTCCGCGGCGTCGCCTCGCGACGCCACCCGCCGGGCGACGAGGTAGACGGGCCGCCCCTTCGCCTCGTCCACGATCTGGGCGATGTATTCCCCTTGGATCGCCATCAACCCGAACTGCACCGCGGAGGCGACCGTCATGAAGAGCACGAGCGTCGTGTAGCCCGACGGCGGCTTACCGACCATCCAGCCCACCACCGAGTAGGCCGCGACGACCATGCTGATCGCGAACATCACCAGCGCCGCTGCGAAGCCGGTTCGCAGCGGCGCCGACGAGAACGAGAGCGAAGCGTCTCGCGCCAGCGCGAGCAGCCGGCGGCCGTGATACTTCGACGTCCCTGCGACGCGGGCGGCGGCGGCGTACGGGATCACGATCCGCCGAAATCCGACCCACTGCACGAAGCCACGCAGGAACCGCGTCCGTTCGCGAAACTCCCGCTGCAGCACTTCCACCACCGGCGGACCGATCAGGAAGAAGTCCGAGACGTTGGCCTCGACTGGAAACCGCGCCAGGCGATCGAGTGTCCGGTAGAACGCCCGATTCAGCAGCCGCCTCACGGCGGTCTCGTCGGCGCTCTCCTGTCGCTGCATGAGCACCACGTCCCAGCCCTCGCTGGCCAATGCGAACGCCCGCGGAATCTCGGCCGGCGGATGCTGCAGGTCGGCGTCGAGGAAGGCGACGTGATCGGCAGTGGCATGGTCGAGACCGGCGAGCATCGCCGCCTCGTGGCCGAAGTTGCGGGAGAGGTGGATCACCTCCGCGTCGCCGCGGTCGGCGAACCGGTCGAGGATCTCACCCGACCGGTCGATCGAGCCGTCGTTCACATACAGGATCCGGGCGACGACACCCCGCGACGCGAGCGTGGCGACCGCCCGCGACACCTCGGCGTGGAAGGCCGGCAAGGCAGCCTCCTCGTTGTAGACCGACACGACGATGTCGAGACGCGGCGCGGCGTGCATGGCGGGCTTCCGGGGGGTGGGGAGCGTAGCAGCCGGCGAAGACGGGCCGAAGGGCGGAACCCGGCGGCAGGCATGGGTTTGGCCTCCTCGCAGGCAATCCGGGCAGCCTTGGCAATCCTCGGCGACGACCCGGCGACCGTCCACGCGGGCTGCATGCTCCACGCGATGTGGCACGCAGCCGGCTGGCTGCGGTCGTTGCCCTGATCCGCCCACCTGAAGCCGGCTGCCCTGCCGGTCTCGATCGCGTCGCTTCGGTCGCGGCACCTCGAATCCGCCGCGGCCGAGTGTATGCTCCGCCGGTCGCCGGAAGGTGGCCGGCGCACGGCCTCCGCCAGCAGCACCCCACCGGAGTGATGGCCCATGCGCGATCGGAGCTCGCCGATCCAGGACTTCCTCGAGTTCCTCCACGCCACCTATGCCGATTTCCGCGAGGGCGAGGTCGCGACCTACATCCCCGAACTGGCCAACGCCAATCCGGAGAGTTTTGGGATCTGCGTCGCCACCGCCGACGGCTTCGTCTACGAAGTCGGCGATTCGCGGAAGGAGTTCACGATCCAATCGATCTCCAAGCCGTTTGTGTATGGTCTCGCGCTTGACGAGCGTGGCCCGGAGCACATGTTCACGAAGGTCGGCGTGGAACCGAGCGGCGATGCCTTCAATGCCATCAGCCTCCACAAGACGAGCGGCTGCCCGCTCAACCCCATGATCAACGCCGGGGCGATCGCCACCACCGGCCAGATTGGGGCCTCCCCGCCCGAGCCGTGCTTCGAACGGATCCTGGACATGTTCTCCCGATACACCGGCCATGCGATGCACATTGACGAGGCGGTGTACGAATCCGAGAGCCTCACCGGGCACCGCAATCGGGCCATCGGCCACCTCCTGCGCAACTTCGACGTGCTCGAGGGCGACCCGACCGCGGCGGTGGACACGTATTTTCGGCAATGCGCGATCGCCGTGAACTGCGTCGACCTCGCGCTCATGGGGGCCACGCTGGCCAATCAGGGCGTCAACCCGCTCACCGGAACGAGGGCGATCAAAGACACACATGTCCGCAGCGTGCTCAGCGTGATGGCTTCCTGCGGCATGTATGACTTCTCGGGCGGCTGGATCTACAACGTGGGCATGCCGGCCAAGAGCGGCGTCGCTGGGGGCGTGGTCGCCGTCCTGGCGGGCCAGTTGGGCATCGGCGTCTACTCCCCACGGCTCGACTCCCAGGGCAACAGCGCCCGGGCGCTCCAGGTCTGCAGGGAACTCTCGCAGGCCTGGCAGTTGCACCAGTTCAATCCGCCTTTTTGTGCACACACGAGCCGGCGGATGCGGTGCACCGGTGCGGAACGGCACTCCAGCCGCATCCGCCATCCCACGGAACGGGCCTGCCTCGGCGAACACGGCGGTCAGATCCACCTCTTCGAGATCCAGGGCAACCTGGCCTTCGCCACGGTCGAGCCGATCATCCGCGACGTCGTCAGCTGCACCGGTCGCCGGCGGGGCGTGATCCTCGATTTCCACCACGTCACCGGGATCAACCGCGTCGCGTCGCAGCTGCTTGCCGAACTGGCCGACACACTTGGCCACCAGGGAACGACGATCTTTTTCACGTCCACGCAGCAGCTTCCGCTGCTGCGGCAGGACGTGGCCTCCCATCTCGCCGACGCCGCCGCCGTCGAGCGCGTGTTTCGGTTCCGATCGACCGATGCCGCGCTCGAATGGTGCGAGGACGATCTGCTGCACGAGCTCATGCCGACGGGGCTGTTGACGGTGGACGACCTGCGGCTCTTCGAGATCGCCTCCGGCCTCGCCGACGAGGAACTCGGCGTGTTCAGCGGATTGATCGCCAGGCGGTCCTACGCCCCCGGAGACTACGTGATTCGCCGCGGCGACGAGGCGACGAGCCTCTTCCTCGTGACGATGGGCGTCGTCGGTGTCTGGCTGGGCGACCATGAGAGCGGCAAGCGGGTGGCCAGTTTTTCGGTCGGGACGATGGTGGGCGAGATGGCGTTCCTCGACGGGGCTCAGCGGTCGGCGAACGTGGTGGCCGAGGGCGAGGTGGAATGCGCGGTGTTCGAACTGGTGGATTTCAACCGTCTGCTGGAAACCCACCCCCAGCTCCACACCAAGATCCTGCGAAACATCGGCGTGTCGCTGGCCACAAAGCTGCGGAAGGTCAACGAAGACGTGCGGATCCTGATCGCGGAGCGGGAGTGACCGCGAGCGGCGTGGTATCGGATGCGCTGACCAGGCAGACTCTGCGGCCGCGCGCCGGCTGTTTCCGGACTGACCAAAGGCGGCGGATCCCGTTCACCAACTGGTATGATGACGGCCTTACGGGGTCCCTACTCGAAGGGTCATATCATGTCCCGACGATGGCTTCGCGGTGGTGTGGCGATTCTGCTGGCGCTTGGCAGCCCCGCTTTGCGGCTCCAAGGCGTTCACGCCCAGCAGCCTGTCTCCGCTGCCGGCATCCCGGAACCTGCCGCGCCGACGCCCGCCACGCCGGCTTCCCCGACACCCGTCGAAGCCTTTCTGCCAGCCGCGGCCATCCCGCGGCCGGTGCTCGACCATCCACTCCATGCCGTGTTGAAGTTCGCCCACAGCGAGCGAGCCTACCTGCAGCAGACCATCCGCGACTTCACGTGCCGGGTCACCAAGCGTGAGCGCATCGACGGCGAACTACAGGACTATTACTACATCGACATGCGCGTCCGTGAACAAACCTCTGCGGGCGGGCGAGTGACGCAGCCGCTCAGCGTGCTGCTCGAGTTTCTCGGCCCCTCCGACGTCGAAGGCCGGAGAGCCCTGTTTGTCGCCGGCCAGAACGACGACAGGCTGCTGGTCCGCAAGGGCGGCAGACGCTTCAGCCACGTCGTCATCGACATCGACCCGTTTGGCTCCATCGTCAAACGGGAGAGCCTCATGCCGATCACCGAGATCGGGTTCTCGCATCTGCTCGACCGGACGATCCGCACCCTGCAGCAGGATGTGGCGGCCGACCCGTCCGGTGACAACACGATCGTGGAGCGGATTACCACCGCCACGATCAACGGCCGCCCCTGCGAAATGCTGCGAATCACGCACCCGCTGCGCCGCGACGGCCTGCAGTTCTTCAGCGCCAGCATGGCCATCGATTCGGAACTGCACGTGCCCGTGCGTTTCGACGTGTATGACTGGCCGGAGACGCCCGGCCAACAGCCACCCTTGATGGCCGAGTTCACGTATACGAACGTGACGCTCAACGCGGACCTGGACGACGCGACCTTCAAGCCGGCGATTCTTCGGGGCCCGTGATGACGTCGCCATGCCGCTCACGCGGTGACGCTTTCTGAGCCGAGCCGTACGCCTTACGAGGAAATCGGGGACGGGAGCGATTTCCGACATTGGCGGCGTTTTACGTAGCCGCAGGTTGGTAACCTGCGGTGCATCCCGCCCCGGACCGAGAGTCAACGCGGCGTTGACTCGGCCGTACGCCTCACGGCGTTACGCTTCCTGAGTTCGGTGTCAGGAAGCCCAATCGCGTGAGCGATGGGACGCCGACGGCACGGACGTGCTGCAGATCTTCGCCAACACCGGCGGCCGCTCGGGCAACTTCTCGGCGGTGAATGCCACCGGCCTCGCGGCAGGACAGTCGGCCACGTTCAACCCGACAACGGGCTTCATCACGGTCGTGCCCGAGCCCTCGACGATCGCCCTCATGGCATCCGCCAGTGCAGGCCTCGCCGGCATGATGCCGTGGCGGAAGCGGCGGGCGGCGAAGGCCGCGGCCTGACGCTCCAGATCTCGGCGGCCACTCCGCCAACTCGGTGCTCCCGGCCGCGAACCGTGTCGCTGCGGATATAATGGGAATATGTCTAGCATCAACGACTCCGGAAAGGTCGCCGAACCGACTCTCACTTCTCCGTATCGACGGCGGTGGGACCTGTTCGAGGCCATCTGTGGCGACAGGGTGCGGGCTGATGATGCGGCGTGGGCCGCTGCCCTCTCACCCGCGGAGCGTCTGGCCGTTGCCGACGACCTGCTCACCACGATCCGGGCGGTGCGTGTTGCCGCGGGAGACTGGGAGGCGGTGGACAATCGGGCTTGGTGTGAAACGCTCGCCGAGCGGGATCGACAAGTGGCAGCCTTTCGCCGCCTGGACGAGGTAA
>Ga0315903_10011158_pt1 | contig 10619 bp, 8 predicted proteins | sample LakEriMetagenome_7_FD_203524 | JGI IMG/M metagenome (GOLD analysis project Ga0315903, IMG submission 203524) | Freshwater fungal communities from buoy surface, Lake Erie, Ohio, United States - Buoy 2 MA119 | ecosystem: Environmental > Aquatic > Freshwater > Lake | place: USA: Lake Erie, Ohio... | reverse complement strand
GACCGCAATGGCCCTGACCGCATCCAGCATGGCCGCAGCCAGCCGGACCGCACTGGCCCGCCGCGCAGCCCGCGCCGGCGCATCCCGGTGCTGGCATGCCATACCCGAAATGATCCCCAGCCGTTGCGAGGCGGAGGCCCGCGGTGGCCAGGGCGACACAACCCGCGAGGAGCGTGGTGATGAGAACGCGGCGATCCATGATGGAAGATTCTCCGGGATCAGTACCAGTAGGCGTGCACGTCGGTTCGCATGCCGGTCACGCCCGCAGGGCGGATGTAGCGGCGACGGTGCTTGTAGAGGAACTCGTGCGGCATGAACGGCGGGTAGGTATTCCAGGTGTGGCCCACTCGGGGCGGCACCGGCCGCGGCGAGACATAGAGCTGCGCCCCCATGCCCGGATAGCCACCAGCCGGCACGGGCGGCACATAGAAGTTGTAGAAGACGTCGGGGGTGGGCCCGGAAGCGCCGCCGTCGATCGGAATCGCGAAGGCGGAGACGGCGGCGAACGCCTCGGCGACGAGGAGCGTCGCGAGCATCCAGGGCCGGTTCGAGCAGACACGCAGCATCGGGGCACCTCGTGGACGGAGCCAGACGTTTCCGGGATCGCCCCGGCAACCGAAACTTCGGCCGGAACGCGTCCTGCGCATCACTCCGCCAATGCCTCGGATGCCGGTTCTTCCTGACAGGCACACCTTCCGCAGCCATCGCAGTGAAGGCTCGCGACCGTGTTGCTTCCAACGCACTCCAGCCGCGCGACGATCCTGCCGCGAGCACATTTTGGATAGGTGCAGCGACGAGTTGGCACACCTGAGCGGGTAGGCGAGGGGGTCGGCGAACGCTCGAGGAGCCTTGGGCGTATCCTCGCCCCGGCGACAAGACTTTTGCCGCCCCCGAGCCGGCGATACACGCATCGAACGACGGCCCCCGACCGCCCGCCCCAAAGTCCCCGCGACCCGCAAAGCCGGCCCCACTTGCCAAGCCTGCCATCCGGGATCACAGTCTGGGGGCCAAAACTCGGGAAAACCAATGGTCAAGACAGCCAAACGACCAGCCGCAAAGAAGCCCGCCAAAGCGAACGGGAAGCCTGCAAAGGCCGCCGCCGTGGAGCAGGAGCCGGCGCCGGCCATGAACGGCGAAGCCACTGCCCCCACCAAGCCCACCGCCAAGCGCCGGGCTACCGCCCAGAGCCTCGCCGCCGGACAGCGCGACATCTCGGTGAGCGAGTTCTTCGCCAAGAATCGCCACCTGCTCGGGTTCGACTCGCCCCGCAAGGCGCTGCTCACGAGCGTGAAGGAGGCGGTCGACAACTCGCTCGACGCCTGCGAGGAGGCGGGCATTGTTCCCGAGATCTGGGTGCACATCGAGCAGGTGGGCGATGCCGGCACCCGCTACCGGATGGGCGTGCAGGACAACGGCCCCGGCATCGTCAGCAAGCAGATTCCGCTGATCTTCGGCAAGCTGCTCTACGGCTCCAAGTTTCACCGGCTACGGATGAGCCGCGGCCAGCAGGGCATCGGCATCTCGGCCGCCGGCATGTATGGCGTGCTCACCACTGGCAAGCCGGTGAAGATCATCTCCAAGATCGACGCCAAGCACCCCGCCCACTACTCCGAACTGCGGATCGACACCAAGACCAACCAGCCGGAGATCTTGAACGGCAAGGGTGACGGCGTGGACATCCCCGCCGGCAAGGGCGGCGCGGAGTTGATGAAGAAGCACTCGATCGAGTGGGTCGCCGAGAACGACAAGGGCGAGCCGGTGAACCACGGCACCCGCGTGACGATCGAGATGGAGGCCAAGTTTCAACGCGGAAGGGGCAGCGTCGAGGAGTATCTCGAACAGACCGCGATCTCCAACCCGCACGCCCGGATCCACTTCCAGGGGCCCGACGGGCCTGAACGGATTCTCGAGCGATCGACCGACGACCTGCCGCCGGAGCCCAAGGAGATCAAGCCGCATCCCTACGGCGTGGAACTCGGCCGACTCGTGACGATGCTCCAGGAGCATCCCAAGATCACGCTGGCGCAGTTTCTCACGCAGTCGTTCTCCCGCGTCTCGCACGGCACGGCGAAGAAGATCTGCGACATGGCGAAGCTCTCGAGCCGCGTGACCACGGGAAAGCTCGGCCGCGGCGAGGCCGACGCGCTCTTCAAGGCCATTCAAGAGACGAAGATTCCGCCGCCGGCCACCGACTGCGTGGTGCCGATCGGAGAGCAGCGGCTTCTGGCCGGACTCCGGCAGGTCGTTCCCGGTGAGTTCTTCACCGCGGCCACCCGCCCGCCATCCGTTTACCGCGGCAACCCGTTCGTCATCGAGGCGGCGCTCGCCTACGGCGGCGGCGTGGCGGCGCAGAAGATCAGCCGCGACGGGCTCGGCGAACTCGCCTCCGAGAGCGATGCCCGAAGCCTGCGGCAGTTCCTTACCACCACGTTCACCGGCATGGGCGGCGAGGCGGCCGACAAGATCCTCGCCGAGGCCCAGCTCGCTCCGCGGCAGAGCCCGTCGAAGCTCAAGAAGCCTCAGCTCGACGCCCTGCACGGAGCCATGCAACACGTCAACGTGGACGAAGGGCAGAGCATGAACGTGCTGCGGTATGCCAACCGCGTGCCGCTGCAGTTCCAGCCCGCTGCCTGCGCGGTCACGCAGACGATCACCTCGACCAACTGGCGATCGTACGGCCTCTCGCAATCGCGCGGTGGCCTGCCCAATGGCCCCGTGACGGCGATGGTGCACGTGGCGAGTGTCTGGGTGCCGTTCACCAGCGAGTCGAAGGAGGCGATCGCCTCCTATCCGGAAATCCAGAAGGAGATCCGCCTCGCGCTGCAGGCGGTGGGCCGCAAGCTCGGGATGTACATGCGGCGGCGGCTCCGCGTGGCCCAGGAAGGCCAGCGGCGCAGCATCTTCCTCCGCTATCTCGGCGAAGTGGCCTCGGCCGTGGCGCAGATCAACGGTCAGGACCGCGGCAAGCTCTATGAGCAGCTGCTCGCGGTGGCGAAGAAGAAAACGGCCGAGGCCGACGTGAAGCTTGACGACCGCGGCCGGCCGATCCAGGAGGAAGAGGATCTCGAACTCGGCGACAACTGCATCATCGTGCCGCAGGTGATGCCCGGCCAGGCCGACGGCGATGTGGCCACGGCAAAGAAGGAGCCAAAGGCCAAGGGCCGGAAATCGAAGATCGCGACGGTCGAGGACGACGAACCCGAAGCCCCAGCCGCGAGTACGAAACACGCTGCAGCGAAGAAGAAGGCGACGGCGACGAAGAAACCCTCGCGGCGGAAGAAGTAGCTCGGGTTTTCAACCTGAGTCATACGAGTTCCCCGTGACCCTTGCGCAGCCTCTGAACCCCGTCCCAAGCGAGATTCAGCCGTACCACTCACGCGGCTACGCTTCCCGGATCAGGAAGCCCAATCGCGTGAGCGATGGGGGCGATCGCGAGGATCACGTGTGACCCGTGTGAGCTCTCTGCTCAAACGCTTCGGAGTAACCGCCGCGAGGCACACGTCTCACCGGCTTCGGCGCGTGCTTCCGATCCGGCTGCTCCCCATTCCTGAATCACATGCGAGCCCAAGGTAAACGTGAAGACACACAGGTTGAAAACCTGTGCTACGAGAAGACCCGAGTGATGTGGCCGAGCCGGCGCGCCCCCATCCCTCATGCGATGGGGCTTCCTGATGCAGGCTGCGAGGGGCTGCCCGTTCCCGGGAGCCGGCGTTGCTGACGAGCGCAGCCATGGATGGCGGAGCGAAGTCAGCATCGAGCGAGAGAAGGCCTGGAGGGCCGTAGCGAGTGTCCGGCGATCGGCACGGGCAGCCCCGAGCCTGGCGAACGCTTCCAGATTCAGTGCGACCCGCGTCAGCCCTCCTACCGGCCCGCCTTCAGCCGCTCAACCTCGGCCTCGAGCTTCTTGATCCGCTCGTCCATCTCCTGAAACTTTTTCCTGGCCTGCTCCATCCTTTCGTGAGCCTCGGCCATCCGCTTGCGGCCCTCTTCCATCATCGTCCGCATCCGCTCCTGCACCTCTGGCGGCATCGCGGCCAGCGGCGGCCTCGATCGCTCGCCACGGCCGGCCTCAGCGGGCCGTGGTGACCACGGGTTGCTCATCCGGTGCCCGCGGTCGAGTTTCTGCTCGATCCGCTCGAGGCGATCGATGATCTCGCTCACCCGTCCCATCGCGTCGGCCCGCGTTCGCTGCATGTGCTCCATTCGCATGTGGGGCGGAAGGCCGCCGGGACCACGAAAAGCAGGACCGCGCGTGCCAGAGCCATGTGAACTGGGACCATGACCACCAGGCCCCTTGCCCGAACTCATCCCGCGACGACCACGACCATCCCACTCGGGCCGCTCGCCACCACGGCCATGGCCGCCATGGGCTTCCTCGTCGTCCTCATCTTCATCTTCGTCTTCGTCATCCTCATCTTCGTCTTCGTCTTCGTTGTGCTGCTCGGCCTCGGCACCATCCTCAGCGACCAGCGCCACCACGCCCATCCACGACGCGATGGCCCGCTGGAACGGCGTGGGAGCCAGTTCCGTGGCGAGCACCGGCCCCATGCAGACCATCAGGAGCAGGACCATGGCGCACACGATGAACGAAACAAGCCGGATGCGACGATTCATGAAAACGTCCTCGGAAAAGAGCGGAAAAGTCCCACGGCCTGCGGTAGGCCCGCAGCCGACAGTATTCTGCCGTTCCCCTATGAACGCCCCACCGCCCGAAAAGTTTCGCGACCCAAGCCTCGTTGATTTCGGAGGCAACGCGGCAGGAGAAGGCCGCCGACTGGAGCGGCTCGGGGGCGTGCTCGTAGACAGGCCGCTCCCGCAGACGGATGACCGCCGCCGCCTTCCCGGGCTCTGGCAAGACGCGGCTGCGATCTACCGAGCCAGCCCTGCGGCCACAGGCAGTGACAGCCCGGCGGGTGGCACGTGGGAGTTCCCGGGAGCCATCCCCGAACCATGGCATGTCACGGTGCCGGTGGGCGACGCGTCGCTCGCTCTCGAGGTCCACCCCGCCCCATCCGGCCAGGTTGGCGTGTTCCTGGAGCAGGTCGGTCAGTGGCGGTGGCTCCACGACACGGCGCGGCCTGGCATGCCGATCCTCTCCCTCTTCGCCCACTCGGGGGCCGCGAGCCTCGCCGCCGCGGCTGCCGGCGCCGAGGTGGTGCACGTCGATGCCTCGCGGCAGTCGGTATCTCTCGCCCGCCGCAACGCCGCCGCCTCCGGCCTCGACCAGCGGCCGATCTCCTGGATCTGCGAAGACGCGGCCACCTTCGTGACCCGCTGCCTCCGCCGCGGCCGGAAGTTCGCCGGTGTCGTGCTCGATCCGCCGTCGTGGGGCCACGGTCCCAAGGGGCAGCCCTTTTCCATCGACCGCCACCTGGTCGGCCTCGTCTCCGACATCGCCCGGCTGCTCGATCCAGCCGCACCAGGCCCGGTGCTCCTCACGTGCCATTCGCCCGGCTGGCATCCGCCGCGGCTGCGGGAGACACTGATGCACGCGTTCGCCGAAGCCGATCTTCCGCCGGCTGGGCAAATCGAGTCTGGTTCCCTCGACCTCCGCGACGAGTCGGGACGCACGCTCACTCTCGGCGGCTTCGCCCGCCGCCATCCCTCCCCATGAACGCCCCCGAAATCATCACGAGCCCCGCCAACCCGCGGATCAAGCAGGCTGCGACGCTTCGCGACGCCGACGCGCGGCGTTCGACGGGCCTCACGCTCGTGGACGGTCGTCGCGAACTTGCGCGGGCGGCGGCATCCGGCGTGGAAATCGTCGAAGTATTCGTCGATGCCCAGCGACTCCACGATCCGGCAACGGCGGAGTTTGGCACGCCGCTCGCCGACTGGATCGCGACGCTCGCCGGCAAGGGCACGCGGATTGCGACCGTGTCGGAGAAGGCCTTCGAACGGGTCGCGTTCGGCGGCCGCAACGAGGGCGTGGTGGGCGTGGTGCGATTCTCCGCCCGGCCGCTTGCCAGCGTCGGCATGGCCGCCGACCGGCCCGTGTTCGTGATCGAGGGGGTCGAAAAACCGGGCAACCTCGGCGCGATCCTCCGCACGGCCGACGCCGCGGGCCTCGGCGGCGTGATCGTCTGCGACGCCCGCACCGACGTCGCGAATCCGGCGGTGATCCGCGCAAGCCTGGGCACCGTGTTCTCGATGCCGCTGGCCACCTCGTCGGCGGCGGAGGCGATCGACTGGTGCCGTCGCGAGAGTCGCCTGGTGGTCGCGGCCACGCCCGAGGGCACGCAGCTCTGGCACGAGGCTGATCTCCGTGGCACAGCAGCGATCGTGCTCGGCAGCGAGGCCCACGGCCTCTCGTCTTCGTGGTCGGCGGCAGCGACCAGCGGCACGATTCGCATGGAGAGCGTGCGGCTGCCGATGCATGGAATCGCCGACAGCCTCAACCTCTCGGCGACGGCTGCCGTGCTTGCCTACGAGGCAGTCCGCCAGCGGGAGTCGCGGTGATGGCCGACGACGACCGCTTCGCCGATCTCGCCCGCACCTGCGAGTCGTCTGGCAGCGACGCGATGCTCGATGCGCTCGCCGCGTCGCTTGCCGTCCGGAGACGCTGGCACGCCCTTTTCGACGCCCGGATCATCCAGGCGCGGGTTGCGATCGGGCTGTCTCCGGTCGGTACGCCGGGCGACATCCCTCCGCATCTCCGCGACGCCTTCGACGTGCGGTCGCTGGCCGCCTGCCGCGAGGCGGGCTGGCCGCTGCTCGAGGAGGGGCAGATCGCGGCCGGCTGGATGTATCTCCGCGCAGCGGCCGAGCCCGCGGAAGTGGCGGCGCGGCTGGCGATCCTCGCACGGCCGCGGCTGGCGACGGCCCACACCAACGAGGAGGCCGACCGCGTGCTCCAGGAGACGCTCGGCGTCGTCCTCTGGGACGCGGCCGACCCGGCCCTTGGCATCGAGATCATGCTGGCGACGCAGGGCACCTGCAACGCGATCACGACCTACGAGCAGGCGGTGTCGCGCTTGCCGGCCGCGCGGCAACAGCCGGCCGCCGCCGTGCTCGTGGCTCACCTCCACAACGACGTGGTGATGAATCTCCTTCGCGACCTCGAGGCCCGAGGAGTCGCCGCGCCCCGCCCTACCACGATTCCATCCCTCCTCGACGCCTTTGGCACCAGCGAGATCGGCCTGCACGTGGACATCTCGCACCTGCAGTCGGTGCTCAGGATCGCAAGGCTCTGCGACGACGAACCGACAATCCGCCGCGCGTGGGAACTCGCCAGCTACGCCTGTCAACTGCCGGCCGACCTCGTCTATCCCGGCGAGCCTCCCTTCGAGAACGTGGGCGAGGCGTCGCGGCTGTTCTACGGCAGCCAGCTCGGGATCGACGTCGACCGCGCTATCCGCTTCTTCCGCACGGCGGCGGCAACCGCCGAACCCGAGGCGGGCTCGCTCCCGCACGACATTCTCGTGCTCCTGCTCGCCCGGCTCTGCCGGCCTGCGGAAGCCTTGCACGCAGCCATCTCGCGGCCACGCGACGACCGTGGTATGCCGAGTCCGCTGCAGGCCGCGGCGGCGCTGCCTTCGCTCGTCGATCTTGCCGCAGCGTCGGGCGAGTGGGAGTTCCTCCGTCGCGCGTGCCGCGACCGCGGCGACGAGATCACGTTCGCGGCCACGCTCGTGGCGGAGCGTCAGAAGATCCAGGGAAACTGCAGCCCGCAGGGATTGCAGGTTCCGCACGGAGCCGATCGGTAGCCGACATCCTGCCCGCTCTGAAAGCCCCGGCCCGGCGGCAGCTGCCAAGGAGCCAGTTTCTCCGGCATCTGCCGGGTGCCGTTGCATCCCTTCCACCGCGCACAGGCGTCGCACGGATCGGGCGCCCAGCACTCCTCGTGCTTCGCACCGCAATACCGCGGACCGCAGCCGGTGTCGCCGTAGGGCGTTTCGTTGCCCGCGGCCGTTCTCTTGCAGTGACTGCACTTCCCGCACGGCTCGCCGGCCTGGGCCACGGAGAGCAACGACACGATCGCGAAACCATAGATGATGCGCTTCATGCCAGATGTATCGGTCGCAGTGATCCCAACGGCCGCGGCCGCTGGCACCACCGCTCACAGTCACGCGCAGTTTGCCCCACTTGCCACCCCGTAGCACAGGTTTTCAACCTGTGTGTCTTCACGTTTACCTTGGACTCGCATGTGATTCCGGACGGGGGAGCAGCTGGATCGGAGGCACGCGCAGAAGCCGGTGAGACGTGTGCCACGCGGCGGTCGCTCCGAAGCGTTTGAGAAGAGAACTCACACGTCCCGCCGGCGCCGAGCATGTCTCCGGCCGGCTGCGGTGACCCTCCGACAATCGCGGATCACGTGAGACGCGTATGACTCAGGTTGAAAACCTGAGCTACGAGTTGAAAACCTGAGCTGCGGGATAAATACCTGAGCTACGGGATGAAAACCTTGGCTACTTGTTGAAAACCTGAGCTACGGCGTGGCTGCTGGGCCTATGCTCTGGCCCGGGTCCGCTCGAAGAGCCGCACGTACTCGCGGCCACTCGCCTGCCACGACCAGTCCTGCCGCATCGCGCGGCCGACGAGTCTCCTCCAGGCCGGCTTGTCGTCATACGCGACCAGCGCCCGGCCGAGCGCATGCTCGAGACCGGCTGCGTCAAAACCCTGAAACACAAACCCCGTCGCGGAGCCGTTGCGGATCGTCTCCGGCGTCGCATCGGCCACCGTGTCGATGAGGCCGCCTGTCGCGCGGACGACCGGAATCGAGCCATACCGTTGGGCATAGAGCTGCGTCAGGCCACAGGGCTCGAAGCGGCTCGGCACGAGCGTGATGTCGGCCGCGGCCTGCACGAGATGGGCGAGCCCCTCGTCGAAGCCGATCACCACGTCGACGGTGCCGGGGTAGGCGGCGGCCACCCGCCGCAGCGCCTGCTCCTCCGCCTCGCCCCCCGTGCCGAGGATCATGAAGTGGACGCGGCCCGTACCTGCCAGCTTCGTGATCGCATCGAGGATGAGCGTAATGCCCTTCTGCTCCACGAGTCGGCCTACGAACGCGGCCAGAGGGCGGGCGTCGGGGGCGGCGTGGCCCAGTCGGGCCGCAAGCGCCACGCGGGCGGCGTACTTGCCGTCCTCGACGTCGGCCTCGCCGAAGCCCCGCGGCAGGTGCGGATCGCACGCCGGATTCCAGAGCGACGTATCGATCCCGTTGACGATCCCCGCGAGCGAGTCGCGACGCGATGCGAGCAGGCCCTCGAGCCCGCAGCCACCGGGCGTCGCCTGGATCTCCTGGGCGTAGGTCGGGCTCACGGTGCTCACCGCATCGGCGAACACGATGCCCGTCTTCAGGAGGTTGAGCTGTCCGTAAAACTCCATCTCCCGCCAGGTGAAGTGGCTCCAGTCGATGCCGGTGAGCAGCATGTCCCAGTGCCAAAAAGTTCCCTGGTAGGCCATGTTGTGGATCGTCATCACGGTGCGGGCGTTGGCTACCGCAGGGTTCGAGGCATACAGCAGCCGGCGGTAGGCCGGCACGAGGCCCGTCTGCCAGTCGTGGCAGTGGAGAATGTCCCACGGCCCGCCGAGCCGGCAGGCGAGTTCCACCGCGGCCCGCGAGAAGAAGATGAACCGCTCGGCGTTGTCGGCGTAGTCGCCGGCCCCGCCGTAGAGTGTGGGCCGGTCGAAGAGGTCGTCGTTGGCGATCAGGTAGGCGTCGGCCCGCTGCCCCTCGCGGCGGCACCGCAGGATCCGCGCTCGCCGCGAGCCCGTGCCGACCGGCACGTCGAACTCGATCCCGGCCGGCTCGATCGGCAGGCCCTTCCCGAGGGCCTCGGCGTAGGCGGGAACCACGAGCGTCACCTCGCAGCCGAGGCCCGCGAGGGCCTCGGGCAGGGCGCCGGCCACATCGGCCAGCCCGCCGGTCTTGGCGAAGGGCACGGCCTCGCTGGCGATCTCAAGCACACGCATGCGTCACGGTCCGGGCGGGGTGCGGAGGATGGCCAGTCCACCGGCACTGCTACTATAGGTCACGCTGGCGTGGCCCTCGCGCTTTCCCAATCCCTACAACCGGACCTTCTCCCTTCTCGTCGCCCCATGAGCCCGCTCGTCAATCCCGCCGCGATCTTCAAGCTCCGGCTCCGCTGCCCCCGCCGCGAACTGCTCTGGCCACCAACGGCGTGGGGCCTCGACGACGCCTGCCGGCTACCGTCGTTCGCCGACGTGGCGGGGGTGCCCGACGTGCTCGACCTGTGGGCGGCCTGGAACTCCGACGGCCTCGCCATGCGAGCCGTGGCGCGGGGCGTAGGCACGTCGCGGTGGTGCCACACGACGCGGCCCGAGGACAGCGACGGACTGCATCTCTGGATCGCCACGCGGCCGACCGGCGATAGCCACCGCGCCGGCCGCTTCTGCCGCCGGCTCGCGCTCTTGCCCACCGGCGGCGGCAAACTCGCCGACAAGCCGGCGGCGGTGGTGGCGACGATCCCGCGAACGAGCGAAGTGCCGCCCGAGCTGCCAGCCGGTGCGATCTCGATCGAATCCACCGCCACGGCCGACGGCTGGCGGATCGACGCCTTGATCACCGCGGCGGCTCTCCCCGGCTGGGATCCGGCGGAGGTCTCGACGCTCGGCTTCTTCGCCGCGCTCGTCGATCGCCGTCTCGGCAAAGTGCC
>Ga0315903_10011154_pt1 | contig 10621 bp, 16 predicted proteins | sample LakEriMetagenome_7_FD_203524 | JGI IMG/M metagenome (GOLD analysis project Ga0315903, IMG submission 203524) | Freshwater fungal communities from buoy surface, Lake Erie, Ohio, United States - Buoy 2 MA119 | ecosystem: Environmental > Aquatic > Freshwater > Lake | place: USA: Lake Erie, Ohio... | reverse complement strand
ACAAAGATTATCTAACTAGCAAAATTAATTTTTGTGTTCAAAGCTCCGGTGTTGATTTTTTACACATCTGTCTTACTGCTGTTGATTATCTTTGTTCCAAATACGACATTGATGCTCGACTTTGTATTACTATTCATGATGAATACCGGTACATTGTTCTTGCTAAAGATTCTGCTCGTTTTTGTTTAGCTTTGCAAATCGCTCACCTTTGGACTAGGGCTTATATCTCTCAATCTGTTGGACTTTATGATTTACCCGCTTCTGTTGCTTGGTTCTCAGGTGTCGATATTGACTTCACTATTCGTAAGTCCCCCGACAAGCCCGCTATCACTCCTTCTCAACCTTTAGGTCTTTCTTTAGGGCGAGTCACTACCATTCAAGAGATTCTTGAGGTCACTAAGGGTTCCCTTTTGAAATCTTAGTCCGACAGATTTGCTAAATTCTGAAAATTCTCGCTCAAAATCAAAATTGTCTTAGCTCTTTTTCGTGGGTCAAAAATACTCTAACTATGGGTATCTTTGACCCACCTTTCCAAAAAAAATCATTTCCTTTTTATGAAAAAAAAGAATGTCTTGAAAAAACCTAGCACTACTATTAATATTAACCTTTTAAAAACCATCGCAAATCATAAAACGATTTGGACAAAACCTTATGACCCTGATTTCCAACCTCTTTTAAATTTAGGCTTAATCAAAAAAGTTGCTGTTGGTCGTGAACTTGAACTTTTTATGATAACCATTGCTGGTGAGTTTTTCGTAAGGAATTTCTAATCTTCAAAAACTTCAGTTAAAATCCATGACAGCCAAACACTAAATATTGCTTGTATACTACTCATTATAGTAAAATATGTGGCAAATACGCTTAACGTGGGAATTGGTAATACTCTTAACAGATTGGTTAAACTTATTGCTATTCCGTAAACTCTCGCCACTCCTAACACTATACTGCTTCCCTCTAATGTAAACTTAATTGTTGATTTTTGGGCTTCTCCTCTTATAAAATATTTTAAAATAGGTATGCTAAAATTTGTCACAGATGATAATAATAGCAACAATGTATATTGAAATTGCTCGTTTGTTAAACCACCTATTACTCTCACCAAAGTTGTAGTCCAAAATATAAAACCTATGGCTATAAAGTATTCTTTTCCTAATTTTTGCTTAATCTCTAGTGTCTGTTTTGGGTTCACTTAATGCTTTTCCTAAATCTGCTAAAAATCTTTCTAAATACTCCTTAACATTGTGGGCGTATTCACTTTCTAATTGGGTAAATTCTTTGCTTGGAGGTGGTAAAAAAGGGTTTCCTGAAGCTATTTTAACGGTCGCTATTAAATAAAGTTTATAATCATCTTTACTTCCCGCTACGAATAAAACCATTCTCACTTTTTCCCACCCTAAAAAATTTATTTGTCTTTTAGTATAACCTAAATCCACTAATATTTCGTCATTATTTGATTTTAAAATTGTTGACTCTGGATAATTTGTAGAAATGTATGTTATAATATTTTCTAACAGTATTTCTTTGTTCTCTTTATTTAATCCTATTCCTTTCGGCATTTTTAAAGTTGTACTTTTGGTTATATACCCATCTAATAAATAAACTAAATTTTCTGTATCCTTTGTTACTGTAATGTTATCTTTTGTTTTTACATATTTTTGAAGGATTACTTTTTCTTTTATATCTATTTCCTCTTGTCCCCAAATTTGAAAATAAATCACTAAAATATTCACGCTTATATTTACCACATAAACTAATAACTTTTTTGTTACTACTCGTTTTAAGAAGTTAAGCATTTATAATCTATGGAATTATTACCTGATTTTAAACCATCTATTTCCGTTATTAACCACGACACAATTCCCTATTTTATCGCATTACAAAAATCAAATGTAAATAAGATTTTTGTAAATTCTAAAGGGGGTGACATTCTTTCAGCTATCCGTATCGCTGAAATTTGTCACACCCCTTTAATTGTAATTAAGGCTATTAGTTCTTCAGCAGTTATGACCTTGCTTATTAAGCCTCAGTTTCGTTTTGTTTTACCCAGTGGTTTCCTTTTTTTGCACCCTCTAACCTGTAATAAATCTTGTTTAAGTGATGAAGAATTTGATTTATTTCTAGATTTTAAATCAAAACTTCCTCATCTATTAAGCGAGCGTAATCCTCAGTATTCCCCCTTAACTTTTGAGACTTGGCTTAAAGGTCGGTGTTTTTCTGATAATGAATTACAAAACCTTTTTAGTTTCTCATTAGCTAAACTTGACTTTTAACGGGATTCTAAGTATTTTTGCATTTTTCGCATTTAACATTAATGGGACTATTGTTTCTAAAAAACTGTTTTTATTTTCTATCACAATACATCCGGCTGAACCGGGTACGTTTGCGTCATCATGCAACCCTAATTCAGACCTTCCATAGATGGGAACAGGACTAGGTTCTATCGGATAAAACATACCTTCGATTCCTTTTGTTGCTAATCGATACCCATCGGTTCTGATTTGAAATTTGTCATGTGGCGGAATCAATCCCTTTCCTCTCCTTTGAAAATCTGTCCAATTTTGAAACCCTGCCGCTCCTGATGTAGCCACTAACGCACATAATTGTTTTTGGTCTTTATTTCTTAGTACAAATGTACCATATAGTAACTTTGTACTTTTCTGCGGCTTGAAAAGATATTCCGCAATTGTGGGAATTTGTTGCTCGTTAATTGTCATTTCTTTTTTCTTGTGCTAGGATATATATATAGTTTGAGTGGAATCTCTAATCATGGCTATCAAAGAATTATTAAATCCCATAGGTAATAATGTTGTAACTTGGGTGTTTCCCACTGACAATGAATGGGGCATCCCTGTCCTTCCTTTGAATATGGCGGGTAAATGGCCAGAAACCCCTATTCATATTTGGGGGGCTAAGGCTCGCAACAAATTACTTACTGGTACTGTCTTTCACTACACTGATGATTATCGCTTTTCTGGTCATTGGAAAAATCCTTCTAAATTAATCGATACTTCAATCACTCTTGTTGGTGAAGTTAACTACACGATGACTCTCCAAACTCCTAAAGCTATCGCTATTGAACTAATTTTTAAAAAACGTTGGCTTTCTCGTTATTGGGCTGAAGCAGGTATTCGTATTCTTGTTGATGTCAATGTTCCTACTGAATTTCAGGATATTGCTCTTTTAGGCGTTCCTAGTGGTTGGGATGCTTATTGTACCCATGGCTATTCCGATGGTATTGCCGCAACATACGAAGAATTTGATATGGCTTGTCGCCACGCTGGTACTTCTGACATTTTTTTTACTGTTTATGGCGGCGGACGCAAAGTCAAAGAAGAATGCCAAAAAATGGGCTGGTGTCATGTTATCGAGGAGTCTGATAGAGCTAGAGGTCGTTTTAATGACGATTTTAATGTCACTACCTACCTGAAGACGGAAAATAAAGCTTCGGTCACACAATCTGTCGGTCTTTCAAATTAACTATTGACATTTTGTCTTGAATGTGCTATTATTGTGTAAATAAGAGCAAAACGTCTAAGGAGTAAAAAAAATGATTAGTTACGGAGATGTAATAGCTATCAAAAATGTTTACAATAATTTACCTAAATCCACAAAAGATTTTATCGCTGATTTAGTCAATAAAGCCAAACAAAAACCACAGTTTTCACCATTGCTTAAACATTGTTACAATCGCACTATTGCCAATGGGTTAGTTTATGCTTATGGTGTCGTAAACGAAAATACTACACTGAATTTTCGTGAAGTTCTCAAAAATCAACTATTGTTAGCTACATTTAGTATTCTTTTAAGAGTCAATGTTCCAGACCAGCTTAAAAAGAATACTAATCTTTTTGCGGTAGCTATTGCAATAGCTTCAATTATATTTGTAGAAGGAGAGATGTCTTGCGTATATTTTCTCAGTCTAGAATATCATAACCCAGAAAATCTTAAGTATGAAATAAAATAGGGCAAAACACATGATTCTTTTAGAAACTATCTCCGTCTCTAGCCAGTGCCATTCTACCTATTACCAAGCTCAACACTCCGCTATTCGTCACTCTCTTTATGGACAAATACTCAACTTTTTTTTAGAAAAATTGCCTTCCAATATTCCTTTTCAACTAGATTTTTCTGAGAGTCTAACTACGTTTCCAGCCGATACTGGCTCTCTTGTTGAAACTACCGTCACTGCCAACTTATTCCTTAGTCCCGAAAACAAAAACAGTCTTTTGCCCGCTATCGACGGTCAATACGAAGTTTTAGGTAATAAATAATCGTCGTTCAAACAAAAAAAAATTGGTCACGCCCGCTTTTATAGTGTAGTGTTTCCAATTTTTTTTATGGTGAAAACTTCTGGTGGGGATGGTCGTCAAGAAAGTCGTAAACGGTCTAATGATTCCTCTAAACAAACCCGCAAAGCTACTTCTAATCCTGTTGAATCCGTTTTCGCCCTTCGTAGAAAAGCTCGCAATTCTTAAAAAAATTTTTTTTCTAACACCCCCTTGCCAGATTTCTTTTTATTTGCTATAATGAAAAGAACTCTTAAGGATTATCTGCTATGCCTGTTTTAGAACCTGAAAATTCTCCTGAAGACGAGCCAACCCGTTCTTCTTTTCGCAATGAAAAAGAAAATCGTTTAGATATTGCTCACAGTCTTTCCCTGAATAACCAATTCGAGTTAGCACGAATGATGCTTGAAGTCGATAAAGCTTTTAGCTTGGATTGTTTGCCCCGTAATGCCTCTCATATTCGGTTTTCTATCTCAGATTTAAATTTTCGCAGTGAACGCATCAAAGAGTTAATTACTTTGCTGTTTCAAAAAACTGTCTCTCAGCATAATCTTCTGTTGACGATGCAAAAACAGTCTCTTGGTTTAGAGACTCCCTCTTTCCATAAACCACCTCAATAATTTTTGAGCCTTCTTTTTGTCAACCCTTTTACTTTTTTGGAGATTTTCATGATTGAATCCGAACGTCAAGCTTTAAAAAATGACCTTTTTAACGAAATCCCTCATGGGTTAGCTCTTACTGGTCGTGTTCGAGATTGGGGCGAAGGTCGTCTTCCTGTTAGTTGTACTGTCTTCCATGTCGAAGACTCTATGGAAGGTGATAATGGCATTGAAGCTAGTTGGATTTTTACTTCTCATGCTCTTCGTAATGCCGCAGGCTGTGCTATTGACCTTAACTCTTTACGCCCCTCTGGTACTACTAACGATAAAGGTCTTGTCGCTTCTGGTGCTGTTAGTTTTATGTCTCTTTACTCTCGTCTTAATGAAACTCTTCGTCGAGGTGGGGTTTTTAAAAATGGGGCTGTTACTGTTTATCTTGACTACGATAACCCTGACGCTTTGGCTTTTTTAAATGCTGACGAATTTGAAAATGCTTGGATTAAATTAGCCATGTACGTTGATGATGGTCTAAAAACTCATCCTATCAAAGCAAAATTAGCTGATGCTGTTGATAATGGTACTGTTTGGTTAGCTAAAAAGCAATACGATAAACATGGTGAACGTCTTTATAGTAATGTTTGTTTAGAAATTTTACTAAAAAGTCGGGCTACCTGTCTTATCTCTAATATCAATTTAGGTTTACTTTCTCCTCATGAGATTCCCACTGCTTTCCGTCAAGGTGCTGAATGGTTAGCTCGTTTACATCCTCTTACTGGTGTTGGTGAAACTGGTCAATATCTTTCCCCTGCCGAAGACAGACAAATTGGACTTGGTGTTATTGGTTTAGCTTCTTTTTTAGCTATTCATGATGTTTCCTATTCCGATTTCCTTTCTGCTTTAGAATTTATAGAGGATATGACTTCTGGTTTCCGTCCTGATATTCTCCGTGCTTCTCTTCCTATTGTTTCTTATTTATATCCCCCCCAACAAATTGCTTTCTATCTTGCTTTGGGTTATCATGAAGCGGCTGATATTGGTCGGCTTTACAACTTTGACCGTGTTTTTTGTGTTGCTCCTACCGCAACCTCTTTTACTAAGCATTTTGATTCTCAAGGCTTCTCTATTACTCCTGAAATTAGCCCTCCTTTAAGTCGTTCTATTGAACGTACCTCTGAAACTTTTGGTTCTCAAATTTTTCATTTTCACCCCAACGTTCAAATTGCTTCTCAGGTTGGTTGGGATACTCAATGGCGACTTCTTAATATTTGGCAACGTTTAATGGACTCTACTGGTCTTAGCCATTCTATTTCCGCTAATATTTGGGATACTTGTCCTGTTGATGAATCTTTTATCGATACTTTCCTTGCTTCTGACCTCAAAACTACTTACTACCGTCTGGCTACTCTCCAATCTTCTAATGATAAGTCTCGCATCATTTCCGATGAGGCTCTTGATGCTCTTTCCTATCTTCCTAATTCTCAGTCTCTCTCAGACGTTGACTTTGATGCTTTATTTGATTCTGATTCTGAGGTTATTTCTTCGTCTGATGTTGCTGTCTGTAATCTCGATTCCCAATATTGTGCCGCTTGTGCCGGTGATTAAAAATTATGTCTGAGTCACTAAAACAACAGAGACAACCACCTAGCTTAAAGTTAATCGAGATAATAGAAGATGGTAGTGCCAAAACTTTTATCTACGAAAACCCCGAAAAAAAGAGCAAATCCAGCTTTATTGGTAGAATAAAGGCTAAAATACAACAAAAATTCCGACCATCAGCTAATTAGTTCTTATTTTTCAGAAAAGTCAACTAACCCAAATAGTTGACTTTTTTTTGAACTTAAGCTATAATATAAAAAATAATCGCACATTTTTTTTTTATTCCCAAAAGGACTTTGCCCAATGACGGATGATGAATTAATTGCTCAAAAATTTCTAGTAGCCAAAAACTACCACCAGTTTTTTTCGTGGGATTGTTTGTGCTTACACTTTGGCTTCACCACTCAATCTTTTCTGTCTCTTTTTAACAGCTATCAACAGGCAAAAATTCAGGAAATTAGGAACTATTTGGAGTCTCATTTCCCTGAAAATTAATTTTGAAAGTCAACTCTAAAATAGTTGACTTTTTTTTGGACTTAAGCTATACTATATTGTATAGTTTAATCCTACCACTTTTTCCTATGTCTAGTATTGCTTCCCCCAATTTAACAATTCTACCTAAATTGGTTCTTATCTTTGGTGATTCTGGTTCTGGTAAATCCGTTGCTCAAAATGCTTTTCAGGAACATTCTTTTGTTCCTTTGCATCCTATTCAAGACCTAAAAACCTTTTTAGAGTCTATGTGCGATTTACCAGCCGGTTCTTTGCATACCCCTAATGGTAAAGCTTCTGTTCCAAATTTCTACCGTTTTCTTAATAACAAAATGGATATTCTTTTTGACAGATGTTTTGAATTTCTACACCGTCATTACACTAATACCTCTTTGGCTTCCTATCCTGGTGTTTATAATTCTTATTCTGACCTTTATGGTGCTTATAATGTTTCGCTCTATAACATGACTCAGCTTTTTATCAACCATATTCTTTTGCCTGATAGTGTTGACCATCTTTCTTTAAAAGATTTGGAAATCTGCGCTTGGTCTGTTATGCGTGATAGAATTGACCCTGAGTTTTCTGCCCCTTTTCTTCGTCATTCTTTAGATTTTTTGCTTCTTCAACGTCGTCAGGATGTTGTTATTGGTGCTATCCGTAATCCTCATGAATTATCTATTCTCCAATCTTATATCCTCTCTCAATCCTGTATTCCTTATTGTATCTCTATTCAACGTCCTAGTATTACTTCTCTTAATACTGATGTTGACCAACCTAAACTTTTAAACTGGTGTTTAAACAATCTCCCTTCTGAACAATGCTTTAAACTTTATAATTCCCATTCCCTTGAACAATGGAGTTCCTTTAATCGTCAGTTAGCTTTTGACATCAAATATCGACTTGGTTCTTTCTGTTCTGTTTGATTTTCAATTTAGCCATTCAACCCCTCTTTTAGTCCCAAAAAAGGGGCTTTTTTTTGTTTTCGCTGGACTCAAAAAACTGTACTACTTGGTCTGAAATCAATAAAACCCAATCGTATCAAAGGTTTTAACATTTTAGATTTTAAAAAACCCCATTTAAAAATCAATAAAACCCAGTCATAGTATAGCTTTGAACCGTTTGTACTATGTAGTAGGGGGGATAACTTTATTTTTTTTATCCCTTGCCTCTTTAATTATCGCAGTTTACCTTTAAACCAAAGTTCCCCCCCACCCCCTTTACCCCTAAAATATTTTTCCACTACCTCTAGACATTTTGTTTATTTCCATGCTATGATAGATACATAGCAAAAATAGATTAGGGGATAGGATACTAGGATACTTTAATTCTAGGGTATTCACAAATCAACCTACCAAAAATTAAATATATATTTTTAGATATTTAGCCCACATTTACCCATTTACCCATTTTTACCCCTTAGACCATTACAAATTCGTTTAATGCTAAAAGTATCATGACCCGCTCTGAAGTGTGGGAAAAGGCTGTTTTTTGTTGTCTGTAGTGTATGTCCGCCTTAAAGTGGAACCATGCTAAAATTTGCTCGCTCTATATAGTTTTAGTTTTTTTAGTACCTAAACTGCGATGATTTAAGGAATAGGACATAAAAAAAATAAAGTTATCCCCCCTACTACATAGTACAAACGGGTCAAAGCCATACCCTGACTGAGTTTTATTGATTTTTTAATGTTGCCTTTTTAACTCTAAAACGCTAAAACCCTTGATATTGTTGAGTTTTATTTATTTTGGGCTAAGTAGTACAGTTTTAAGCCCAAATTGATTTTTCATTTTCAAAAAAAAAATTTAGGACAAAAAGGAGGCACTTCCTTTTTTAGCCTAAAAGAGGGGTAGGGGGTATCTCCTGCATAAATTTTACTCTTTGTCAAGTCCTATTGTGACACTTTCCAAACTGGCACATTACCTATTGACATTTTGACTCTTTTGTGGTAGCTGTGACACTTTATAAACTGGCACATCTGGACTTGACATTTTTACTTTTTTGTGATAGATGTGCCAATTTATAAACTGGCACATCTGGACTTGACATTTACACTTTTCTTGTTACTTTTAACACTTGTACTACTGTACACTCGTATCTGTTACGGATAGTACGATTGAACTCTTGTCCTATAGATTCTGCATTACAAAGGTTACGGTACACCTGAATCGGTACACCAGTATATCTGTACTCACTTCCAGAATTGAATACTACTCTTAATGTTTCGCTAATCTGTTCATAACCTACAGCTAATAAGACAGAGGATTTAACTTCTATCAGGGGAATGTCGTAAATCATGTGAAACTCCTGTGTTTTTCTTTATATTACTATTATGTCATCTTTTTTTAGAAATGTCTATACTCTATGTGACACTTTATAAACTGGCACATCTGGACTTGACATTTTTACTTTTTTGTGGTAGATGCGCCAATTTATAAACTGCCACATTACCTCCTGCATAAATTTTACTCTTTGTCAAGTCCTATTGTGACACTTTCCAAACTGGCGCAATAGGACTTGACATTTTGACTTTTTTTGATAGATGTGCCAATTAATAAACTGGCACATTATCTGTTGACATTTTGACTTTTTTGTGGTAGTTGTGCCAATTAATAAACTGGCACATTATCTGTTGACATTTTGACTTTTTTGTGATAGATGTGCCAATTAATAAACTGGCACATTATCTGTTGACATTTTGACCTTTTTGTGATAGATGTGCCAATTAATAAACTGGCACATTAGGACTTGACATTTACGCTTTTCTTTTTACGTTTAGCACTTGTACTGCTGTTCAAAACTTTACAATTTTGAAGAAAAGACCATAAATAATTTTGATGTTTGTTAAAAGTTTTCAGCATCTCGAAAACCTTTTGAGTGTCATAAACGTCTGGAAAGACATTAGGTGATGGTTCACGATAGTATATTTTGCAGTTAAGTCCGTCTTCACTTATTAATAAATAATGGTCTAATTTTACTAGCATATTCTCAAGTTTTTCAGCTAAATCCTTTACGCTAGGGCTAAGAAGGCAAAAATCGAAGGCACTGTAAAAATTCATTTGGAACTCCTGTGTTTTTTCTTTATACTATTATTATGTCACCTTTTTTTAGAATTGTCTATACCCTATGTGACACTTTCTAAACTGGCATAATTGGACTTGACATTTTTACTTTTTTGTGGTAGATGTGCTAATTTCCAAACTGACACATTACCTCCTGCATAAACTTTACTCTTTGTCAAGTCCTATTGTGACACTTTCCAAACTGGCACATTACCTATTGACATTTCGACTTTTTTTTGGTAGATGTGCCAATTAATAAACTGGCACATTACCTATTGACATTTCGACTTTTTTTTGGTAGATGTGCCAATTAATAAACTGGCACATTACCTATTGACATTTCGACTTTTTTTTGGTAGATGTGCCAATTAATAAACTGGCACATTACCTATTGACATTTTGACCTTTTTTTGGTAGATGTGCCAATTAATAAACTGGCACATTACCTATTGACATTTTGACCTTTTTTTGGTAGATGTGCCAATTAATAAACTGGCACATTACCTATTGACATTTTAACCTTTTTTTGGTAGATGTGCCAATTTATAAACTGGCACATCTGGACTTGACATTTAGCTTAGAATAGTCTTA
>Ga0315903_10011152_pt1 | contig 10623 bp, 8 predicted proteins | sample LakEriMetagenome_7_FD_203524 | JGI IMG/M metagenome (GOLD analysis project Ga0315903, IMG submission 203524) | Freshwater fungal communities from buoy surface, Lake Erie, Ohio, United States - Buoy 2 MA119 | ecosystem: Environmental > Aquatic > Freshwater > Lake | place: USA: Lake Erie, Ohio... | reverse complement strand
AGACGAAATTTACTCCGATGCAGTTGCCTTCTAAGCCGTAGGTCGCACGTTCGAGTCGTGCTGGGCAGGCCACCTTGAATTTCCCTTTGAATTAGATTGTTTTCACTGTGCCAATTGTGGCAACGGTGGGCAAAAGTGTGGGTGCTTGTCAGTACCGTAGATGGGTGGGGCTGTTGCACCGTTGAAAATCCTGCTGACTATGCGGCGATTGTATTAACGATATAAAGATTAATAAAAAAGTACAACTTACACAGTATACGTTCCAGTTTGCCAGTGCTTTACCGATAAGCAGGATATGTCGATCTCTGTACAACTCGCTGGTAACTGGCTCGCATCACGTGTTGGAGTAAGCTCCATCGACGTGACTGCGGGTACTGACGTCCAGAAAGTTGCTGATATAGCAAAAACTCAAATTAGCAATCTAAACACAACTGCGGACCTCCAGTACAGCGACAAGTCCTATCTGGTTTTGAAAGATAAAGTCAGCGCAACCACGTCAATGTTTACAACGGTGCAGGTCGCAGCTGCGGACTTAGACACGATCGCTGAAAAGACCAAAGTGATTGAATCAGCATATGGCGAGCTTTCGCTGCTGCAAGAGGGTAGTTCATCTTATGTCGCAAAACTAAACGACATAAACACACTTGAAGAAGAATTATCGACCTTTATAGGCCAAAGAGCAGTTACTACAGACGACTTGGCGCTACTCGCAACGTCTAATGCAAGTATTTCTTCAAGTCCTTTAGTGTCAATCCAATTTGATGACAGCACCAGTGACACAGGTAAAAGTGCGATATCAATACTGGAAGTCGATATTGGTCGAGTACTGAACGAAGCACATGACCCTTACGTTTGCCCCATATGCCGAGCAAATGCAGAGGCTGCAGCAGCAGAACTTGGATTGTCCGATAACGCTTATGACGAAGCAGCAGCCACTACCACAAGTAATGTTACGGGCTATACCAGTATTGGTGCTTCAAGTTCCAGCTATATTGAGGCAATTCGAAAAGGAGTTGCTTGGGACTTAAGCAGTGGGGAAACATTGAGTTATTCATACTACGATGGCTCAGTTGGATATGATTCGACGTCGTATTCTTCACTGACTTACAACGCACCTCTCGGTGCGACAAGTATGTCTACATATGGTGCATCTAACCTAACGTATCTCGATGATGCATTCAGTGCATGGGATGACGCTGCTGAGTTTAGCTTTCAAAAAGTAACGGAATCGGGTACGACGGTTGGTGAGCTGCGGTCGGCGTATACAACATCTGCGTATGCAGGTGCCAATGCTGCGGCCTATGCGTACTATCCAAATAGTGGTGTGACGGGTGGTGATATTTGGTATGTGAGTAATGAAACTACAAACCAAGATTTCACGCCAGGTGGCTACGGGTATTACACGGCACTACATGAAATCGGTCATGCATTGGGATTAAGTCACTCGTTTGATGCAGGTTCTTCAACTGGAACAACACTGGCTACAGCGACCGATATTCAGCGTAATACTGTCATGACATATACGCAGTACGACAGGAACCAATATTGGGTGTCAAGTGGAGGTGGCTTATCGGCACGCTATTTCTATGCAACTACGCCTGGAATTTATGACGTTGCTGCCATTGAGCATATCTACGGTGCAAATACAACTACAAACACAGGTAATAGCACATATACATATTCTGCTTGGACAGCAAGTTCGCCGCTGTATTTCACTACGATTGTTGATGCTGGTGGTACAGACACGATCGATGCGTCATCTCAAACAAGAAAAAGTACGATCAATCTTACTGCGGGCTCTTATTCGTCAATCGGTATTTTTACTGAAACAGAGCAGGAGGCTTATTGGGCAACCGTTTTAGGAGGCTCAATCGATCTACCTTCGACATCTATATCAAGTGGTAGTGGTACTGGTGTTGCGAGTAGAACTGCGCTCTATACAGGTGTGGATAATGTCGGCATTGCGTACAGTGCAACTATTGAAAACGCCTATGGCGGAGCGGGTGATGACACAATTACGGGTAATACTGCTGACAATAGTTTGAAAGGCAATGCGGGAAATGATGCTATTGATGGAGGTGCTGGTAACGATACTGCCATTTTTAATGGGAACATGGCAAATTACACAATCACAACAAGCGGAGGCACAACCACTGTTGTCGATAATTCCAGCACGGATGGTACAGACACTTTGACCAATGTTGAGTATCTACAGTTTGCTGATCAAACTTACACAGTATCAAGTGGTTCCTCCAGTTCGAGCTCTTCATCAAGTGGAAGCTCAAGTAGTTCAAGCAGCTCAAGCTCGACATCAACTTCAACCTCTACTTCCACTTCAACATCTTCTTCAAGTGGTGGTGGCGGAGGAGGAGGGGGATCTTCGAGTGTTGGGTTCACTGGCAGCCTAACTTCGGAGGCTGCAAAAGCTTCTCATGCAAAAATTCGTGCGCAACATGCGCAAAAAATGTGGGAAGACTATGCAAGAACGCACCCTCAAGAGGCAAAAGCTCACATCAGTGCAGCAAAGAACAATGTTTCTCCTGCAGAAAATAAAGCAATACAAAGGGCGCTCGTAGTAACAGGAGAATATGTAAGTGAGCAACAGGTAGCTATTTCAAAAATAGCTAATGAAATTTTAAATCAAGCAAATGTATTTGCTGCTGGTCTCGCGCAATCGAGAGTAATTACTGATGCTGCTGATGCTGCTGCAACATCGACCAATGTAGCCAATGAAATATCCAGCATGTCTGCAGAAAATGCAGCTGCGTATTCGAACACAAGTCAGAGTGAGGTATCAATGCTTTTAAAGGCTGCATAGAGTTTAAAATTAGGTAAAAAAATTTTTAAATAAAATAAATTGATAGATCAAAGAAGAATTTCAAAGCAAAATTAATCATTAAATATATTTTGCTTTTGGAATGAAGCTTACCCAACTCTTCCAATCAACCACACCCGCCAAGCAACCACGTCACACGACCATACACAACGGCCTGATACGTCTCTTTTTAAGACTCGATAGTCCGCACTGGCAATGCCGTTTTCGGTTAGATAACGGCACTTGGCACCAAGCTACAACTGGCACGGACATCTTTGCAGATGCCGAAACTCGTGCAATCGCCATTTATGAGACTGTGCGTATTAAGGTCGGCAATGACCTTGCCATACGTACCAAGTCGTTTCGACGTGTAGCCGCAGACGAACTTGAGGCATTGCGTCACGCTCGGTCAGGTCGATTATCCAAGCAAACGTCGGGCGATTACATATTCGTCATCGAACGCTATCTAATCCCTTTTTTTGGTCGCTACCAGTTTGCCGAACTCACACAAGACATAGTCGATGAGTTTGCTTGTTGGCGTACGAGCGAAATGGGACGAGAACCCAAGTATCACACCCAGCGTCACCACGCTTCCGCATTCAATCGGGTTTTGCTTAGAGCAAAGACGCAAGGATTGATTACATTTGGAATGACAGTGCCGGCGATGCGTGTGGCTGGTGCTCGTGGAGAAACAAGGCCAAGCTTTAATCACCAAGAAATCGATTATTTGCTGGGATTTATGCCTGAGTGGGTCGACCGGGCGAAATTGGGTCGAACCCAGCGATTTTATGCGATGAAAATGCTGTGTTGGCACTATGTGGAGTTCTTGCTCTACACCGGCATCCGAGCTGGCACTGAATCCAAATCGGTTCGTTGGCGTAATCTGCAATGGCATAACGCAGATGGCCGCAGATACCTGCGTATATGGGTTTCGGGAAAAACTGGGCCACGCTATTTGATTGCACGGGATGCTCTCATTGCCAGCTTGGAACGACTGATGGATTGGCAGGGCTATGGCTATGCCAGTTTGTCGGAGATGATTGCAGCAGGCTTGGATAGGCGAATATTTGTTATGCCTGCGGGTGACCAACCTTACGAATTGTCTGGCGTATTTGAGCGGTTAATGCGGGATTCAGGGCTATTGCAGGACTCGGCAGGTAAAACCAGAACCCTTTATAGCCTGCGCCATACCTATGCCACCTTTGCCTTGGCCGCCGGCGTTCCTATCCATACGCTCGCAAAGCAAATGGGAACTTCGGTCGGTATGATTGAGCGCCATTATTCCAAGCTGACGCCAATGCTCAGTGCCGACAAGTTGGCTTAGGCAGGTTGCTATGCGCAGTGTCAACTGCCAAAAATGACATATTTTTGCCAAATCGGCATGATATGTCGAAAAAATATCCCAATAATTACATTTTATGTAACTTAATTCCGCTCAAAATAGCCATATCACTTAAATTAAGAGATACACATTCAGGGGGACCAAATGGCTGCAAAAAAAACCAAATCAAAAGCGCAGCGGCGAAAGAAAGAGCTGGGTGATTTACAGACAAATGGAGTTGTTGTGTGGGGAGATTTAAAAAGAAGCAATAAAGCGTTCTATAAGCATATGGCAGAAATATTGTTTTGGTGGCTTGGTGCGGTTGAAGAAGATGGGTTACTTGACGAAGAGTACGCAAAGTCAAATAGGAAATTTAAGAGCAAAGTTAAATATGGAATCAATTTTTCGCCGCTGTTTATATTGGTATGGGGAAATAATGGTTGCAGCGATAGCGACTTGGATAGGCACAGTAGAGCATTTAACAAAATAGTTGAAGAATACTTTAAGCAAAAAGCATATTACGCTAAGGATGGTGTAGCAAAAATTGCTGCGTATATAGAACAAAGCAATGGCATAAACGGCTTAACAGGTTATGGACAAAAAAAAGAAGAAGATGATGAAGAAACAATTAAATTAGTCCAACCAACTGCAACTGACAGCGAAAAAGAAGCTGTACTGCTTACTGCAGCGATATCTCATTATTCCCAAATACCATCAGCGCCAATATACAACTTCAACACAAGTCTTCCAATAACAGATGAGGGTTTATCGGTTGTCCTTGTAAAGCGGACGGCTGCAGGCTATGAATTGCTCGGCGCAACGAATGACAAAAAAGCGGTAGCGTCAGCAGCAATTGTTAACTACAAACATACATTTTCAGCCTTAAAGCCAAGTGTGCGAGCACTGGCCGAGACCTTGCGAACTCAAAGTCTTCCGCAACATATATTAAAAATACAAAAGGATTTAGTTGATAAGAGCAAGCAAAAAGATGCTGAAGGGAGGAATTTACTTAGTATGCGAAGGCTTATTTACAGAAGTAGCACTAAAGACTACCTACTAAGTCCGGTTAGAGCGAAAGTTGGCGTGGTGACGGTGGCTAAGCCGAAAATAGGCAGTTTAGAAGAAATCGTTGGCGATGTCTTCCTTGCTACGCGTGCTCGCGTAGCATTAGAAAGGATTGCAATTAGTACATATGAATTTAATTTGTTTGCAGTAGCAGCAGAAGACGAAATTAAAAAATATAGGCCAGAGGAAAGCGCAAGTCACGTAATTCGTCTTCAAAGCTTAGCGAAAGATACAGACTACATAACGGTTGACTTTTGGCAGTACGACAATGCACATAACCAGCCGTTACTCCAAGTCGATATTGATTTTCCAGTAAAGGCTGATTGGCACTACTCGACTACAAATACGTGGTTTCGCGAACTCTCCATAAACATAGTGCAGAAATGGTTTTCAAGTCACGCTAAACATATAAAACGAGGCCATCAAAAAATATGCAAGCTGGAACTTAATAAGACTGAAATAGTTTTTAGCTTTGTGAAAACTGGTGGTGGGTTTGATTATTCGCACACTGTAAAACTTTCACAGCCATTACAAAGTCTTGTTACATTAAATCTTCTTTTTTTAACAAAAGACATAATGCCAGTGTTGGCGGCCATTGCGGACTTTGAGATAGATGAACTGATAGAAGTATTGGTTGATACAAATGCTGCCGTATTTAAGTTCGAAACAAGTGCGGCGGAATTTACGATTGCAGTACCTACTGTAAAAGAAAGTGGGATACGAAATACAAAAAACTTTACGCTGTATAAGCCAATAGCAAAAGATGAAGTGCCATTCGAAAATATCGACGAAGAGTTTGACTACGGAGCAGAATTGGCGCAAATGGAGATGGACAGACAAAAATGAGTTCATCATTGTTAAACAAAGATTATGCTATCTATCTTCCAGCAGTAAATGATAGTTTTGCTGCCGACGTACTTAAGCCTCTAAAAGCCGACAGGCCGTTTCCTGTTGGTATTGACTTAAAGGATTTGATTTTCTGGGATAAAAATAACAAGCTATGGCACTACTCGCATATCTTGCACAGCGTAGGGTTGCATAAGGTCAATAGCAGTCCTAACAACGCCGTCACGCAAGCTGGCAGGACAGATTGTTTTTTATTGGGAGATAGTGCTGGATTTCAAATCGGTACAGGCGCATTAAAAGGCTATGACAAATTAACGGCAGGTATGACTGGCAATGAAGCAGTATCTGCTTGGGCTGGTGCGTATGAGGTAAGAAAGTGGATTTTGGAATGGTTGGAGCTGCATACAGACTATGCAATGACAATTGATATGCCACTTTGGGCCCGACTTGATAAGCGAAGCGATACTCCATTTCATAATTGCTCTATACAGCAATTGACTGATATGACAGTTGAGAATTTGCAATTTATCGATGCAAATAGGCAAGGTAGGACAAATTGGTTAAATGTAATTCAAGGGCTTGACGAAAAAACTACAGGGGATTGGTGGGCGGCAGTAAAGTGGTTTTATTGTTCAGGCTACGCACTGGCAGGGTCAGCAGGCATTAGTGGTGGAATTAAAGGGGTTCTAAAAACTGTATTGATGATACGTGATGATGGTGTACTTGCAGATGGAAGAAATTGGATACATACGCTTGGTGTATCGACGCCAAAATGGGCAATACTGCTGACTGCAATACAAAGAGGATTGCGAAAAACAGTAAATCCTAAAATGCAAATAAGCTTCGACAGCTCAACACCTTTTCAAGAAGCGGGCATAAGGGAAAATCTAATAAATCCACCTGCATTTACACGTAGGCCAGCTGATTGGAGTATGCAGTTTTTGAAAATGCCGCAAAGTGCTAAGTTAGCTGGAAGCATTGAACCTTTGCCGAATAATAGTCCTCTCGCAAGCAAACTGACTTTAGGGCATTTGAATGTACGAGGTGGTGCTTGGACACAACGCAGCTTTGATACTGTAAGTAATTTACTGCTTTGCAATATTAATTGTTGGTCGATGTTGAATGCTTTTAAGCAAGCAAACGAGATAGCTTTTGCAAGCGACAGAAAGGATTTGCCAGCAATATGGGGCGACTGCTTAGATTTTATAGATGATTTGTTTGCTGCAAGTGATTGGGCAGCGAGACTTGAGACAGAAAAGAGACTGCTGGACGCAATGGCACCTGCTGCGTAGTATATGAAAAATCAAACCAACTCCACTGCACGTCGCTTCATATCGTCGTTTACGTCAATGTAGGCCTGAGTAGTGGTGATATTTCTGTGTCCTGCTAAACTCATCAGCACACGCACACCCACGCCTTTAGCTGCCAAGTTCGTGATGAACGTACGGCGACCTGAATGGCTGCTGGCACCTTCAATGCCAGCCCGTTTGTAGATGTAGTGAAAGTGCTGGGCTAAGGTATTCGGCGTAAATCCTTGGCCTGGCCGCTTTTGGGTATAAAACAACCGGTGCTCGGGGTTGGTCTGCGGGTGCTCGAGCAAGTAAGCTTCAAGTTCCTTCTTTAGCTTGCCATTAACAAACACAGTACGTCCGTGTCTTCCTTTAGTCTGCTCGGCATCTAATCGAATTTCATCTCGCAATTGCCCATCAGCGCCCACGACATCTACGTATCGTAAGTTAGCAATTTCCCCACATCGCATCCCTGAATAGTGCGTGGCTAACAGCATTGTTCTGTTTCTTAATGCGTGTGGACGTGTGGCAATATAATCAAGTACACGTCGCAGTTCTTGCTGCGTAAGTGTTTTTGCTTGTCTGGGCATTGTGCATTTTCCTAACCAATGTTTAGCTAAGCAAAAAGCGTATTTTCTTTGCTTCGTTTGTGCGACCGATTTTTGCAGTTTTTGTGGCAAATTAAATTCCTTCCAAAATTCAACGTATTAGCTGCTTTTAAATGCAGAACCAAAGCTAATGTGAATTAGCTTTGATTTATATATTTAGCTAACTTGGTTGCGATTTATGCAGGAATTTACGCAGACTTGTGTAAAAGCTCTACAAGCCGTTTTTAGCTACTCCAGCTATCTGCACACAAAACCCACCGTAAAAACGTGCTGTAGTGCGTTTAATGTGCTTGCGCAGCTTGGGTTTTGTGCAGATACGCTGCTGTGTGCATGGTTGTTGAAAATGCAGGAAAATCAATTCTGCTATTTCTCGTGTTTTTAATTTATGCACCCATAAATTGTTGCGATTAAATGCTTAGCTTGGTCGTAAATAGGCATTTGTATTTCATTGCTGCTTCTAAGTCTTACATTTAACGCGATAGTTTTGAGCGAACTTACGTTCGCTGCCACTTCGCAAAGCTTCGCTGTTGCTCGCAGCAGATTTCTTTTGATTGTTTTTAAAAGAGATATGACTGGTTTTGAAGGCGCACGACGGCTATGTGCTCGATATCTAAAAAAATATAAGAGCAACATAACCGCCGCTTCGTGCCGATTGTGAGTTCTGGTCCCATCGTACACGACTGTAAAAAGGTTTTATGAGAGACGGTCGTATTAAAACTCTCAACCTGCTTCAGCATTGATTTGCTTAACAGTTAACCTTGCGGCATCCATCAATAATCCAAGTATCTTTTACAGCAGAACTTGGTTGATACAGGGGCATTAGCCGTCATATTCCACCCTGTGTTTTTACCCTTTATTTACAAGTGGTTTATCTTGTTCTGTTTACCCAAAGCTCGATAATCAACAAAGCACTTTCGGTTGACCTTGGCTGCGATGTTTAGCACGTTATATGCTGCGCTAATCGACATTTTTTCGCGTAGTTTGCGAATACGAAGTCGTTTTAAAAAACTAACGAGATGATAAGACTGTTTGTCCGTCAGATAGTCACGAAATCCCCTAAGTAGCACTTCGGCTTCGCGCTGTGCCATCAAAAATTCCGTTTCAATATCGGTCTTGGATAAGAACTTAGGATTGATGTGCACACTTTTAAGCCATTCATCAGTAGCTGTGTTCACCATTGCTTCGGTTATGGGTGGTCTTTCGGTGTCTTCTTCGCGTTTCATACATTTATTTAGCTAAACCAAACAAAATCCAAACAAAAACTATTGGTTTTTCATGCGATTTGGCGGAATTTTGGTGTTCTTGGCCTGAATAAGGTCGACCATTTCGACGTTTCGGGCATAACTTAAGTGTGCTTTATAACTTTTTAGGAGAGCACACATGAGCGTACTAAGCAGCCTTAAGCTGGTGGCAGCAAAAAAACCGCAGAATATTCCTGTTATAAAAATTCGTCGACGTAAGCTTGAAAATAGACTTTGGGAACAAATCGAGCTTGCTAAAAGCCAAGTAAATGGTCAGCCATTTGTAGTTACTCGCTTTCGTTCCATTTCCGACAAAAACACTGGCGAACGACGGCAAGTTGAAATGCCAAAGCGTATAAAGCCTTGGTGGTTTGTTGCTGATAATGGAAAGGTGTGTATTTCGGTACGCTACGGGTCTTGGACACTTGATCTTGGTAAAGGAAAGCCGAGCGTTGAAGTTGGCAGTCCTGATGAATTAATAAAGGCACTTGAGACAATTAAGCAAGCTGTTGCTCTGGGCGAACTGGATGCACAGATTGAGATTGCATCGGCGGGACTAAAGTCTGGTTTCAAGCGATAAACCATCAAAGCAAAACCCAACGTTCAATTCAGTAACAAGACGTTGGGTTTAGCCTTTTCTCTTAACCCACCGATGCTCATCTTGCCATCCAAGCTCATCATCGGCTGTGCCGTGGGTGTTTTCGTAATCTTGATCGGCTTGGCGTTGAGCCTCAGCATACCGCATCTGAGCCTTAACTATGTCTATCTCAGTCGGCTTTACAGTTTGTGCATCCCGAGCCAGCCGAGCAGCAAGATACTTTTGTACCCAATCGTGTTGCCATTGCTTTGGATATACTTTGATTGATTGGGGAGCTAAAGTTGGATTTTTATTAGTAGGCCAAGCCGTCGGTGGTGTGTTCGCTTGTAGACCTACTTGTCGTGCTTGTTGCTGCTGGCTGATTTTTAGCACTGGTTGTGCTGTTGACGCAAATTCGTAAAAACGCATCGTTTGTCTCCGTAAGTATTGTATTTACTCGAGGAGTACTTTTCACTTTGTTTAGAGCCGTTGGTCGTATAACGAGCAATGCGAGTTATTAGATGCCACAGCACGTTTTGAAGTTGATGACATACTCTCCTAAGTTTTCCGTTGCTGGACGGTGCGATTAGATAGATTTCCCATTCAATGCTTCGTTTTGCTGATTCGAAGCCGCTCGGTGCCAGTCGAACCCATTGTTCACTCTGTGCAAGGTACGACAGATTCCAGGCTACTGTTGTGCATTGAAAACGCAAGGTTTTCAAAAAAGCAAGTAAGCTTCTAAGCCGTAGGTCGCACGTTCGAGTCGTGCTGGGCAGGCCACCTTGAATTTCCCTTTGAATTAGATTGTTTTCACTGTGCCAATTGTGGCAACGGTGGGCAAAAGTGTGGGTGCTTGTCAGT
>Ga0315903_10011151_pt1 | contig 10623 bp, 11 predicted proteins | sample LakEriMetagenome_7_FD_203524 | JGI IMG/M metagenome (GOLD analysis project Ga0315903, IMG submission 203524) | Freshwater fungal communities from buoy surface, Lake Erie, Ohio, United States - Buoy 2 MA119 | ecosystem: Environmental > Aquatic > Freshwater > Lake | place: USA: Lake Erie, Ohio... | reverse complement strand
GCTCCGCTTTAGTTGCAAATTTTCCTGCGTTGCTTACTGAAATTTTTGCTTGACATTGAAAGCGGTTAGTAGTCCCAGAAACGACTTGCTTTTCCAGACAGCCCCAAACTTCACCGCTATTGGTAACTCCAGAAAGGGTTCCAACTAAATTTGGCGTCGGTACATTGACTGTAATTGTTTGCAGTGATGATGTTGTGTTTACTGTAACCTCTGTTGGCTCTCCACTTCCGCAATAGACACTAAAAACAATTTCTTGTCCGGTTGGCATTAAAAAGTTGGCAATGCCTGATGAGTTTATGGTTGCCCAGGCAGCTTCTTGGGTTGGACCCGAGCTCGGTTCGCTAAATCGTGAGCCTACGCTGCCATAAATGCAGTGGTCAGGATTACTTGCTTGCAGTTTCACATTGATATTTTCGAAAGTGAAATTTTTTGTTATGGAAGTTGAGTTTACTGTTATGGAATCCCCGCCAATGAGGTATCCGTTTCCGGTGTCGGCCCGGAGCCAAATTCGAATTTGTGCCCCAGTTACCTCACCAAGGTTGAGCGAATAAGTATTTTGTAATGCATCAACATACGCACCCGGAATATTTACCCAATCATCACCTACCCTTTTTTCAGCAAATGCCCACACATACGCATCTGTCGGAATATTGCTGATTGTTCCGGTAACAGTTGTTGGCGCGGCCTGAGCAGTGCTAGTTGATAAATAAGTAGCAATGAAGGAGAGAAAGATCATGCCTAAAGCGCGAAAAACTTTGCTGTTAAGTATCAAGAAACGAGATTCCATGCTGCTCGCCACCTTGGGTTCCTGCATATCCTCAGAATAACTTTGATTCCAATCTTTTTGAATAGTTAGTTTCAATCTGACTCTTAACGCGTGTTGAATGGAACCGTTTCTCACCCTTGTTCCGGTCTATCACCCCCGAATAGCGGGGGGGGGGGGACCACTGTCAGTGCCCCTCTCTATCTTTTCCCCATGTCCACCAAACGTTGCCCACAGTGCTTCTCTGAAAAAGCCATACGCATAATCTTCTACGGCATGCCCATGGAAGAACCCAATCTCGCTATCTACACAATCGGTGGCTGCGTCATCTTTGACGATATGCCTAAATATGAATGCATTGAGTGCGGTTGGAAAGGTTCTAGATCTGAACTGAGAAAAGCTTCACGTGCGCACTAAGGAACACTTGGTTGGATTTCACTGGGAGGAATTCCAAGAATTCCGCACCTTTTTCTTAACCTGTAGTTGCGGATGGAAAGCTCCCGTAAGAGTTTTCAATGACGGGTTTAATGCCTATTTCTTGCATAACATGTTGGAAACGCATATTCAGGCAGGAGTGGAAACAAGGTAAAAAAGTATGGCAATGTGTTTTCACATTTGGGAGGCCTACGTGACACTCGAATCTGAATTTTTACTCTAAGGCCACTACCCACAGTGTTTCTTCGTTGCTACCTTTAGTTCTTACAAATTCCTATAGAAATGGAAAAATATGGCAACTCACGCTATCTCCATGAAGCAACCTAAGGAAGTAATTCTTGGCAAGGATGTTCAATTTTCGATTATTCGAAATGGTCGAAAATTAGGTGAGCTTCACGTAAGCAAAGGCAATCTCGAGTGGGTACCCGCTGGAAGTAGAACAAAAACATTTAGGCTGCGCTGGGCCCAGGTGGCGCAGATTTTTGAAGAGAATGGCCGTTTGGTTTAACAAATGCCAAGTGCTTCAACCACAAATTCTGGATTTCAATGTTCTTGTAGGAAACCTATTGGCACATGCAAGAATTTGAATCATCCTCTAAAAATGGATGCGCTGGTGGGACCATTTATCGAAGGGTGGGCGTTGGGAAAGTATTCTGGAAAAATAACCGATCAATCAACGAGCACGCACACCAAATACGTCTATTTAAAATACGGAAAATTGGTACATGACTATAAGTATGAATCATTCAAGTTAGGTAATGAAGCAGCAAGATCAATGCGGAGTTCTGTAATGCTTGAGATTAACAAATCCGTTGACTATTTTTTGAACGGTTATTTTCCGAAGAATAAGCGAAATTTCGATACTGTTGTGGCGGTTCCAAGTTCTAGAGGGTCTAAATTTACAATTCAGAATGAAATTTGTGGTTACCTTGCTAACAAGGGTTTTCACCAAGCTAAAAATACAGTTCACGTAAAAGATAAGGGCCGTGTTGCTACCAAAAACATCCCCGGCTTACAAGAAAGACTCAAGAGCATTGATTCTAGGTACGAACTCGGCATGACTCATGATTTATTAAAGGCAAGCGGTCTTTTATTGATTGATGACATTTATGAGACAGGTGCAACGTTGCGAACCACAGTCAAATTATTGAATGAGGTAGTTCCATCAATTCCAAAATATTTCCTCACAGTTGCCTATATTGATTGAGATGCGAAGTAAACTTATCGCATGAAGATTGTTCTGGGAGGCTCAAGACACCTCGAATACATACCCAGTGAAGTTGGGGTCCGACTTACTGAATGGATTGGTGCCTCTTCGGAATTTCTGGTTGGCGATGCCCCAGGTTCAGATAGCGCTTTTCAAATGTTTCTGAAATTCCAAAATTATTCTGCTGTTTCCGTCTACACGAGCGCAGATGAAGTCAGAAATAATTTAGGAAAATGGAAAGTTGAAAAAATTGAATCGGGGCTAAAAAGTAAAAGTAGCGCTGTGCATGCATTTAAGGATCGCAAAATGAGCGAAGTAGCAGACATTGGCCTAATGATTTGGGATTGCAAGAGTGCTGGAACATTGAGTAACGTGATTGACCTCATTGAACAAGGAAAAAATTGTTATGTTTGGGTAGCTCCAGATTCAGATCTTTATCAGTTTGATAATTCGGACTCGCTTAATCATTGGATGGAAAGTTACCCAGACGTGCGAGAAGAAGCCTTGAAACGCCTGTCCACATTTCGCAAACGGGAATTCAAGAGGGTTAGTGAAAACTCACAACCCGGATTGTTTGGATGACCTGCTGGATTGTTGCTATTGGGGAAACTTTTGATTGGTGAGAGTTAAGCACTTCAAATAGTCTATTTTAAGTCCAACCTTTCCAAGTCCCAATATATTTCTCCCACTTCATTTGTAAATCTTTGGTACCGCCGTAATTTCTAAAGTTGTTGATTTCGACTTCATATCCGCATTTGCAATGCACCATACAGATTTCCACGCCATCGACTCTTGGATACTCCAAAGAGAACTTATGTTTACCATGCGAAATTCCAGTAAGAATTATTGATCCCATGATTCAACCTTCTGCTCATCTGATGGTGTCTTTCATCATCAGCAGGTCTTCCTTTAGGACCACCGTGCGCAGTAGGCGCGGTTGGCACTAAGCAAGATAAAGGGCTTAACGCTTAGTTCTTGACCTAGGAAAAAGGTATCAGGGACACCTGACTTCTCTTTCAAAAATGTCAGATTGGTTAGATAGATTTTTAACATGTTAACGATTGATATCCTTTAAAAGAACAAAAAAGGTTGAGTGATCTCTCGTTATCGAGAGAGAGGAGATGCATTGAGGTTCTATTTAATTGAAGATATCAAGAAGGGAACTTCGCAATGGCACGAATGGCGTCGCGGTGTCATAGGTTCTTCAGAAGCTTCAATTATTATGGGAGAAAATCGCTGGACGAACCGTCAGCAACTGATGGATGAAAAACTTGGTTTGGCGAAACCTTTTGCTGGGAATCAGGCAACACAACAAGGAGATTTACTTGCACCTAAGGCAATCAAAGCGTTGGCTAACCATTTTAACGAAAAACTGAAGGCCGCGATTGTTCAAGACGCAGAAGAACCATGCCTCGCTGCAAGTTTGGATGCAATAAACGAAGCACACGATCAAATCTTTGAAATTAAATGTGGATATAAAACCTATGAATCAGTAAGGCAAACTGGACGAGTTCCAAGTTATTATCTTGCACAACTACAACATATGATGATGGTTACTCAAATGGAGTCACTTGTTTTTTCTGTATATCAACCTGGAAAGAAGCTTCTAATTTCTGAAGTACTCAGGAACGATTCCTATATAGAGATACTCAGGCAGGAAGAATTAGAGTTTGCGGATGAGTTACATGCAAGAGGCTTGAGAATACAAAGCGATTTCAGAGGTTTCGAGGTTTCAAGTTTAATTCGTGAGCAAGAATCGGATGAGATACCCAATCTAACAACAAAGGCTCAATGGGTTAACGAAAACGGCCTAACCAAGTATTGGAACGGAGTTTCTTTTATTGAAGGAGAAGGGGCAGGGCTCTACGAAATAGAAAACTCTCTTCAGTATTGGGACGGTCAGGAATGGTTTATTCCTTTGGAAGTTAGATCTTTCGATCTGAACGGTCAAGTTTTATTCTGGAACGGTAAACAATGGGAAGTTTTGCAAAATGAGGATAAAAAGAATCAGAGTATTCTCGCCAGATTACTTCGAATAATCAGCGGATAAAGAAAAAATCTCTAATTGTTCACACTCCACATCCCATCAGTATTCTTTATTATCAAACCTTGAGATTTGCACTTAGTACGCGCCCAGCTGAGTCTGTAATTCAGTTCTGTTCTTGAACCACTGCGAACTAAAGATCGAAGATCATTTGGTATGCCAAGAAGTTCTACAATTTTTATCTCTATATCTCGGTGATTCAATGGACCGAATTTGGTAAGAACTTTAACCGTAGGCTCAACTAAATCTGAACTTGTTGGTAATTTATTCATGATTGCCTCCACCCCTAAATTACACCGAATTATGGGATAATTAAAGTGTGGATAGCCCCAGACCGCTTCGTGAGTGGCAAGAGGTTGCCTTGAAGTCCTGGATACAAAATGGATTTCACGGCATTGTGGAAGTAGCAACAGCAGGTGGAAAAACTATCTTTGCGATAGAAGGAATAAAAATCTGGTTGAGAGAAAATCCACTTGGGAAAATTCTTGTGATCGTACCGACAACAGCACTTCAAGATCAGTGGTACATAAGCATCTTGGATGAATTAAAAATTTCTTCTCAAAAAATAACAACTTGGCCCGAAAACAAAAATTTAAACTCGCAGTTTCACATTATGGTTGTAAACACAGCGCGTACAAAAGCTGCCAAAATTTCAGAAAGCACAGATAAACTTTTGTTAATCGCAGACGAGTGCCACAGATATGCAAGTTCGGAGAATTCTAATTCATTATCTATAAAAAAATCTGCAACTTTAGGTCTTACCGCAACAGCTGAACGGGATTACGACGATGGTTTAGAAGAGGTATTAATCCCTAATCTTGGGCAAATTATTTACAGGTATTCAATATCTGATGCAAGGTCAGATGGTGTTGTTGCACCCTTCGAGGTTTTGAATGTCAAGGTTGATTTTACCGAAATAGAAGAACAAGAGTACCTGAAACTGTCTCAACGTATGGCACAAGCATATTCAAAAGGTAATGAAGACCAAGCAACAATTCTTGCTCGCATGCGAGCTTCTGTTTCAAGAAACGCAGCAAGACGAATACCAGCAGCAGTTGCAATAGCAGAACAAAATCGTGGCCGTCGCATCATTGTTTTCCATGAAGAGATCAAGAGCGCTGAAGTTCTTCTCAAGTTGTTACATGACAGAGGGCATTCAGTCGGAATTTATCATTCCCAACTTGGCAGCGATAAGCGAAGAGATAATCTATTGCAATTCAGACGCGGAATGTTAGAAGTACTGGTTTGCTGCCGAGCATTGGATGAAGGTGTTGATGTTCCAGAGTCAGATGTAGCAATCATCGCAGCGTCAACTTCAAGTAGTAGGCAGCGCATTCAAAGAATTGGAAGAGTTATTAGAGTACATAAGGATAAACAGAAGGCAAAAATCTATACAATTTATATCACTGAGAGAGAAGAAGAGTTTTTAAAGGGCGAAGAGCAGAGACTATCTTCTCTTTTAGAATTTAGGTGGTATGAAATGGGTTCAAAATAGTGGGAAAGATACTTTTAAATGGTATTTGGTACAAACCTGTTGATTCTGCCTCAATGTATGAATCCAAATATGAGTCAAAAATTTTGCATAACAGTGAGTATCTTTTTCCAGGGTATTTTTGTTTTCCCTTTAAGAAGCAAGTCGAATCAATTTACGGAACGGGTATACCTGATTTAGTCTTAGTCGACAAAAACTATCGCGAATGGATAATTGTTGAGGTTGAATTAGAACATCATGGATTACAAGGCGACGTTTTAGATCAGGTAGTTAAATTCGCTGCGGGGAAGTATTCGAAAGCACATGCTGATTATTTATCGGACAAGCACGAAGTTTTGGATCGAGAAAAACTAACCGCCTTGATCTGCGGCACACAACCGCGAATTAGCGTTTTTGTTCCCGTGCAAAAACCTGAATGGTGGAGAATACTTCTCCAATACAACGCAACTATTGCAGTTATTGAAGTTTGGGAAGACGATACGGGTCGCAACCTTCTCAGGATCAATGGTGATCAGCCAACTGCCAAGTCAAGTGAGTTTTTAACGAATTTATTCCGTGATAGAAATTTGGCGAAAGGTCTTAAGGTTGAGAATCCAGCTGTACTACCATCCACCGATGACATTCGAATCGCCTTTAATGGACTTTTTTCAGAATGGGCGATTATCAAATCCAAATCGACAGCGTGGCTTATGCCGAAGGGCAAGTACCCGCTTGACGATGTGTCAGCCCTATCATTTAGACTAACAAAGAGTGAATCCGATGGGTTTCAATTAGAGGAGAATCGTGCACCAGCAACTTGAGTTTCAAATAGATTCGTCGGCTATTCTAAATTACAAGCGTTTAGATTATTCATTTTGGTTTGCGTTAGCAGAGTATGTGGACAACTCTACACAGTCTTATATAAATAACAAAGATGTTCTCAATGAGCAATTTAAAAGAGACAACGAGTCTCTTGAGGTGAAGATTATTTACGATAATAAACGTGATTCTTTAACGATTCGCGACAATGCCATGGGAATGAACTTCGAAGAATTGGCTTATGCCTTACAAATGGGCAAGCCGCCCGCAAATAACAAGGGACGATCAGAATTTGGAATGGGCTTAAAAACAGCTTCATGTTGGATTGGTGATTCATGGACAGTTCGGACAAAAAAATTAGGTGATGAAGAGGAAGTTGAATTTAAATTTGATGTTGAAAAAGTTTCGCGAGGTGAGGTAGAACTTCCTCATATTCGTCGGAAGAAACCCAAGGATGATCACTACACGATCGTAGAAATACATGACATGCACCAAAAAATTGCTGGCGCAACAATCACAAAAACAAAAAATTACTTAGCTTCAATGTATCGCGTGGATATCAAGAATAATTCTTTGGTACTCAAATGGGGCGAAGAACCACTTTCTTATGAAGATAAGATCTCTTTTCTAAAGGCCCAAAATGGTGAAGAGTTTAAAAAAGATTTTAGTTTCAAAGTTGGAAATCATTTAGTCACTGGATGGGGTGGAATTCTTGAAAAAGGTGGCCGTGCGAAAGCGGGCTTCGCGATCATTCGCAGAAATCGTGTCATTCAGGGTCAACCAACGGCTTGGCGCCCTACAAGTATTTACGGACAAGAAGGCGGAAGTAATGACCTTATAAATCAGCGGCTCATAGGGGAAATTCATTTAGATTCTTTTATGGTGAGTCACACCAAGAACGCCATTCTATTCCAAGGTAATGAAGAACATGACATCGAAGAAAAATTGCTCAATGAATTTTCGACATATTTGGACATCGCGCAAGACTCTAGATATCGAACAACCAGAATTCCAATTGAAACCATAACGCTCGGACTAGCCGCAGCCGTCGAACAAATGCAATCAGCGGAATTCATCGATGCGGTAACTTTGAATGAGGTTCTACCGGCGAATTTAATTGAAGCTGAGAATCAACCAGTTATTGAATCCATGAAAACTGGTGAGGCGACGCATGTACTTCGTTTTAGTGATTTTGAAGCAAGAATTTTCTTGAAGCATGAACTTAGTCCATCAGATCCATACTTCCTTCCTTACTATAGTCCGGATGATCGCACTATTAGTGTCGCCATTAATACTAAGCACCCATTCTTTACGGGGAATTTAGATGACACAAATGATGTTTTAATTTATTGTGTTTTGTCATGCTTGGATGCAATCGCCGAATGGAAATGTCTTCAAAAGACAGGTGAAATCAATTCAAAAACAGTGAACAACATCAAAAATGATTTGATGAAGCACATTTCACTCGGATAGAGATATTTCGCGAAAGGCTCTATCTCTCAGTTCCAAGAGAGTTCGTGGATTTACGTCTTTAGTCATTTTTGCAACATGCCATTGAACATAAACTTCTGTTGCAATGTTTGTCAGTTGTAACGATTGAAGGCTGTCTTCATTAACAAATGTCTGCCAAAAAGGGTGATTTGGATTTAGTGTTACAAAGATTTTCTCTTCTAACCAATCGCCCGACATGTATGGATCATTTGGGGAAAGACGCTCATCGAACTGAAACTGAATTTCTACAGAATGTATTTGAATGGTTAAATTCTCATTTGCGGCTAGAGGTAATTTCTTGGACTTGAATTTGATTATGTTTTTTGGGATTGGTTGTGAATCCGCTAAGGCTTGATCAAAAAATTGGGGCAATGTCCAGAGTGGCGCTTTTTCTGTTTCTATTTTTATAACTAAGGAATTTTTCAACATTTTATAAAGAGCGCTGTTTGCATTTTCTCTTGTCCAATCAAAACCTTCAAGGCGAGCTAATTTGGCAACTTCTTTGGCGACTAACGGTTTTCCGGGACCTAAGATTTTGTTTATCACTTCAAACGGACTTGATTCTGCGTTCATTTGGATTGAAATCTTCCTTTCGCTCCTACGAGATACTCTTTATTCTGTTCCACACAAATCCATTTTCTTTTCAACAGTTCGGCTGATTTTCCTGTGGTACAACTTCCACCAAATGGATCGAGTACAAGGTCCTTAGGTTCGGTTAAGAAGTTGATGAAGAAATCAGAAAGTGCAATGGGCATTCGCGCTGGGTGTTGTGGGACATTCTTTTTCTTGCACCAATCTCGGTACTCTGTATCGAAACCGGTATTTGCATAAATCAAAGCGGATCTTGGGATAGAGCCCCCGTTGTCACTCAGAAATCCAATCTCCGAAATTTTGTGTCCTGATGGACGTTCGCCATGATTGTATTTACCTTTCTTAATTAAATTCTTCATAGCGTTTGTGTAGGGAGTTAAAACTTTTCTATTGTCCGCTTTTGGATGTTCGGTCTTGCTAAACCACCATATATGGGTAAACGAGTCAGTAATTCGTTCTCTGTTGACATTCACCCATGTGGCCGGTCCAGGAAGTTTTCCGGGATTGTGCCAAATGAATTGTTGGCAAACGTGCAAGTTGGATGCTTTAGCTATTTGCATCAAGGTTTCAAGGGGAAGTAATGACATCGTTGGCACCCCTTTATTCCAAGCATTCCCAATTTCTACAACTAATGAACCGTCTTCTGTTAACAATTGGGCAAGACCCATTGAAATTTCAGCCACCCAACGTAGATATTCTTCACCTTGTTTGTTGCCATATTTTTTGGGCGAAACAAGCGGGTAAGGCGGTGAAGTAAAGATTAGATTGACCTTGCCCTTTAAAGATGATCCTTTGGGGGATGTAAGAAAATTTTCAATCGAAGCATGGTAGGCGGCACCCTTTACGGTTTGGAAGAAGGGTTTTTGGGGTTTGTTTGCCATTGACGTAGATTAGCTTGAAATGGTGACAAAATTGAAGTTAATTTCTTGTTTTGTGGATAAATTTTAACTGGTTTGGAGATTACCGAACACTCCGCATCACAGCAGTTACCTTGCCAAGAATCTCGCAGGTATCGCCATTGATAGGTTCAAAGTCTGGGTTTGCTGGCAGTAGCCAGATGTGACCGTTTTTGCGAGAGAAGGTTTTAACTGTTGCTTCGCCATCGATCATGGCAGCGACTATCTCGCCGTTATTGCAATCCTTTTGTGAGCGGATGACTACGTAATCGCCATCGCAGATTGCAGCTTCAATCATTGATTCGCCAACAACTTTGAGCATAAAGAGTTCACCGGAACCAACGAGGGATTCTGGAAGTGGGAAAGTCTCTTCGATCGCTTGTTCAGCAGTGATTGGACCACCGGCTGCGATGCGACCTACAAGAGGGATGTACTTTGTTTTATCTACTGGGGCAGTATTTTCTGATTCCCCAGGTAGTAATACTTCAAGGGCGCGGCCACGGGTTGGGTCGCGGCGGATGAAGCCCTTCTTTTCTAACTCTTCTAGTTGGTACTTAACTGATGCTGGGGATGAAAGTCCTGCCTGAGTGCCGATTTCGCGCATGCTTGGGGGATAGCCGTTGGTGTCGACTGCCTCTTTGATGGCGGTCAGGATCTTGAGCTGGCGGGCGGTCAGGCCGTGGGCTCCGGCTGGGCCATCTGGGAGTTCGGTTACTTTGGCGTTTTTGGCTGGGGCAGGCTTCTTTGTGCTCATGGGGATAAGGGTAGGGGAGAATTGAAAAAAATTCAAACATATGTTCGAAAATAACTTGCATGTGTCAGTGGGTGGGGGTATGGTTTTCCTATCGAACAAGTGTTCGAAAAACCTTCCCCAAGGTTTTACCCGCAGCAGGAGTAAAGACCATG
>Ga0315903_10011148_pt1 | contig 10625 bp, 14 predicted proteins | sample LakEriMetagenome_7_FD_203524 | JGI IMG/M metagenome (GOLD analysis project Ga0315903, IMG submission 203524) | Freshwater fungal communities from buoy surface, Lake Erie, Ohio, United States - Buoy 2 MA119 | ecosystem: Environmental > Aquatic > Freshwater > Lake | place: USA: Lake Erie, Ohio... | reverse complement strand
CTCGGCTTCAAGCTCTCGAAGCTTGGCAGCGTCGGAAGGCTCCATACCGCCAAAGCGGGAGCGCCACTTATAGAAGGTTGGTTGGCTAAAGCCACCGGACCGGCAAAGTTCCTTGACGGACATGCCAGCGTCAGCCTGTTTGAGGAAGCCGATGATCTGCTCATCGGTAAATCTGGATTGTTTCATAGCCGCTATTCTCCGAAATTAGCGGACTTTGTTTCATCACTTTGGTACGGCAGGGAGGGGGCAGGTCACCCTGATTGGCCGTACTACCACCATCCATGGTCGACTGGTGCTACTCGACAGTGTCAGAATCGATGGCAAGGTACTGGGCAACATAGAAACAGCCCCAGGCAACAAAATTTCTGTGGCCATTGGCGCCACGGGTGAAGTAACCGGCGACATCACAGCACACAGAATCATGGTGGCGGGCAAAGTTGAAGGCAATATCTATGCCTCTGAGCGCGTTGAGTTTCACAAAGACTGTGTGGTGCACGGTGACATTTCTTATGGCTCGATTGCGGTCGAGCACGGAGCGCGCTTGCTGGGTTTGGTGATTCAAAACAAAACAGCGGCCGAGTCTGCATCCGATGCGAAGGCTGTCATCCAAAGTGCGCGGACCAATTCTTAAAGGTCTTCAAGTCACATGAAGGCCGTTGTTGCGATGGCCACAAAAAAAGGGCCCTAGGGCCCTTTTGCTTTGCAAGCCGCGAATCAAACTTGCGTCATGTTGCCTAGAACTTGTCCGCCGCGTTCGATTTCAATTTCGCCATATTCCAAGGTGCCATTGACTTTGCCGGTGCTGCGCACGATTAGCAATTGACGGCTGCTGATGTCTTTGTTGAGCTCACCTTTGACATCGACACGGTCGGCTTTGATGCTGCCCGTGACGCGGCCAGTTTGGCCAATTAACAAATTGCCAACGGTGAGGTCGCCATCAAATTGACCTTCAATCACGGCTTCATCGGATGCTGTGATGCTGCCCTTGAAAGAAACGCCTTCGCCGATGAAAACGCTGTTTTGTTTGCTGTTGGGGTTCATGGGTCAGTTGCTGGTTAAAGAATAAAGGGGATTGAAAATCAAGACTTGGCCAAGAGCAATTCGCCCTTGATGGATGCGCCTTTTTGGACTGACAGGGTTTTGTAAACCACATGACCGTCGACAGTGGCAGAGGACGTGACCGTCAACTCTTCGCAAGTTGCAGTGCCCGCAAAACGACCTTTGATGTGGAAGTTTTTGCAAGAAACAATGCCATCGACCTGACCTCTAGAGCCAATGGTCAATTCGTCCACTTGAACCTGTCCATTCAAGGAGCCTTCAACGTGGATGGCGCCTTTGGCAGACAACTCACCTTTGAAGTAAAAACCTTCGCTCAAGATAGAAGGCTTGGACACATTGGATTGCAGCAAGCCCATCATGCCGTTGGGCTTGGGTGCGGCCTGCGGTGCGACGACCACGGGCTCGGCTGCAGGTTCTGCGTTGGCAATGACCACTTCTTCAGAAGTGGGCGCTTCAACTTTAACCGGTTCAACCGGTTCGTTATTTGGAGTTGCTTTGAATTTGTTGAACATGCTGAGCCGTCCGAATTACTTTTTGTGGGTTGACGGGGTATCCGCCAACCAAAATTTCAAGGTGCAGGTGTTTGCCTGTCGATGAGCCTGTATTGCCAATGTAGCCCAATACGGCATCTGTATCTACTTTCTCGCCTACTTTGACCAACAAATTGGACATGTGCGCATAGAGCGATTCGATGCCATTGTTGTGGCGAACCACCACGGTGTTGCCGTACTGTGGGTGATGCTGAGACAGAACAACCGTGCCAGCTTTGACAGGGCGCACTCTGTCGTCGCCATTGTCACTTTGAAGGTCGAGGCCCGTGTGGAAATGAGTGTGACCATTGATGGGGTGCTTGCGAATGCCAAAGTCTGACGTCAGAGAGTAGCTGTCAACGGGCATTTTGTTGGGAAGTGCATAGAGCACATCGCGCAGGGAGCGGTTGGTGGCCAACTCATCGGCCACTTTTCCAAGCAGAAGCGGGTTGCTACTCAAATCATCCGTCAGACTGAATCCGCCTTTGGGATTGTTTTGTTGAATGATTTTGACAATCTTTTCGGTCAGGCCAGATGAATCGAGTTGCGATTTCAAGGAAACGTTCTCTTGCGAAACCGCGGCCATCGAGGTGTCAACATAGCGTCGAATGCTCATGTCGCGATCGCGAATGGACTGTGCCAAGGCCACCATTTGGTCCTCGTTCATGTCACCCACATAACCGTTCTCACTGTCTGCTGTACTGCTCACCAGGGCTTTGAAGACTTCTTGATGGGATTGCTCAAGCCTTGCACGGCTGAGCTGCAAGCTGATGGCTGTCACCAAAAGAAAGACGATGATGCAAAACGTTGAAACTGCTGTGGTCAGTGCAGTACGCACGGCAATGCGTTGTACTTTGGCGCTGAGGGCAAAGTATTGCAAATCACCATTTTGCTCAAAGATGATTCTGGAGTCTTGGTATTCTTTGTGCCACAAGCGCACCATGGTCGACGGTAGCGACAAAGCTCCGCGCCAAAGCCAGCTTGCCAATTGCATGTTGGTTTCCGCTTAGACAGCCGCAGGGCCGCTGTTGCTAACAATGGACTGCGCGTTGAGTGTGCCTTCGAGGGCTTGCGTCAAGGTGCCTTCAACCTCGCCGCCTTTTTCAATCTCAATTTCAACGTAGTGAATCTTGCCCGTGATCTTGCCCGTCGAGCGAATGATCAGGCTCTTCTCACTCACGACGGTGTTGTGCAATTGGCCGCGGACATCAATGACTTTGGCAGAAATGCGGCCAGTGATCTTGCCTGTTGGACCAATCAAGACCTCCTCAGCTGTGAGGTCGCCTTCAATGACACCATTGATGACGGCTTTAGAGGGGACGAAAAAGACGCCTTTAACGATGACACCGTCACCAATAACTACGCTTTCAAGTGAATCTGCTGGATTTGCCACGTTAGCTCCTAAGGGAGACCGATTTTAGCAAAATCCCCGAGGAAAAAGGGGGCTGCGCGTGAGCTTTAAAGGAGCACTTTAGAACTACTAAGCTGTGATTAACCCAAGTTCAAAGGGGATGTCGTCCAAACAAGCGCTGGTTTGCCCCTTGGGGCCGCGGTCTAAAAAGCGAATCGTGACCATCAATTTGTTGCCTTGCACTTCCGGTGTGGCCTTGAGTTTGGGATCGACCCAAATTTGAACCAGTTTGCACCGACCCTGAGGCATGCTTTGCCTGAATTCGCCGCCCTTTGCAATTTGCCTGCTGACCTGCGCTGTGCCCCGCATCATTTCCATTAAAAAGCCGACGCTGTCTCTGAGGGGCAAAAAAAGCTGAAGCCACTCAAGCAAATCTTCTCGGCGATCTTCACCGCTTCGGTGCTGCCAAGCAAAGTAGCGCGGTGCATCAAAAGGACTGGTGCCACCGGGCAAAGCCATTCGATCGCGCAATTTAAACAGCCATTCGTCGTCTGCAATTACGTAGGCTAGTTTTTTCTTTTGCGACCGCAGTGCAATGCTGTGGTGATCGACCTTGGCAAGCAGATCGTTCAAGACGGACTCTGCAACGTGGGGGTTGCCCTTGAACCCGTTGAGCTTTTTCTTCTGATCGTCCAATTGATTCAAAATTTGGGAATTTAAATCGAATTGGTCTTCGAGTTCCGCAATTTCGAGCAGGGTCAACAGACAGAAATGGTGATCGATGGGAAAAAACCGATTGATCAGCACGTCAACCCTAGAAAACAAAGTTTCAACCCGCAAGAAATTGCCAGTTAATTCGTCTAAGGGGTGTTCTAAAAGGATCGCTGCCACTTCTTTGCAGTTCTGTTGTCGTTGCTGTCAGATGACAATGATAAAGTCATTTCGCAGGACAATGTGCGTATCATTGGCACTTCTGGTACTTTTCGACATCTCATCACATGACCGAATTTGGCGCCAGCAGTAGCGGATCAGGCACTGATATTTTTTTCAGGGCCACAGACCGATTGCAGATGGAAAGCTGTGCAACAGCCATGGCTCAAGAAGGAAAGAGTCTGGTCATTTGTAGCAACTCTGCAGAACTGCTGGACTACTATGGCGCCGCATTCATTCGGCGCATCAAAAAAGAATTAACGCAGTCGTCGGTCGAAGTCTTCATGCCGCCCGACACAGAGGCCATGCTTGACCGCTTTAACAAGTTGCTGTCGACAATGAAGTTGGACCAGGCCACAAAGCCGCGCGGCGGCTTGCCTCCCGAAAAAATTTGGGTTGTCCATGATGCCAACGCGCTTGCGTCACACGAATTAGATTTGTTAACTCGCTTGATTCTTCAGTTTCCCGGTGCAGGCATTGGCACCGTGTTGATGTTCACTGAAGAGGCAGCAAAGTCAGAAAGCTTGGCAAAGCAAAACAAGCAATTTATTTCTTGGACGTTGGAGATGCCAACGGCAGAGCAAAAACTCAATGCCATCCAGCAAGCCAGAAAAATAGGTGAGGAAGAGACCGCGATACAGTTTTTCAATCGTTTGTCTAAAACCGCAACAAAAAAACCAGCCTTCGTGAGTGCTGCAGCGGCAGCCAACGAAGAGCCTAAAAAATCAAGCCCGCCTCAGGCAAAACAAGCGAAAAAAGGTAAATCAGGCGCAGCGCTTTTGTGGTTCATGATTGTGGCCTCGATGTTGGTGCTGTCGATGGGCGTTGCGGCATGGCTGCATCCTGAGATAGGTGACAAGGCATGGGCAGAAATTTCGCATTTGCTTGATCAAGGGGCTGCTTCAACGAAAGCCACAAACGATGCCGCGTTGTCTAAGGGCGAAGAAAAAATAGAACCTGCACCAAGCAATGTAAAGCTTGACGAGGCCAATAATCCCATGCCTACACCTGGCATACCTGACAGCAAAACGTCTGTTGCTGGCGGCGCTGATGCGGCTGCGCCGATAGAGGCCAAGCCCGAACCTAAACCAGAGCCCAAGGTAGAAGCAAAACCAGAAAAAGCAATCACTGAATTGCCAGAAATTGCGGTTCAAGGTCGACTTTGGATCAGAGGTTTTCCAGAAGACAGCTATGGCTTGGTGCATGGCACCTACGACAGCGTCAAGCAAGCGCAGGCGTCAATGAAGGGCAAGGCTTGGTTGGCCAATGCGCGCATTGTTCCGGTGTTTGCTGCAGGCAAAGAGGAGTCTAAATTCTCTGTGGTAACTGGCCCGTTCAAAACCAGAGACCGGGCCAAAAACGCCATCACACGTTTGGATCTCTCTGCCGATGTGATGATTCAATCTGCAGTCAATTTGAACGCTCAATCCAAATCACCTAGCGCTCCCTGAATGGCTGCTTCGGTGGATATGGACATTGCCTTATTTGATGCTGTGGTGTCCGTAGGGGCAATAGCCTGGTTTGGGGCCGACCTGTGGATGCGTTCTGCACGTGTTTGGCCGGTTGACATACACCGTGCAATGCCTGCCTTTGGCGTCTAAAAACTGGCAGTCGCCACTGCTGCGTCTGGCCAGCGTAAAAATGCTGTTCTTAAAGTTGAAGTGGTCTATGAGGCCAGCCTTGCTAAGTCGCTTGGCAATTTGTTTGGGCTCTTCGTGTTCAGCTTCAAAGGGGTCGACCAAATTCAAGCGAATGAGATCGGCCATCTTGACCTCCACAGGCATGGTGCAGCAGTTGGCAGCACAGGTGTCGCACATGCCGGCCTTGTAACGGGTCCAACTCTCGATGCGATCGACGTCGACGATGCTAATGGGTGAACGCATGCGCTCTCAAACAAGTTGCCTTGTTTGAACAAAGTGAAAAGCTCTTAAACATGCAGTGATGTTAAAGGAATTTGTGTGTGCTTTTCTAAAAACGTCAACATCGTCAAGTTGAACACGGCCTCTTGCTCAATGCTTGCAATGTGAGCGGCATTGGGAATCATAAAAAAACTCAGAAGACACAATGACCAGCGCTGGCCCTGTGGTTGTAAGACAGCTTGTTTCCAGTCTTAAAAATTTCATCCTAAGACAAGCGGGCCACTTGTTCATTGGTAGAAGCACTATCTGTGATGCAAGCTCTCGAGGGGTTGTATCGAATTATTTGTAACTGCCAGATCGCAAGAATGCAGGCAAAGCCGCTTTCATGCGGTCTTGCAAGCTTTGTTTGTTGTTGAAATCGTTGGCGGCATTGACAGGTCGAATGCTGGCCTTTTCGTTCATGCCTGCGCGGAATCTGTCCAAAATTGAGCTTGTCATTTTGGGTTGATACAAGCTGACTGTTTTTTTCTTTTCATTGGATTGAGCGTTGCCCAATTGAACAACCGCACGGCCAAAATCGATGAAGTTTTCTCTGACATCGGGATCTTGTGCTTTGACAAAAAACTCCGTGCCAAAGTACTCGCTGGCCGATTCGTTGAACATGACGGGTGGCGACAAAAAGAAGCCCGTATTGAAAGACTGCAAAAATACGTTGGAATAAGTCTCAAGGTTGACCACCCGGCTGGGCACGATGACCAACTTGGGAGGCGTGCGCATGTTCGAGTTGAAGACAAAGCCAAAGCGATTGACGAACTCCAGTGTGCTGTCCAACTCCACGCGGGACAAAGAAGTTGGCACCAAGACCAAATCGAAATCGAAAAGAAATTCGGCGGGCAAAATGTCTGTCCAAGTCAGGTCGGCAATGAGCACATCTGCATCAGGTGCGACCGTGCGAAGTGCCTGTTTGGCCTGCAACAAAGCCAAGCCAGATCCCTTGTTGTTGGGAGAAGAGACTGAGATGCACTGAATGCCCAAGGGGTCGGCATTGCGAACCCATTTGCCAGCGGTGGCTTGGTGGTCCAAGTCAACAAGGCTGGTTTTTTGATGCTCATGGTGCGCAAAAAAAGCTGCCAAATTGGCAGAGACGGTACTTTTTCCAACCCCACCCTTTTGACTGGTGATCAGAATTTTCAGTTTAGCTGTCATCTATAACTCACTGTTTCAAAAGAAAATTAAGGCTTTTAATTGCTTTAAGGGAACATATCCCCTATTATCAATTTACATATAAATATTAGTTTTGGCAAATTTTTTTTAAAGTGACCCCAAATGACCCAACAAAATCCAAAGCTTGTCATGATGAGGTTCGACCCCCGTGCCGGTTGGGTCAAGCCAAGCGAAGAGCAAATTCAATTTGATGAGGAGCCACCTGCCTTGCCTGCTTCAACCCACGAAGATGCAGTGCGCGCACAAAAGGCTGAGGCTGTGAACGCACCTGCTGCAGGCGCCCATCCAGCAGCGGAATCGCTGACCGAGTTGGGAGCGTCCATTCTGGAGGTGTTCAACTCGCTCAAACTGGAGGACCCCCGCCTAGCGGCTTGGGATCAGGTCAACGCAGCCATTGCCAGAATTTCAGACAAAATGAATGAGCAAAAAGAGCTGGAAAAACGACTTCATGATTTGTCCATCGACATTGAAAATCTTCGAAACTTGGCATCTGAGTTTGTGAATCACGCCTATCAAAATGAAATCGAGATTCACGCCACGTCTAAAATTCGCGTCCAAATTGCCGAGTCGCTCAATCAACGCATCAAAAACGCACTGAAATCATGACAGGGGCCCGGTTAGTTTGGAGACAATTGGCGGCTGCTTGCCTGCTGATCAATGGCGCTATGCTGTTGGCGCTGAGTGGCCTGATGGCCAGCGGCTCTGAGGGACTGTTGGTTTTTTTGACGCTCCCTTGGAACTCTTTCCTGACGGACCTGAGTGGTATGGCAACGCTTCAATCCATTGATGCTGGCAGCGTTTGGATTGCTTGGTTCTTATGGACCTGTATTTCAACCCTTTTCTGGTGGATGGCCACACCCTTGACTCACAAGTCATCACCACAAGAGCTGGATGGTGCCAGCCTTGTTAAAAATCGCAAAATTGAAATTGAGTCTGCGCCTGCATTGAAAGAGCGGTTGAACAAACTCAATCAGTTGCTTCAAAAATAAATCGCAAATAAGAAAACCCTAGCAACATTGCTGATGCTAGGGTTTGGATTGGTGGCCTGGGACGGAATCGAACCATCGACACGCGGATTTTCAACGCTAAACTGAAAACTAAAGAGTGCATATATTCAAAGTTCTCGAACGTCCTAGCCAAAATGGTGTGCGTGTTTTGTGCAAAAAAACCTACGCTGCAATCAAAGCAGCACACCCTAGTCAACGCTGACTTCATTTACCAAAGCCGTCGCGCAACTTGTTAGACGCTGCATCAATCGCTGCGTCCAATTCCCCATTGAGAACTGCTGCCTTGATGACTTCTAGCGTGGGCACAAGTTCCTTTTCGTTAGTAAGTTCAACAGCAAATTTTCCTTTTGAAAGTTCTAAAACGCGACTGCCATAGCGGACGCACAAGGCAAGTTTGCCGCTGTCGCTGGTGAACCACCACTGCTTGATGCGTTTGCTAGTTTCAATTTGTCTGCGTATACCAGTGTCGTTTTCCACGACAGTACGAAGCTTGGTTGGTGCAAACAGAGTTCCTGTTTGCTGGGCTTTTGCTAATTCGCATTGTTCCCACAAGCGCAGAACTAACTTATTGCGACGTAGTTGGACAGCGGGAATGCTGGTGGGTTTAACAGCTGTGCTGAGTTTGAGTGTTGATAGTGTTGCCATGTGCTTTTCCTTTCAATGTTGATAAAGCACAGACGATTTTGTGATCTTGATGGCGCTAGGGCGACCAGCAACCCGCCAATGTGGTGGGTCATTGGCTAAGGTGTCGTGTAACACGACAAACAGGTGCGCTCAATTTCGCCGAAATTTCCAGCATATCGATACATATATGTCTCGTTCGTATAAGTACTTTATACAAACAAGATGAAGGTTGCACGCCGATTGAACTGTGCTGCTAATTCCGTTCTGATGTGAGACGGTAAAGAAGGTGTAGCTTGTTGCACTGATTCATTGCACTACCCCGCAAGGGATGCTTTAAACGACTTTCGTTACAGAAAGTAACGTTTGCAATGTCTTACAAGTTGAAATCAAGCACGTTGTGCTTGAAAAAAGTGAGTGGGACGCCACGCTCGAATGAGCACCCCACAAAGCTCGAACAATGACTGCCGCATAAGTCGTTCGATGCTTGCGTAAGGACACGCACATAAAAGGAGATCGCAAAACCTGCCTTTTCCAGTTAAATCTGGTTGTGTATATGCAGTATGAAACACCTCAGTGAATGTCGCCGCGCTGATTCAGCGTGGCTTATGGTGGTCTTCAGGTGTCGTTTTACACGACACCGTAATTCGACGAAGCTAAATATATTTAGATTCAACAAGAATTACTACCTAACAATGCCAAACTCTTCCGCCAATTTCCTGTACTGCTGAGTTTGGAGTTCGACCATTTGAGTTAGTTCTGCTCCGCGCAAAACTCTCTCTTGTATACCTGCTTGATCAAGTAATTTGATAAAACTTGTATGCTGGGTTGCTTTTGAAATCGCAGATTGCCATTCTTTCTGTTGAAATTCACTTACTTTATGGCCAATGTAGACGCCTCGTAGAATAGGCCATTGAATGTCATAGCCTTGTTCTTTCGCAGTTGGAATTTTGGCGAAACGACCAGGCAACCTTGTACCAGAGAGAACCGCGAGAACTTTAACTTTGGCCCCTTCGTTGAGGTATTGACCAACTTCACCTGCATCGCCAGCCAATACTTGTACATGCCCACCCGTGAGCGCGCTCAATGCTTCTCCGCCACCTTCATATGCAACGAAACGCATTGATTTATGACTGATCCCCGCAGCCTTAGCTAGAAGGGCTGCTTTAAACCAGTCTTGACTACCTATTGAGCCGCCAGCACCAAATATCAGTGTTTGTGGTGAATTTTTAAGAGCAGTCAGTAGTTGTTTTAAATTTTGATAAGGCGAATCTTGTTTCACTGCAATTACGCCGTAATCCATTCCGAGGCTGTAGAGCCATCGAACATCAGATGTTGAGAACGGTCCAAATTTTCCTTGAGCCAAATTTAACAAGGTGCCAGATGAGAAGGCAATAACAGTACTAGAGTCATCAGGGCTTACAGTCACACTCTTTTTGAATGTGAGAGCACCAATACCTCCGGGTTGGTAAATGGTAGGAATGAGGGTTGTACTTGCGCCGCTGGCATGCAGGCTTTGGCTCAAAAGTTTGCATGTGAGATCGAATCCGCCACCCATTTTGGCGGGCGCAACACATTTTGCATCAGTGGGCAAACCTGCATTTGCAGTCAATGAGAACAACAGCAACAGGGTGATGGCACATTTCATGTCAACGGCCATTCAAGAGAGATGATGTGCAGTCCTAGCGTTTTATCAAACTTACTTTTTACACTACCGTGATGCTTTGTCATGACAGATGATGCAATTGCCAAGCCCAGACCAGATCCTCGGCTGTTTTTTCCTTTGATAAATCGTTCACCTAAACGTTTAAAAACCTCGCTTGGTAGACCTGTACCATTATCTATCACAGTCAAGATATGCGTTTGATTAGTAACTTCTGCTTTGAGTGTGACTGTCCCTTTGGGCTTACCATGAACCAAAGCGTTATGTGCCATGTTAAGAAGAGCATGATGCAACAAATGTTTGTCACCTTTTGCCAAGATAGGCTCTTCTATTAAATCAATACCCAAATCGATGCAAGAATTTCTAGCTAATGGAAGTACG
>Ga0315903_10011147_pt1 | contig 10626 bp, 17 predicted proteins | sample LakEriMetagenome_7_FD_203524 | JGI IMG/M metagenome (GOLD analysis project Ga0315903, IMG submission 203524) | Freshwater fungal communities from buoy surface, Lake Erie, Ohio, United States - Buoy 2 MA119 | ecosystem: Environmental > Aquatic > Freshwater > Lake | place: USA: Lake Erie, Ohio... | reverse complement strand
GAACCCCCAAGTTTTCGATGTACTTGGGTGTTTATATCTAGGCAAGGCTATCGGGGTGTACTCAAGTACACTCCATAGTCCAAGCCTAATCAAAACTCAATCAAACAAAACAATGAAAATAGAAACAGAACAACAACGTAGAGAGTTCCTGCAAGAAGTTATTGATAGGTTACTCTATCTCCAATCAGAAGAACGAGAGAAGTTTTTACTGACAATGGAATCAACATTTAAAAAGTTTGTACCCATGTATCGCATAGAACATGGAGCGACAAGAGTGTACCACCGTTTAACAAAAAACTAATTATCATGTGTGTTATTATTATCAAAGACAATCAAAATCAAATCGAATCGGACATCATCAAATCATCAGCAAGACTTAACCCCGATGGGCTTGGCGTAGTATGGCTTGACGATTATTCAGTAGAGTATTTCAAATCTACCCAGTACAGAGTACTGAACACAAGCAGACCATTCATTGCACACTTCCGGTATGCAACTGTTGGCAAAGTATGCAAAGAGAATACCCACCCATTTGTATGCGGTAGGAAAGAAGACGAACTGCTAATGATGAACGGCACTATCAGAGAACTTGGAGACAAAGACACTTGCGACACCAAAGTTCTAGCTGATATGCTTGGCGGTTTGCCACGTCATACTTGGAAAGGAGAGCTTGAGAAATACTTCTGCCGGTTTGTGACAATCAACACTAAGCGTAAAACGTATGAGGTTTACAATAAAGATATGTGGACTCAATACAAGAATGCTTTGTACTCAAAGGCTAACGTACTGGAAACCAATTACATAGCTGTGTATGGTACACTCAAGATGAACTACTCTAACTATTACAGATACCTATCAGACTCTAGCTACTATGGTAGTGGGACAACCAAAGATAAGTATCCATTAGTAATTAATGGGCTACCATTCTTGATAGACAAGAAAGATATCGGGCACAACGTATGCGTTGATGTGTTCAAGATTACTGATGAAACATTATCTAGACTTGATATGCTAGAGGGTCATCCTAATTGGTATGTTCGCAAACAGATACCAATTAAAGTAGGCAATATCACTAGAAGATGTTGGGTGTACTTCAACAGGAGGGAGAAGTACAAGAACGAAATATTGCACAAGACTTATACTCAGTTCAGCAAGCCACCTATCCCCATGTTCAATACCTTTGAGCCTATCAAAACCATATCAAACATGAACCTGTTCACAAAAGAATGTGAGTCTTGCCTTGAATGGTTTGATACAGAGAATGAGTCGATGGAATTTTGTGATAGCTGCGACAAGTGGTTGAAAGAATTTTATGATGGCATTTAATATATTTGATACATGAAAACCCTTAAAAAGATATGGAAGTTTTTGTGCTGGTTGGAGGACGAAAGAGTAAAGGCTACTATACATGGAGGTAAACCAACATCAACTTAATAAACTAATACTATGAACAAACTCATTGTTACTACAGAAGGAATGGTGTTCTACACTGTAGCAAAAGAAGCAGAAAAGATTATGCGTTTCGATATCTTCACCTTGTTTAAAGTGCATTACGATGGCAACGAATGGCAAAGCAAGTTGATACTGAACGAAGCAGAACTGATAGAAGCAAAGGCAGATTCAAGTACGCACTATGTGTGCATATGCTTGGGCGTTTTGGATGCATCAATGATGCTGCCTTGCATACCGGATGGAAGGTGGAACAATGCTGATACAGTAGTGAACAATGGGTTTGTTTATGTCAAGGCAAATGATTTGTTATTTTGCCCAAACAATTTGGAAAAGTAAATACTTTGTACTATATTTGTACTAACAAAAACAACGTGTACTTGAGTACACACTTAATAGAATCAAACAAATGGCTACATTAATTAAGACCGATGGCAGCGTAGTGGAAGATTACGATGTTTCATCACTAGAGAAACTGCAAGAAGCAGTAGGAGGGTACATTGAGATTGTCACTATTGACAAAGAGATGTGCTTAATTGTTAACGAGGAAGGATTACTAATGGGATTGCCTCACAATATGTGGGCATCTATGGTAGCTAACCGAACTATTGTAGGGAATGTAATACATATGAAGAGAAATGAAATACGTTAAAGAATTTCTAGCACAGTTCTTCATCGTTCTTATATACACTCTGATGTTATTCTTCTTATCATCTCAGGTATTACAAGCACCTTCAAGATTCAGCGACTTCATTGATTACGCAATATGGGTAATAGCAGTTGGCTCATTGATTATGTTACTGCTGATACTATGGTTTTACTTCAAATATATTTTCAAGAGAAATGAAAAACAATAACCACCACATATCAACCATCCTCCTTATTGAGAAGATGAGGAAGAACCCAAACAAAAACATGATACAATTATTGCAACAAGTTTTAGATGGCAAGGCTTTATCATACGAGGAGTTTATATCTACTGGTATGTTCGTACCAAGAGATAACCCACTGATACAGCAACCCAATAGGCTAAAGCCGGAGTGCAGAGATATCGTATTGTATATGGGAGGATTCTTTATTCAAGTACTGAACAGAGACAACAAGACTCATTACTTCTATGAGTACTTTGATAACCAAGAATCAGATGAGATGCATACCGTAGTGTATCACGAGAGTCTAAAAGATGTTGAAAGGATACTATGGGAACTGCAAGCAAAGAACTATTTTAATTTATGAAAAAAGATATATTTGAAAATTATGTAAACCTAATCTGTGCAAGGCTAGGCGTTACGAGAGAAGAACTATTCACCAAGAATAAGAGAAGGGACTTAGCTGATGCAAGACAATTGCTGTATTATATGTGCTTCAACCACAAGATGCAGGTAGCTCATATCAAAAAGTATATGCTTGATAATGGGTATTATGTTCAGCATCCAACAGTTATTCATGGCATTAAAGAGATTCAAAAGAAAATGGTTGACGACTACGATTATGTAAGAGTCATCAATGAACTTAACGATGCAGTAGTTTTATCATTACCTTAAACAAAAAAATAAATATGGAAAAACAAATCAAATCAGTATTCCAAACGCTTAACGATGTTGGCTTTGGAGAAAACGTGGAACAGAAAAACAATTTCAATTACCTGTCTTGGGCACACGCTTGGACCTACTTGAAGAAAATTTATCCTGATGCACAACGTACCGTTTACGAGCACGAACACACCGGATTAAACTATTTCTCTGATGGGACTACAGGCTACGTGAAAGTTGGTGTAACCGTTCAAGGGTTGGAGCACATCGACTACCTACCTATCATGGACTATCGTAACCAATCTATTCCATTGGCAAAGATTACATCCTCTGATGTAAACAAATCAATTCAGCGTTCAACAACCAAGGCTATTGCTATGCATGGATTAGGCATCCAATTGTGGACTGGAGAAGATATCCCTGACATGGTTATGGAGTCACCAATCAAGACACCACCTACTGCTGCCAAGCCTGCGGTTGCCAAGCCACCTGTAAAAACAAAGGCTGCACCGGAGACAGCACCAAAGGATGTTGCATCCAAGCCTGTGCTAGTAATCTCTAGTACCAACGAGAATATGATTACGAATTATATGCGTACCATTTTCGACCAAGGTATAGATAATATCTTCGTTCAGTTGAGTAAGAAATATACCATCAACGACAAGGTAAAAGAACAAGTTCAAAAGATTTATAATCAATTAGAGATTGACAACAATGCCAAATAAAACATCAGACTTAGAGCTACTGCATAGCGATGCTGAATACTATGGAGGAGTTGGTAAGAAATATCTTTCAAACTCAGACATCAAGACTCTATTAGAAAACCCATCAGCTTATGGTACATCAAGACCCGATACACTAGCTATGATTCAAGGACGATTGCTACATCAGCTATTGCTTGAGCCTGACAAGGCACAGAACTTTCCGGTAGTTGATACGGCTACACGTAACAACAAAGAGTACAAAGACTACTGTGCTAAGAACGAGCTTGAGTATGCATTGTTATCCAAGGAGGTAGAGAACATCACCAACATGGCTACTGCATTAAGCAAGAATATATTCTTCTACGAGCAGATGTATTCCAATGGGAACTTGTACGAACAGCCAGCAATCGGTGAGATTGATGGAGCTATGTGGAAGGGCAAGGCAGATATAATTACTAGCGAGTATATCATTGATGTGAAGACAACATCTGATATCAATAAGTTCAAGTACTCTGCTAAGACTTATAACTACGACAGCCAGTGCTACATCTATCAGCAGTTGTTCGGTAAGCCTATGTGCTTCTTTGTTGTGGACAAAGAGACCTATCAGATTGGTGTGTTCACTCCGAGTCCAGCGTTCTTAGATGGAGGTCATCAGAAAGTTTTGAAAGCCATTGAGGTATATAACAAATACTTTTCTGAAAACCACACCGATGAGATATCAGACCACTTTATTCAAGACACCCTTTAATGGGTGTACTCAAGTACACTTTTAATAATTTACAATGTCACAAGAAAAAATTTTCGCAGATGGATTCTCTTTCAAGAGAAATGAGAATGCCCCCGACTTCGTTGTCGGAAAGTTAACAATGAAAGTAGAAGACGCTATCGCCTTCTTAAAGAAACATCAGAACAATGGATGGGTTAGTATTGAGATTAAGTATGGTCGCACCGGCAATGCATACTGTGAACTCAACACGTACCAACCAAAGCAGGGTGGAGGCAACCCACAACCTGCTGTTGCTAAACAACCAATTGGTAACATCGAAGCCAACTTTATGGAGGATGCCATAAAAGAAATTGAAGAAGAAGATGAGCTACCTTTTTAAAACCAATAGGCAAGTAGTTACCGAAGTTGAACACCTAGACAATGGGTACGCATTGGAGACAACCGACATTACTCACTTATTCCCAGCGTCTGATAGAGATTTCAAATCCTTTAAGATTGCAGTGTATAAGAAGTATGATGAGCCAACGATGCTATACTACGTAATTGATGATGTAATGTATTTACTAGATAGCGAACTCAGGTTCATACAAGTTGGTAACAACTAATCTAAATCACCCTAAAAAAAAGAGGGGAGTTTACGCTCCCCTTTTTTTACCACTATCAAATGTCGGTGTGCCGTTTTTATTTTTCCCTATATATATATATATATTTATTATTATTATTATTATTATTATTATTGTAATTCATTTTAAATATTAACATAATCGACATATCTCAGTATTATCAAGGCTTAACGTAACACAGAATCAACATAACAATGTACAAGTATGACACATTTAATAACAATCTTTCAAAGTATTAAAGAAACTAGCACCCCATTCCATAGAGATGTGATGGTTGTGCTTCAACGAATCAAGGATGGTTCGTCAAAAGAACTGGTAAAAAGAATCCGTAATGAGAAGAACAAGACAGACCGTAATGAGCTGAAGAAACAATTGCCTGCCATTTGTTTTTCGGGGACATTCAACAAGCGTAACGACAACGCATTGATTGAACATTCCGGTTTGATTTGTTTGGACTTCGATGGGTACGACAAACAAAAGGTACTTCTTCAAGACAAGGAGAATCTATCCAAGAACAAATACGTTTACTCTGTATTCATATCCCCGTCAGGTAATGGGCTAAAGGTATTGGTGAAGATACCAAAGGATGCGGACAACCATATCAACTACTTCAATAGTTTGATGAAGCATTTCAACTCTCAGTATTTCGACAAGACATCAAGGAATATATCAAGGGTGTGCTATGAATCATACGACCCATTGATATACGTGAATGAGAACTCATCTATATGGGATACGATTGAAGACATAGAGTACGTAGAGGTAAACAGGAATATCGACAAGCCAACTATTCCAATCACTGATGAGAATAAGATTGTTGAGATACTTGTTAAGTGGTGGGAAAAGAATTACCCTATGATTGAGGGACAGAGAAACCATAACGCATACGTACTGGCAATGGCGTTAAATGATTTCGGTGTTAATCGTTCACTTGCTGAGTACGTACTTAATAGTTACTCAACGATAGACTTCCCCCCGTCAGAAATAAAAACCACCATAGACTCAGCTTACCGGAATACCGATAAGTTTGGTAGCAAGTGCTACGAGGATGAGGATAGAATCAATTCTATAAGAATGAAACTAAAACGTGGTGTGCCAAAAAAGGAGGTACGCATTCAAATGCAAGATTCCAATTTGGATAGCGATACTATCGAAGCAGTTCTTACAAAGATTGAAGAGGAGAATTCAAAGCAAATATTCTGGACCAAGAACGACAAGGGAGGAATCAAAATAATTCACCTGTTATTCAAGCAGTTTTTAGAAGACTCAGGATTCTACAAGTACTGCCCTGAAGGAAGCAAGAACTATGTATTCGTAAAGGTGACGAATAATCTAATCGACCATACTACAGACAAGGAGATAAAAGATTTTGTGCTCAACCACTTGCTTGAGCTTGATGACATATCGGTTTATAATTACTTCGCAGACAACACTAGGTTCTTCAAGGAAGAGTTCTTATCACTGCTATCAACGATTGACATTTACTTCATTGAGGATACCAAAGATACTGCCTATCTGTACTACCGGAACTGTGCAGTGAAGATTACTAAGGATGATGTGATATCTATAGACTATCTTGACTTAGGTGGGTATGTATGGAAAGACCACATCATTGACAGGAACTTTGTTCGATGCGGTGTATCTGATGACTTCTACTTTAGAAAGTTTGTAGGGAATATCTGTGCCAATGAAGAGGGTAGAATATTATCAATGGAATCTACGATTGGATTTATACTGCATGGTCATAAGAATCTATCCTACTGCCCAGCAATAATATTAAATGATGAAGTTATATCAGACAACCCGGAAGGTGGTACAGGTAAGGGATTGTTTATGAATGCTATCAGCAATATGAAGAAGCTAGTGGTGATTGATGGTAAATCGTTTACGTTTGAAAGGTCATTCGCCTACCAACTTGTGAGTGCAGATACTCAGATACTTTGCTTTGATGATGTGAAGAAACACTTTGACTTTGAAAGATTGTTCTCTGTTGTTACTGAGGGGTTGACTCTTGAAAAGAAGAACAAGGATGCAATCAAGATACCATTCAGCAAATCCCCAAAGATTGCTATCACTACCAACTACGCAATCAAGGGAGCAGGTAATTCATTTGCACGTAGGAAGTGGGAGCTAGAGTTGCATCAGTACTACAGCAAAAACTTCACGCCATTAGACGAGTTCGGTAAACTTATGTTCGGTGATTGGAATGATGACGAGTGGTGCGAGTTCGACAACTATATGATTAACTGCTTGAAAGGATACTTAAATACCGGACTAGTTAAGAGTAAGTTTGTTAACCTAAAGATTCGACAGCTATCTGCTGAGACTTGCCACGAGTTTATTGAGTGGTGTGGATTAGTAGACAATCAAGATACAAACAGATTGTTAGTACCGGAGATGAAGATATATAAGAACGATTTGTATTATGACTTCATCAATGAGTACCCAGACTTCGGACCTAAGTCTAAGCTTACCATATCACGAACAAGATTCTACAAGTGGTTGATATCCTATGGTGTATTCAAAGAGGGATTGATTCCGGAAGAAGGTAGGGACATGACAGGTAGATGGATTATATTTAAGAAAAAGAAAAACCCAAACAATCAAACACACTTAGAACTATGACAGACAGACAAAGAATACACGTAGGTATGGTAAATTCATACAATATACTTACCAAGAAAGCCAAGGTAATGGATATCATTGAATCATCTATCCCAATATTCGCTCACATTGTTGACCACGGTGTAAAGAAATATGAGATTGATTTAATGATTAGTTACTTTGAATCAATTGAAGAGTATGAGAAATGCATAGAGTTGAAATGTATCTCTCAGTTACTATTCAACGATGACGGTAGCGAAAAGGATATCCCATCTTGCAAATGTGATATGCCATCATATGGGACAGTGTATGACGAGACTATGTTTTGTTCAAGGTGTAACAACCAAATAGTTTATGAACCAAATAATTGAAAGACAAATTGGATACAGCGACCAAGATATGATTGAGTATTGTGACCTACTCATTAAGACACTGAGTGCAACAACAGAAAAGATTGTAAAGGACAGGGGTCTTCACAAGAGTGTGGTGCAACGCAAGTTCAAAGATGTCGATGAAACCATTGACCGAATAGAAAAAAGTAAGCAACACTACTTAAATCTTATGTTAGAAAGTTTAGGGAATCAATCAATAGAGCTAAGAGATTATCAGATTGATATTGCCAATAGAGCTTATGAGTGTATTCAAGTACACAATTTTGTTTACTTGGCAATGGAGGTTAGAACTGGCAAGACGCTTACATCTCTTAGCATCGCTGATAAATGCGGTGCTAAGAATGTACTCTTCATTACCAAGAAGAAAGCCATCTCATCAATAGAGAATGATTACAATTTGTTGAAGCCTGACTATGAGATTGTTGTCATCAACTATGAAAGCTTGCATCTCGTTTCAAATAGCGAGCCGTATGATTTCATTATTGTTGACGAAGCACATTCACTTGGGGCTTTCCCAAAAGCAAGTGGTCGTTCTCTTGCTGTGAAGGAATTAGTACGCAGACTAAAAGCACCGGTAGTATTTTTATCTGGTACTCCTACGCCAGAGTCATACTCTCAAATGTATCATCAGGTTTGGTGTGTCTCCAATAACCCATTCAGTCACTGTGTTAACTTCTACAAGTTCGCTGCTGAGTACATAGATGTGAAGCAAAAGAAAGTCAATGGTATGTTCATCAGGGATTATTCATTTGGCAAGCAAAGCATACTGGATATTATGAGACCATATACCTTGACCTATACTCAGAAGGAAGCTGGTTATGTTACTGAAATAAAAGAAGAAATTCTTTATGTTAGTTTGAAGCCATCAACCTACAATATGATTAATAGATTGAAGAAGGACTTGGTTATTGAAGGCAAAGAAGAAACAATACTTGGGGACACCCCGGTTAAGTTAATGTCTAAGCTTCACCAATTGTACAGTGGTACTATAAAGTTTGAGAGTGGGAACTCTATGGTTCTAGACACTAGCAAAGCTGAGTTCATCAAGACAAACTTTGAGGGATGCAAGGTAGGTATCTTCTACAAATTCAAAGAAGAACTTGAAGCGTTGAAGCAAGTGTTCGGAGACGAACTGACTACAGAATTGGACGAGTTCAATTCAACGTGGAAAAATATTGCACTACAAATTGTATCAGGTCGTGAGGGGATATCACTAAAGCAAGCACAGTACTTATTGTATTACAACATAGACTTCAGTGCTACTAGTTATTGGCAGAGCAGAGACCGTATGACAACTAAAGAAAGACTAAGCAACCAAGTATATTGGATATTCTCTGAAAACGGTATAGAGGATATGATATACAAGGCAGTATCAAACAAAAAAGATTACACCGTTAACCATTTCAAAAAAGATTTATTTAATTTATGAGACCCGAAAAATACAAAAACGTCTACTGGACAATTGAATTCATTACGGTATGTAAAGAATTCTACTATGTCATTTCGACAACACCTTCAATGACTGACTTTATGAAGTATCCTATTAGAGAGAACTCTTTGAATGATGCTATCTTTAAATTTAAAACATTAAAAAGAATCAAGTACTAATTATGGATGCATTAAAATTTATACTAGATTATTTATTTGTGTTTGTGATACTTGGATTCGGAGTATTCCTATTCACATATTTAATTATTGACATGATTAAAAATTTAATTAATAGATATAACAAATGAAAATAATAGTTAAACACAAACACACGGAAGTTGTCATCGAGGATGGCGAAACTAAAACCGACACTAATTCCAATCTAATCTACTACAATCAAAAGTATTTATTAGAATTGTTGGACAAGATTTTCAAAGAGATTAAAGAATTGCAAAATGAGCAACAATAAACAGAGTATGAAACTATACACAGAAGAGCAATTATTAAATACTATCAAATCTATACGTCATTATGATGATGTGTATGATGAGAAGGTTGCTAGGGAAAGAATTGAAAAGCATCTTAAAGCACTTCAACCCATCGAACTACCAAGTGATGAGGAGATTGAAAATTATGCAAGACAAAGCGGATTAGTACACCCGTTTGTTTCAAGGGGTGCAAAATATGTAATTGATAAAATACAAGGAGGTAACAATGAGTAAACCACAATTTAGAATTAAACAACAACGAGGAAAATTTGCTTGTGAGTATTTACATATAACAAAAAGATTTTTATGGTTTGACAAAGAAGAATGGAAACCATTTATTCATTATGCAGGATTGCCTGATAAATTATTTTGGTTTGAAAGTTTAACAAGTTTACAAAATAATTTTTTATTTGAAACACATATAATTTAACACAAGGAGGTAACAAATGAGCAACAATAAACAAAGTAGTATTGATTGGTTGGTTAAAGAATTAAACCAAAAGATTGATTATATACCAATGAGCCAATGGGATGAAATTAGAGAAATAATAACCAAAGCCAAAGCAATGCACAAGGAGGAGATGATAAATGCAATAAATAATATTTCTGAAAAAAATATTAAATATGCAAATAACACAATTATAGCACTTACTAAAATTAAAGGAGAATTATTTAT
>Ga0315903_10011145_pt1 | contig 10627 bp, 17 predicted proteins | sample LakEriMetagenome_7_FD_203524 | JGI IMG/M metagenome (GOLD analysis project Ga0315903, IMG submission 203524) | Freshwater fungal communities from buoy surface, Lake Erie, Ohio, United States - Buoy 2 MA119 | ecosystem: Environmental > Aquatic > Freshwater > Lake | place: USA: Lake Erie, Ohio... | reverse complement strand
ACATAATTACCCTGTCTGCTTTTTGGTTTATCATTTTGATTTGGCTGTTCCATACATTTCAATTCTTTCTTCTTGGGTTGAAGGTAATACCCCTAATTTACTAAATATGAATTGGTCTATTAAACGCAATTCACTATTTGCTATGTTGCCCCAACCACGACTGGCAATCCTTCCTTCTACCTTCTGTAATGGGGTCTGCTTACAAGAACACATTTCCGTTTTGCTTTCTTAAATCTTCTAATCGTTTATTTGCTTCCCAAAATACTTCTGTGAAATAATAACACATTTCATAGTTGTCGTTTTCGGTGTGATACTTGATTTGTTGTTCTATATTCGCTAGTGTGTTATTTAACAACTGCGATGGTAATATATCCGTCATCTGTGCGGTGATGATGATTTCTTGGAACAATACATCAACCCCTGCTTGTATTACCCTTTTCCTGTCTTCAACAGATAGGTTAAACAATTCACCCACTTCAATATCTTCTACATTATCAATCATAATGCGTTTCGTTTTAGTTCAGGGTTCATATCACTTCTAAAAGAATAGAGCTCCTTTTCCAATTTTTCAATATGGGATTGGTATTTTTCTAATTGTGATTTTAATTCTTTGACTTCAGCCTTCAAGTCATTTATCGCATTTGTATAAACAGATATTACTTCTTTAACATTTTCAATTTCCAATCTGTTTGCCTCTGCCTTGGTTTTTCTATTACCAACGATGTATCCTACTATCGTTGAAAGAAAACCAATTATACCAGTCGTTATTACTTCATTCATAAACTATAAATATTAGTTGTCCGTGTTTTTTATTGATAAGTTATGTCGTTGGTGAAATTGTATCCAAATCGGTATTTCCCCTGATGTATCATAATTTAAGTTATTCAACATTAGTTTCACTTCCTTATTCATATTTTCTTTTTGGGTTCTTTGTCCTTTTGACGCAATACAATTCTTACACATTAAACAATTACCATAGGCATCTATGTAATCAACACACCCCCTAAACTTTGATTTGGGGAGCCATCTTTCACAATACCTACATTCGTATTCCCATTCCCCGTATTCATCAACACGCTTCCTTCTAACTAATAATTCATCATCTTCATTTAGTTCCATCTTCGTTGAATTAAAAAGGGGGGTCAAATATTAAGGACAAACGAATAAAAATAGTATATGGGAACACTATTAGAAAGCAAACCCCCCTTACCATTAAATATATTCATATTCTTCGTTTTTCTGTATCTTATCTTCATTTAATAAATAAAACATCACTTCGTCTTTTTCATCACGGGTTAGTTCTCTTCCAAAAACTTCCTTAAACATTTCATAGACATTATCAGTTTCCCATTCTTTCATTTTTCTTTTGGTTGAAGACACATCGTGTCTATTGAACCATCTTTCTATAATATTCATAATAAAGGTTTTTCTTTAATAGGTAGTTCAATCTTCATTTCAGCTGGAACCCACACACAATTATACGAACTTCTTTTTACACCAAATCTGTTTTTGATTACAGACATCGTTGCTCGGTTCTGTTCTTCTTGTTCGGGACTTCTGGTTAAAGCCAAGATGAACGATGCTTTTTGTGCTTTAGATATTGAACCTGAAATGTTTTCAATAGATAATTCTTTGTTTATACCACTTCGGTTTGCTTGAACGGCAGACCATAATGCGATGTTATACTTTTGACTGATGTGTTCCAATTCATTTACGATTGAAATATCATTCTGCCATATTTCCTTTTTGTTAGAACCAACCAAACAATCCACATAATCCAATACAATCACATCGGGAATAAAACCATCTTGAATTGTGTTATTGATTAGAGCTTCAATATCTTTGGTTGTTGTGTTGTTTGATTTCATTTGGACTAAACGAAGGTTGGAAATTGTCTTTCCCCTTCGTAAATCTTCCGTTGAAGGACTACCAAGTTTGGTTCTGTGTGCTCTTAAATAAGTGTTTCTATGACCCTCAAATACTATGTGTAATGTCTTGTATCCACCCAACATAAAATTATTTGCCAGATAGGTTAGAAATACGGATTTACCCACACCTGTTCCTGCCAACAACAATCCCAATTCACCTTTTGCTATTCCGTATTCATCAATCAATTCCAATTTGGTTGGAATTGGTTGTCTTGTTTCTTCCACAAGTTCTTCCCAAAGGTATATGGTTTCGTAGTTTGGATTTTCCTGTTGAAGATTATTCACATCTTCAATTACCTTTTCCAATTCTTCAGTTGAAAGTTTTTCAATCTTGTTCGCTGTTTTGGAAACAATATTGTCCTTCAATCTTTTTTTGATGTTGTCTTCCAAATAAGACATTTCACCTTCGGTAAGTTCTATTGGTTCAATTACCAATAACAGATGGTCTATACAGATTTTAGTAATCTGTGGAGCAACACCTTCGTTGATAATCATATCACAAACGAAATCTATACTTGGGACTTCATTATACTTTCCGTAATATTCTATAATGTGTTGAAGAATATATTTGTTATACTTTTCAACAAATATTTCATCACGGGTAATGTATTCAATATTCTTGATTAGAATACTGGGTTTGTTGAAAATGGATTTCAACATCTTATTCTCAAAATCTTTTATCATATCGTCAAAGTTAAAACTTTTTTTTTAGATTTCCAAAGGTTTATTATTTACATTATACAATATGATATTATTTTTCTTTTCATAAGAAAAAAAAATAATATCATTTATATTGTTAAATGATAATAAATCCTTTAGGACTTTTGGTTAGAGCTCTATGTCTCCCCACCTTCCGTTTTTATCCATAGGGTTCTTCAACCCGATATTGATTTTGGTAATTTGTGTTCGTGATACTTTGTATTTTTCTGCTATTTGCTTGTGGGTATATTCACCCGTTTCCAATAACATTTTAATTCTACGAACTTGTGTCGGTGATAATACTGGTCTTCCCATAACTTTATTTCTTTAAGTTCCAAAAAAAGTTTATGGACTTTTCAAGGGATAATTCCCTGAACCATTCTTGTTGTTTAACTGCTAATAAATCTTTGTTGGTAAGTTTGTCGTGAAGGGGTCGTTCCGCAACGGGTCGCATTTCCTTCTTATTATTGTTTCCCATATAACAATAAATAGTTCCTGATGGAACAAAAGTCAAACTAATAAGAAAATAAATTGAATTACTTTTTCTGTCCCAATTTCTTTGGAACTTCAGTAAAGGGTTGTCGTAGTGCTTGACGCATTTGTTCTGCGTGTTCTTTACAGATAGATTGTCTAACCCCAATCTGTCCTACATTTTTTACCATATCAGGACTAGCGGAACAACGGGATACATAACCCGTAATGCTTTCACCCCTATTATACTTCGGTAGATACACTTTATTTCGTGTTTAAGACACTTTATCAATAACAGCACATATTGTTATAGCTGAACCTTCTGCGTTGTCCTAAAACCAATCCACCATTACGCCATTTTTCTCTTGGGTTTGCTGGTTGAAGTCCGTTGGAAATCATATAGGTATAATATGGGACATAATCGTTTTGGTTCCAATATAACCAATCGTTCGCTCTTTGGCTCCAATAAGTCGCTAAATCACTAAACTCATTCTTCAAGGTTCTCCATACAGATAAATCAACATTATTACTGAACTCCCCTTGTTGTGATTGAACCCCCCTGTTTGCGTATTTTGCTAATAAGTTTGTAGTCATATAAACCATCGTCCAATACAACACTACATTCTGTAGGTAATTATCCAAAAGAAACTTGAACCTTTCATTAGCAGGGTCATCAATAGTGTTAGTTAAAATCAATTCATTTATCTTATCAAACGATCTATCACCAACGATGTCCCTGGCGTTGATAAAATGGGATTGTTGGAGCGCAGGTAAGATGTTTCCACTTAAAAGGGAATATTCTACAGGTAAATTATCACGGACATAATCTTCTCCTATCCAGTAAATCATAATTCGGGTGTTCTAAACTTGTTTATTATTTTGATTGGTCTATCGTATTTCAACGCTAAAATGTTTTCTAATGAGCTATTTGCTTTTCTAACCATCGGCTTAATTGTGGTTTCCAACATCAAACGCCAAGCGATATTTATTTCTTCTGCGTTTTGACTGAATGGTGAATTATTCAAGGTTGAAATACCCAATAATAATGGTGATGAAACCTGTTGTCCTGTAAGAATTGCCTGAACGCACATCTGTAATATTTCTGTGTAGAAACTATCGTTTCCTGTATTACTGATTGCTTCAATCACAGGTCTTTCATCAGCAGAATTACTGAAAGCCAACATAAGTTTTTGTCCGTTCTTTCCTTGATAAGACCTAACCAATTCTTCATATGTAGAAAGTCGTTCTTCAGGTGTAGGGTCTCCTACCAACGAAATAAATAAGTTTGGCATAAGTGATGACGCCAAGTTTTTCTTATGGAACTCGTAGATTTCTGCTTCTAATACACAACTATCAATAGACGATTGATATGGTGTTAAAGGATAGTGTCTATTCATCGTTGGGGTGTAATCCTTCCAATAGAACAATTCACGACCTTCACGACGCTCCATATCTAAAGAATGGAACTTTACAACAACCCTTCTTTGTTGTGCGTTCTGCCAATCTTCACAAAACCAAAAAGTTCCCTTTTCCCTGTCGTGTGTATCTACATCGTGTTTTCCAACACGAATATCTTGGAATGGAATGTGGTAAATACTTTCAATTCTGCTGCCATCACGGGACTTGATGGTCTCAATACTATACCCCCCAAAAAGCCAAATGTCGTTAAAAATCTTGTAATATAATTCACTTATGGTTTCATACTTATTCACCATAACATTACCAAGTCCTTCTATTTCAACCCCATCACCATAGGTCATATTTACCTTCGCATCAATCGCTACGGACATCGTAGGTGAATGTTCTTTTACTTGTAGGATAAATTGTGGGTAATCATTTTTCAATCCCCACATAACCCAAGGCTTACTTCTTTCGGTTGCTTCCCTATTTTCACGGGTGTCTAATCTGTTGATTTGATAATCAACATTAAACGAATGGATTTTAGGTTCTATTGGTTTCTGTATGTTTTCCATATTTCTATAAATATAAGTCAGTCCTTTATTGTTTGTAGTATATCTTGTTAGGTGTGAAGTTCGCAGTATTTCCTGTATAGAACTCGTTATTTGTTGGAACAAATATAAATGCCAAACTATTTAACAACTTTACACTTGAAGGGTTATATGATGTTGAACCTGATGGCATTTCATAAACACCCAACCAATACTGGTTTTCATTATCCAAGTGAATATTACAAGGTGTTCCCCCTGTGTAATTAAAGTTCTGTGGAAGGTTCTTGAATGTATCAAAACTAAACACATCATAACGATTGGCATACATAGATGGATATGTAGATGTTGCGTTTTCAGGGTAGAAACTTACTATGTTTCTACCTTGAGCGTTCTGTAATCTCCACAAGTATCTTGGATTGGCACCAAAATCACCCGTCTTGTATTGGGATACATTTACGAAAATGTTGTTAGTTGCGTTTTGTTCTATGTATATCATATTGCGTATGTAATTTTAATTATTCCTGAACCACCACTTCCACCGAAACCTGTTGAACCGACACCACCGCCACCACCATTACCCGTGTTGGCAGCACCATTAGCACCTGTAATAACACCACCACCAGGACAACCATTTCCAGTTCCACCAACAGAATATCCTGCGTAAGTTCCTGAACCACCATTTCCGCCACCAGGTAATCCATCTGTTCCTTGACCTGCGACACCTGTTCCAAAAGCAATAGAACCACAAGCGGCACCACCACCAGCACCACCATTCAATCCTGGATTAGAACCTGACGCTGTATTACAACCACCGCCACCACCACCAAATGCCACTTGACCGAATACAACACTATTATCACCATTAGTTCCTGTAGATGAATTACCACCACCTGCTCCACCATTACCAATAGATACAGGCGAACTTGATGAAACCAAGAACGATGGTAAGTATAGTGTTCCACCACCACCTCCACCACCACCAGAGCCTCCAGCTGACCTACCACCACCACCACCGCCACCACCAGCGACTACTAATAATTCAACAAAACCACCCCTAATAACACTTATCGTTCCATTAGAAGTGAATGTATGAACCCTATATGTTGTTCCACCACTAGAAAAAGTGCTAGTAGTTCCACCCGATAATAATACACTAGTAGGTGTAGATGTAGGGGTCTGTGTAGGTGTCTTTGTTGGTGTCTGTGTATTTGTAGGTGTGATTGAAGGTGTGATACTTGGGGTATTACTTGGGGTAATACTTGGGGTTATTGTGTTTGTTGGGGTTATTGAAGGTGTGGGTGTGTTAGTAGGCGTAATTGAAGGGGTAGGCGTCGGTGTAGGACAAATACCTAAATCATTTACCGATAATGAATTGACCCCAGACATATAGTATGGAGCAACCCTACCACATACGAATTGACTTGATGAAGGTGGTAATTCAACATAAGTAATCACATTTCCATCACAATCGGTATAACCATAATATAATGTCCCACTTAAACTATCATTTATTGCTTGATAATAATTACAACTTGGCGTTGGACTAGTCGTTTGTGTTGGTGTGATAGTCGGTGTCGCTGTAGTCGTAGGTGTTGGTAAAGGACAACTTCCAATATTAGTTATTACTAAATTAGTTTGTGATTTTATAGTTTTAGCACAAAGTGTTATTGTTTGACCCGAAAGTATATTTCCTGTATTTTGGGTAATACCACTACAATCAACATAAGTAGTGTTGATAATTGTGGTTGAACCTGAATTGTATAATGTGAAAGTAGAACAAGGAGCACTTGTTGGTGTTGGGGTCTTGGTCTGTGTAAGTGTAGGTGTCTGCGTAGGCGTTTCTGTATTCGTTGGGGTCGGTGTCTGTGTAGGTGTTTCCGTTGGCGTTTCTGTCGGGGTAGGTGAAAGAACAGGAATAACTGCCGAAGTTCTTGTCGGTGTCGGTGTTATTGTGTTCGTAGGGGTTGTTGTATTGGTAGGTGTAGGCGTCGGTGAAGGACATACTGAAATACCTAATACAGCACCACCACTTCCAATTTGTAATACATTACCATCATAACCATTCAAGTATCCCGCAGGATATGGATTTAAGGTATATGGATTAGAATAAAGGGTTGTATTGAACTCCCAATAAGGAATATTTCCCCAAGCATCAGGTGTAGAAATACCATTACAAGCACCTAACGCACTTGAACCATCAAACAACAATCCCGTAAATTGATACAGACCAATACAAGTAGGACAATCAGGGAAAGTCCCAACAATAAGGGTTTGACCTAATGGGTTATAGAATGGTTCTAATGATTGAATTGTATAACAACGATTATTTACCGATGATTTCACAACATCACCCAATATCAAAGTTGATGTGTTGTAATTTCCAAACGAAGTTCCACCCGTAATACAATCCGTCATAGAATAAGTAAATGATGATTGGGTAGGTGTCGGTGTCGGTGTGCCTGTGTTCGTTGGTGTAGGGGTCTGTGTTGAAGTCCTTGTAGGCGTAGGGGTCTTCGTATTGGTAGGTGTTGTTGTAGGTGTGTTAGTAATCGTTGGGGTAATCGTTGCCGTAATACTTGGCGTCGGCGTAGGGGTCTTTGTTTGTGTAGGTGTGATTGAAGGTGTAGATGATGGACTTGGACTTGGTGGCGGGGTTGGGTTTGGAAATAATATTTCTGGAACTTGTCCCCCGTAGTTATACACTTGTTCGCCTTGGAAGTATTGGGTAAGTAATGATTTAACCTTCATTTTGTATTTGTTGATGAACCTGTTTGATTAGGTCATTCACATTCGTATCACCACATTTACCCATATTAAATAACTTGGTAAATAATAGGTCATCGTTCCTGTAGAATAGAACCTTTATTGTAATTATTTCACTATCTAAATCAAGTCGTAAATTAGTCAAAACATATCGGTTTATTGGGACATAAGTATTGTCCTTTCTAACCTTTAATTCTTTTCTAACTTCCAACATATTTGGCTTAAAAAAATGGGGGTTTCTACACCCCCACTAAAAAGTGTTTTTTTATTAGTTGTTGTAGTATAAACCGAAACCTGAACCTGCTACGAAAGCAGACAAGGTAGTTGATACTAACATTTCAGGAACGGAAATTGAACTTTGTGAAGTCAAACCGATTGAATACAACTGGTCGTCCCCTGGTAATGAACCTGAAACAATACCTGCTGTTTCAACATACATTCCGCCACCACCATTTACATCAGCACCTGCCAAGAAATACTTACCTGTCTTCAACTTTACGATGAAGTAAGATTGTGTATTCTTTACGATTTGTTGGTAAAGGTTAGTGTTTTCCTGTGAATAACCAGGAATGGTAAATAACAATTTCGTTAAGAATGTGAAACCTAACGAAGGAAGGTTGATTGAAGTTTCTTCGTTCAACGCAGCGCTACTATTTCTTACTAGGTCTATTTGTTGCCAAGTTAAACCTGTAGTAGCAGCTGAAAATGAAGTAATATATCCATCACCATCATAAGTGATAGAAGCAAATTGAGCGTCTGTAGAAGTTCCTGTTGAAGTCAAAACGAATAATTCGTCAATACCAGGAACATTATTTACACAACTAGCTAATGCTAGTCCGCTTGTGATTACGCAATTAGAAGCCATAATTTTTTATATTTAATTTTGTTATATTTTTTTATCTTCCTTATTTGGTTTATAGTCCCGAAGAACTATAAACCAATAGGAAAGTTATTGTTTAATTATTTTGCGAAAACTACCTGTGAAGGAATACCTACAGCAGAACCAATCTTCATCGCCAACTTTAATCTAGTTTGTTGGAAGTCATAAGAATACCAAGAAATAGGTGATGAAATATCGCTCAACAAGTCAGTTCCCATCATCAAGTTTTCAGCGTTAGTCAATACCATATAACCAGCAGGGATTTCACAAGAAATCGCAATTACATTAGTGAATGGGATTTGGATTGCCATTTGTCCGTTCTCCAAAGTAACTGGGTTAAAGTTGAATAAGTTTTGGTTTCTTAAAGCCAACTGAAGTGCTTGGAAGTCGTTGTGGTTCAACGCCATAATAGTATTGATGACTTTTAACGGAGCAGGTAATGCCAATATGTACTGGTCTGCTACGGAAGTTGCGTTGCTTATAGTCATCGCTGTATATGTTTTGTTGATAGTTTCAGCTGTGAAAGGTGCGCTTTCCAACTGCTCTATCACACCCGAACAACCATCAGTCGCAGTTTCAGCACCCCAGAACTTTCTTGAAGCATAAACTGAAGCCTTTTTAGCGATGTCCGCCATAAAGCTTTCTTCTACAGATGGAGCCAAGTTTGGTGGGTAAGAACCAGGTGATAATCTAACAGACATAATTGTTCTGTTGAGCTCATCGTCGCACCAGTTCTTCTGGATGTTGTATTGGCATACCTTCAATTCTCTTTCAGTAAGCTCAATAGTTCCGCCTGTGAAAGAACAAGATGTGCCTGGGAAAGCAATAGAATTGATGTCTCCTGTTTCGTATACAGGGATAAGTTCGCCATATTTTATGTTAGGAACTACTTTGTAAGTTGAACTTTCAATAGTATCCATAACGATTTTGTGTAAAAGCAAATCAGCGTTTGCGTTTAAGTAATCTACCATTCCAGTAGTATCAAAATCAAAATTGAAGTTTTTTAGATTTTTCATAATTTTTTTTTAGTTTAATTGGGGGTTTTTATTTTCTGTTATTTTCTTTCATCTGTCTCAAGATTTCATAGCGTCTATCACCTGAAAAGGCATTAGACATCAAAGTATCTTCTTTCAACGGATTATGCTTTGCTTCTTTCTTGAAGGCTTGTAAATCAGCTTTCAAGTCAGCAATTTCTTTAGCGTGTGCTTCAAACGCAAACAATACATCGTGTATCGCAGCCTTTAATGCGTCTAATTGTGAGCTTTCCATCTTTTCAGTTTCAGCATCAACAATAACTTCACTTTCGTCTTCTTCACCATCTTCCATAGCGTCTTTGATTTCAACCAACTTACCTTCTTCATCTGTGATAAAGATTTTAACACCATCGGCTAAACGATGTGTGCCACTACCAACGATAGTATAAGTTCCGTCTTCGTTTTTAACACTAATCGTATCACCCAATACGAACTCCCCTTCAGTTGAATTGGTGATGATTACGCCACCATCTAATTCTACTTCAGCGAAGGAATGGGAAACACTTGAAAACTTGAAGCCAACTAGGTCAGCTACTTTTTGTAATATTTCAATATTTTTCATAGTTTATTTTTTGTTTTATTGTTTATGATAAATATGCCTATAAATCTTTAAGACATATATTTATCCATTTTCTTTAACATTTCCTTTAATGCTATAAGTGTAGATTTAGCTTCGTCATCTGTAAAGCCATATATTCTACCATCTTCATCACAATTATTACAGATACTATCTTCCAATTCATCGTAAGGGATATATTCAGTAATGAACTTTTCCCCGATTGAACCTAATTCGTCAATAACATCTTGGTTGTTGTCGTAGTGTTTAGAAATACCAAGTTCAATAATCTTTTCAACTTTGGCTTTATTAGAACCCGTAGCAAATACCCTGTCGTGTGAAATACC
>Ga0315903_10011144_pt1 | contig 10627 bp, 5 predicted proteins | sample LakEriMetagenome_7_FD_203524 | JGI IMG/M metagenome (GOLD analysis project Ga0315903, IMG submission 203524) | Freshwater fungal communities from buoy surface, Lake Erie, Ohio, United States - Buoy 2 MA119 | ecosystem: Environmental > Aquatic > Freshwater > Lake | place: USA: Lake Erie, Ohio... | reverse complement strand
TGCTTGGTCAGGACGAGATGGTGCGTGCCGAGAAGGCGAGGATGCAGCAGGCGGCTATCCCGCAGCCGCAGCCCGCAGCCGTTACGCCGGGTGCCCGCACGCCAGAGTTTGCCGCCGAAGAAGTGCCAGATGCCGAGATGCCGTCCATGCTTGAGACGGCAACGGCTCTCCGCAATGAGGCCGACATTGCCAACGATGCCCGTGCCGCTGGCGGTGGCCTGACAGAAGATGCTCGCAGGGCGGCGTTCGGCATAGAGGAGGACGAGTCGAGCCGCAGCCTCCCGCTGTTCCTGCGTGGACGCGACCGCAATCCTCCGCTGGAGTCGCGAAGTCGCGGCGAGCGGTCGATTGAGTCGAACGACACTCGCGCTATCAGCAAGGCACAGGCACTAGAGAAGGAACTGTCCGACGCTCTGGCAGAAGCCAAGTCCGCTAAAGGCGTTGCAGACCTTGCCCGCGCGCAGAGGCGGGTCAGTGCCGCCTATGCTGCCATGGACAAGGCGTATCCGCCACGACTCGTCAATCCCAAGACCGGCCAAGCGAAGCCGCTCCCTGCCGACATGACTACGCCGCCGAAGGGCTGGGTGATTGAGCGTGGACGCAAGGCGATGTCTGACTCGCGACTGAACAAGGGCGGTCAGCAGCAGACGTACGACGAGGCGATTCTTGCGATGACCGGATTCCGGCCTCGCCCGCAGCAGTCACTTACCCGTTCGTCCGCTGGCTTGTCGTCGGACGACGTGGCTGGCATGAACACTGAAGCCAATCGTGTATTCGGTGACGATGCTGACCCTCTTCTGGAAGGCGACTTTGACCCCGACTGGGATGTCACCGGCAGTGGCGTAGACCTAGAGGCCAACGGTGCCCAGAAGAAGGGTCGTCTCGGCGGCCAGCAGCAGGCCAGCCGGGTGGAGGGTGCCGCCCAACTGATGTTTGGTGACACCAATCCGTTTGGCATGACCACCCCCGACGGCACTCCGCTGTTCTCCAACGCCGACGCCGTCGCGGAAGAGATGCTGTCGCGAGGCACGCTCTTCAAGCCGGGAACGGACAACTACGATCTGGCGAAGGCTCGCATTGCACAGGTCATCGACCGCAAGTTCGCTGGTGCTGCAAAGGTGGATCCAAAGGATCTTGCCGCCGCCCGCAAGCAGGCGAAGAACACCGCTGAGTTCATCCCCGACCCCGAAGAGCCGGACGCCACCGTCATTCTGGATGACGCCACGTCCAGCCCCGTCATCAACAATCTGGAGTCGTCGGCCACCGAGATCAGCGACGACACGTTGGATCCTGTGGCCGTGCCTGTCAAGTCGAAGCGTGGCGGCAAGAAGGCGACTGCCAAGCCGCAGCCCGCTGTCGAGGGGTCACCTGTCCAGCCGGTATCTGGAAACGCCAAGACTGTCGAAGAGATACAAGCAGAGGCCAACGAGGTCGAGCGTGAGGCTCGCCGTCAGGCTCTCGATGACGGCTATGAGCAGGCCGATGCGGACCAGATTGCTCGCACCGCCCGCAAGAAGCACGTCGATGCCGAGATGGCTGCGAGAAAGGCTGGTGGCGTAAACCCCGTCGAGGGCAATCCATCCGCAGTTGACTCGACGCCGCCCGCCACGCCGTCCACCGCTCAGAATGACAGCCCGATTGATCCAGTGGCTGGCGATGGTCCCGTGCGTCTCGCGGACGAAGACCAAATGGATCTTCCCGAGACGCCAAAGGATACGGACGCATCCAAGCCACAAGATGGCGAAGGCACCACTGGAGACTTGCAGCCAAAGCCTCCCACGCAGAAGAAGGGGCTTCTGCGGAAGGCCGCAGGCTGGCTCAAGTACCCAGCCATCATCAGTGGCGTGCTTACTGGCGGCGGTATCGTTCTTGACCGTCTTGGGCGTAGCGACGGCGCACCACCGGGCGGCGGTGGAGGCGAGGGTGGTGGCGCTGGTGGCGGTCCCGGCGGCGGCGACTTCTTCCCGATCCCGGCTGGAAGCGACGGTGCCACGCTCATGGACGCCGACGCGAAGGCTGCTGAAGAAGAGCGGCTGAACTCCGTACTGGACCGCATTCGTGGCCGACCAACCGTCAATCAGACGCCGACATTCCAGACACTCCAGAACTACAACGGGTGGAGATGACAATGGCTTTTTCTGAACCGTCCCTTCGTGTGCCTACGCCCGCTGGCGATGCCTCCAGTTCGGTGCGCCGCCGCATCCAAGAACTGGCCGAAGCCAAACGCGCCGCAATGGGAGAGGATCCGGAATACGGCAACGCCTCCGGTGGCGGCTATCTGGCTGGGGATGGTAACGAGATTCCGCCAGTGGCCTTTCCAGAAATGGAGTCTACGACTCGTCGCGGGCTGAACGCCAACGCTGCCATGCGCAGCAACGAACTGGTACTTCCTCCCGGAGGCCCGGCCGACAAGTCCTACAAGGACATGCAACTTCCCAGCGTCACAAAGCCGGACGCTCCATCCCCGATTCCGCAGGAAATCGTTGATGCCGCAGTTGCAACCGCGCAAGGCGTTCGCCAGCGTGGTGCGATGAAAGCCGAGCCACCTCAGACACCAGCCCGCTCTGCCCAGCGTGCTACCCAGCAGTACGTCGATAAGTCGAGAGTCAATGCCGACGTTCGGGCCGCCCTCAACGTAGGCGACCTTGCTCCAGCCGCCGCTCCCGAAAGTGGCACTCTTCCGGGAGAAGAGCAGGTCAGCACCCGAGACACGCTTCGCGCTCTCAGCCCTGTGGAGCAGACGGCACTCCAGCGAAAGTTTGAGTCCGGCGGTCACGCTCAGACCATGTCCTACGACGACTGGCTGTCGGAAAACTTTGCAGAACTTCCGCCCAATGCTCGCGTTGCCCAAATGCGTGCGTCCGCAACGTCCGCTCCTCGCGTGCAGGTGGGGAAAGACCCGACGCTACCCGTTGGCGAGAACAGCGAACTAGCGAAATCCCGCCTTGCCGCTGGAGGTATCCTGCCAGAGGGGCGAGAGGCAACGCAGTATTCGGGCGAGCGGCTTCGGGAGATGAGCCGGAACGTCAGGAACCCCGACATTCCGATGGCGATGTTCGGCGGGACGTTCACTCGCAACCCCGACGGCACAGTGTCGTCTCGTGCCCCTAACCCCGAAGCAATGGCGCTTGCTGACTCCATTGCCAAAGACCCGACTCAGGGGCCAATGTCGGATTCGCACGTCGTCGCTCTGGCTCAAGCGTACGGGATTGACGTGCAGAAGTACGGCGACGACATCGACCTACTGCGTTCCGACGTGACGCGGGAGAAGGAACGTCACGACCAACTGGCTGGCAAGTACGAGGTCGTTCCGACTGGTGCTGGTGGGTTCCGGTACAAGCCAAGCGAAGCCCTCCGAAATCAACTTTCCCAGAACGATCTGCAACGATTTGCACGCGACCTTCGCAATCGCAATCAAGGGTTGCAGGGCAGCATCAACGGCCAGTCCGCAGACGACATGCTTGCTGCCATCGACGCTGCCGCAGGAACCCCAAATGGCAAGGCGGAGATGGTGAGACTGGGCCAGATGCTTCGTCGCATGCGTGAGGGAAATCAGCATCAAGCCGTTCGCAATCGAGCGCAGAACTACAGCATCTCGCAAGACCTGAGAAACCCGAACTACGCACCGGGCATGGCGGTGCGTTCTCTCATGGCCGCACTGGACTCCAACGATCCCCAACGGATCGCTGCCGTTCACGACATCTTCGGCAACCCGGATGCCGGAATGCAGAGTCGTCAAATCGCTGCTGTGCAGGCGGAGGCTGCTGCCGAACTTGGCAAGGCGGTCGAGGAACGTCGTGCGGCGACGGAGACGAAAGAAGGTGCGGAAGTTCTGGCTGGCGAGCAGGCACCGAAGGAGTTCAATGCCGCCCTGTCTATCGCAGACCCACATCAGCGATACGCCACTGTCGAACGGATCGTCAAGGGTATGAACCCAGAACTTGCCGCCGATCCTGCCGCTCTGGCGGATCGCGTGCAAAACCTCATCGCCGGTCGCATAGCCCAGACGAACGGCACGTCCGATCCGTTCGTGCAAGCAAGGATCGGTGAACTTCGTAACTCCAAGAACAAGCCTGCGTTCAAGCAGTTTGTGATGCAGATCGGTGCCGCCAAGAACGATGCGGAGGCCGAGTGGATGTTCAACAACCCCACGCCTCCCAAGTCGGCTCGTGAGAGTGGCGCGGAGATGGCACAGAACGTCAAGGCTGGTGCATCCAATGCCGTTGGCAATGTGGCCGGATTTGTGTCTGGCCTTCTCTCTGGTCAGAAATGAACCTCTTCCCGGAAGATGATCGCCGCACCCGAACAAAACGACCAGCGGGCTACATCCCACTGTTCGACGAGGCGACTCTTGCCGACGAGAGGGTTTCTCAAGACGCCGTCACGCCGGAAGAACGTGACTCCGTACTGCGAGACATTGGTGCCGTAACGGGTGGGACGCTGTCCCGCATTGGCGACACGCTTGCCCTGCCGGACGACTTGTTTCGCGGCCTCCTGCAAGGCACTCCCGGAGAACGAGTGACCGGGCGGGAACTCCTTCGTAATGCTGGACTGATCGGGCAAGAAGACAACTGGGCGAACTTCGTTGCCGGTCTTGGCGCTGACATACTGACTGGGCCTACCTCGTACATTTCTGGTGCAGCCAAAGCCCTGACTCCCGCCGGACGCGCAGCGGCAAAGGCTGGGGTGCTGGACAGTGCTGCCACCGCTGCCACACGCAAGGCCATCGACACTGGCCTGGCAGACGATCTGCTGCCCGGTGTTGCTCGCCGGAACAAGGCTGCACTAGAGGCCACTGGCCGAAACCTGACGACGTTTGACCCCGCCACTATCGGTCGCCCGCTGTACGGCACCAAGACGGCTCGTCGCGATTTGTCTTTGGACGACCTTATCCGCTACTCAGACGACCAGCAGGGAACGGAGCGTGCCCTGCGTGGTGTTCTTGGTGACGAGTTCGACGCCTTGCGGGGCGAGAAGGGGCTGGCGAAGTCCTTTGGAATCGGCCTGCCGTTCCAAGAACCCAAGATCGTTGGCGACTTCTTGGGCAAGGGCTTCGGTGACAAGTACGCCGACGTGGTGGACACGCTTGGATCGGTGTACCGATGGAGTCCTGTGGGTCGCACCAGTGCCGCTCTGTTCAATAACAAGGTGGACGGTGCCCTCGATGCCGAAAGCCAGATCACCAACATCGCCAACTTTCAAGCGCGAGATCGTCGCGGCGGGATCGCTACCGGAGCGCACACCTACCACCTCTCCAAGATTGCCGCCCAGCACCCGGAGGTCTTCAAGGACGAGGAGGGCAATCGGGCACTTGGTCGCTACCTAGAAGGCTGGAGTGCCGCCCAAGAGGGCAGGCCCAGCGTGATGACGGCGGCAGACGAAGCCTATGTCGAGTCTCGCCCTGCTCTCAAGGAATACGCCGACTGGTGGATCAACAACCGGCAGGACTACCTGACCGAGTCGAAGAACGCCGGACTCATGGCGAACGAACTGCAAGATACATACGGTATCGACTACCTTCCGCGTCAGGCAGAAGCCATCCTCGACTTGGCTGGCAAACGGAACAAGAAGGTGGGCGATGCCCTGTCGCACATGACAGGCGACATGATGGGCCGGACCAAAGCGATGCAGGTGCCCGGCGGGCGGGACACGATCATCGACCTGTCTCGCGATCCGTACATCGCAGGCGGACGGCGGCTGGCGACCAACGATGACGACGCCGCACGACACATAATGGACACGCTGAACTCCCGCTTGGTTGGCGACCAGCCTCCGGTGGAGTTTGCGCAGGCTCGCAACATTGCCCGTGTACTCAACACGCTGCCGGATGACGTGATCCAGAAGTCGCCATTGTTCGGCCAGCACCCGGTCGAAATGATCGGCCAGTACATGCGTGGCCGGAACGAGGCGATTGGCACGGCGGGAACGCTGTACGATTCGCTCGCCACGATGGCGAAAGACCAGCCGTTCGGTCAGGTTGGAACTGGTCGTCACATCTCGATGCAGGAGGCGATCAATCGGCTGGGCCTCAAGACCTACGACGACGCTGGGTTCGACGTACTTGATCTGGAGACGGCAGCAGACGGATCGCCCATTGCCAGAGACGGCAGGCCGCTTCGTGGTGCGTCACAGCAGATGCGGGAGCGGCTTGCCAGAATCTTTGGCGGCGACCCGGACAAGATTCGCCTGTCTGAAATCAGCATTCCGGAGGAACACGTCACCCGGCTACTCCGGGCACGCGATGCGTTCACAACCGGCGAGGCATCGCAGTCGCTTCTCAACTATCTCGACCACATCACACAGGCGTGGCGTGGCTCGATCTTGACATGGCCTGCCCGTGCAGTGCGTGACCTGTATTCCGGTGCCGTCAGCAACTGGCTAGAGGGTGCGTTCAGTGCCGACGGGGTGCGGGCTGCTCGTGCGCTCATGCAAGAAGGCCCGGAAAGCGAAACCTTCCTCAAGGTGCTGCGTGGCATCCCGCGATACGGCGCTGACGACGGCGTGTCGCAGTTCTATGCGGACCTTGCCCAAAGCGGCCTCATCGGCCCGACGCAGTTTTTTGAGCCGGGAGCATCAGTGCTTGGCAAGGGTGCTTTGTCCGGCCTTCCGGGCCATACCCCTGTCACGCTGGGGTCCGTTGGTGGCGAACTGCTACCACAATCGGGTCGCTCGTGGCGGCAGTTCGGCAACGACTTTATGTCGTGGCGGTCGCAACTCAAGCCCCTTGAGGACACCAAGAACCCGATCCTTCGTGCTGGCGAGAAACTCAACACACTCTCGGACGGCATCAACCGGCTGTCCGGCTATCTGGAGTTGTTGAAGCAGGGCTACGATCCGCAGGCGGCGGCCCGGTCCATGAAGCGCGCTCATGTGGACTATTCGTCGCTTACAGGTTTTGAGAAATCTGTACTCAAGCGGATTTTCCCATGGTACTCATTTCAGTCGAGGATTTTCCGCGAGGTGCTGCGGCAGTTGGTCGAGCAACCGGGTGGTCGCTACGGTCAACTCATCAAGGGAACAGAGGCAGTGCAGGACGAGGGTGACGACACCTATGTTCCGTCCGGCCTGCGGTCGCAGTTTGCGTTTGCGTTGCCAGAGGAGTTCGGCGGCAAGCCATCTCCCACATCGCAGGCGTACCTGACCGACATCGACTTTCCGGGATTCGACCAACTCAACATGATCGAGACTCCGGGCACGCTGGGCGGAACGGCGGCAGGCACCGCACGGCAGGTCGCGATGCAGTTGCACCCGATGGCTCGCTCTGCGGTGGAACTGGCGACCGGCAAAGACTTGTTCACCAACCGGCCCGCTGGTGAGGCTACGTCGTCCCTCGACGCCATCCTGCGGTCCGTATCTGGCAACCCCAACGCTGACGTGCCAACCGTCATCGACAAGACCGTCGAGGTGCTGCCGTTCGTTGGCAGGCCGCTCTATGCGGCACGCTCCCTACTCGACACACGGGGCGACAGGCCGCTCTCGGATCGAGCATTGACGACGGCGTTCAACGCCCTGTCTGGCGTCAAGCGCAGGACGGTAGCGCAGGAGGACGTGCTGTCAGACGCGACTCGCGAGATCGAAAACTCCATCGACCCGTACACGCGAGAGTTCAAGCAGGTCTACATCCCCGAAGCGATGCAGCCGCAGGTGCCGCAGTGGGCACTGCGCAGGCTTGCCGTCTCTCGTGCGCTCGGTCGTGAGCGTCGAGAGTTGCGGAAGCCGAAGAAGGGGAAGGCCAAGTCCCGCAAGTCGAAGAGCGATACCTCGATCTCGCTATTCGAGTAAGTTGGGCGCTCTCGGTATGTCACGCCTGACCTGAGTCCAGTCGATGTAGGCTTTCTCGGCCAAGCCAATCGTCCGATGCCCAAGATGCAGCCGCCCCTTGCCGGGATTCGCCATCTCGATGTGGGTCGCGGACGAGCGCCTCAACCATTTGGACGAGCCGCTCATCTTTAGTGCCCGCAGAAACTTGAGCATTCGTTTGCTGGCACCGCTGGCGCAGGTTGCCCACGACAGCACCGTCCCGTCCGGCGACTGATCGAGCATGGCATTGACGGCTTCGACGCACTGCTCGCTCAGGATCTTTGGGCAAGGGTCGCCCGTCTTATGCTGCGTCCACCATAGGGTGTCACCGGAGAAATGGTCCCTACGCATCGCCCAGAGGTCACCCCGCCGGGCACCCGACTCGTAGCCAAGCAGCAGCCAGCAACGCAGAAACAGGCCCAGAGAGCAGCCGCATCGCATTTGCTCGCCGTCGTGCTGAAAAGTGGCCTTGACAGCCGTACAGCACTGTTCTAAAGTCCACGCCCTAGTAGGCGGTCTACTCGCTCTGACCTTGACGATTCCTCGCGGGATGGATTCCACTAGGTCACGGTCGCGAGCGTACCGCCACAGCACGATCAGCATGGCCCGTTCGTGGGCGACGGTCACGGAGGAAACCTGAGTCACCCGCTTCTGTAGATAGCGGTTGCAATGCTGTACCGTTAGCGATCCGACGCCAGCAGCCAGCCGCCGGATACTTTTGCCATAGAGAACAGATACGCAGCGTTCACTGAGGTATTGCTCAACCAGTTCGGAGGCAGAAACCATGGCTCGTTCCCCTATCAGAGTGGCCGAGAATATCGCCCGAACAACAGGGGTCAACCCCCTAGTTGCGCAAGGCGATGCTTTCGACACTCCGTTTGAAGGGACCGTACAAGCAGCATGTGCGCCCCTAGAGGAAGGAGCGAACAGTAGTCATGTACGACCCGATATTCGGCACGATGAGAGCAATGCCGACTACCACTCCGACGAAACCTACAGGTCATGCAGCCGCGTCAAAACATTCCTTGACTCGCCGCACCTGTACCACAAGCGGTACATCTCCAAAGTCCTCCCGCCGTACCAGAGCAGTGCCCTCGATCACGGGACACTCATGCACAGGTGGCTTGAGGAAGGAGACGCCTTCCTTGAAACGCTTGTCTCTCCTCCACAAGACACACTAACCAGCACCGGACAGGTTGGCAAAGACGCCAAAAAGTGGGCTGAAAACGAGGCTCCCGCTGGTGCGACAGTCGTTGGCCCGAAAGAGCGTGCCCAGATTCTGGCGGAGGTCGCCGCCATTCGGGCAAACCCAGCCGCATCGGAACTGATCGACCAGATCACCGACCGAGAGGTCAGCATCCGCTGGGTCACGGGCGACGGCCACCGCCTCAAGTGTCGTGCCGACGCCATAACGCCAGACGTGTGGATCGACCTCAAGACCACGAGCGACGAGGACATCCTCAGTCAGTGGCCTGCGTCGTGCATCAAGTTCAAGTACCACCTGCAAGACGCTTGGTATCGGCTTGGCATGGAGGCGTGCGGACGCGAGCCGTCCCCCCTCCGGTTCATCGTCATCTCCACCAGCGTGAGCCATGACTGCGAAGTCGTGACGCTGCCAGACATCGTCGTTGCCGAAGGGCGGCGTCTGATGGATCGGGCGCTCGCTGATCTGAAACTGCGTGAAGACCTCGATTGGTGGTTGCCGGACCATCATGGAGAGGTCATTGAGTTGAAGTTTCCGGCTTACCTACTGAGGAGTTTCTCGTGAAGACCCAATCACTGTGGCAGGAAGCATCAGAGCATCTCGATCAACTGTTCGCCGCGCACGCAACGGCGCTCGGGCAGATGAAGAATGCACCTCGCACCTGCGTATCACACTTTGCCAAGAAGGGGCCAGACGGAAAGCCGATCCCCGACTACGCCGATCTCGCGACCGTGATCGACACGATCCGCGCCGCCCTTGCCGCCAACGGACTGAGCGTCACCCAGACGTTCATGCCATTCGGGGATGACGGCACGCTGATGCTTGTCACGACGCTCGGCCACAAGTCCGGCCAGTTCCAGCGGTCCTATTTGCCAATGAAGGGCAACGTCGCACCGCAGCAGTTGGCCTCGACCGCCACCTACCTCAAGCGGGTGGCGTTGTGTGCAGTCGTGGGCATCGCTGCGGACGACGACGACGACGGCCAGCAGGCGAACACGTCGCACGCCGCAGCCACCGTCAGCGACGAGCCGCGAATCGTTGCGGCCCTCCAGAAGAAGTTGAAGGCGGCGAAGGATTCGGCTGGTCGTGCTGCCGAAGTCGCCCGTGCGACGAAGGGCTTGCGTGACGGCATGTTGAGCCAGAAGTCGTTCGACCTCGTCAAGGATCTGGCCGACGCCCTTGATGAGCAGGCGGAGGCGAAGGTGGCGGTGGCGGCGTCCTGACACACACACATGGAGGTTGGCCTACTCCTCAGCGCCGCGCCGGACGGCGTCCAACCATCCGGCACTTTTTCCTATGGACCAGAAACTCATTGACTACTCGCGAGTCGTGGCCGTGATGGGCCAGCAAGACGTGCTGTCTCACGAGATGGCACAGCACTTTTGCCAAGCCATCCTGCCGCACCTCCTCTCGGAACTCGACGTGCTGACCCGTCTGGCCGACGCGAAGTTTGCCAGCGTTCTCGACGTGCCAGTGCAGCCTGCCCCAGAGCCGGTTGAGAAGGACACAAAGAAGAGGCCCGCCAAGCAGGCGAAGAAGGCCAAACGCACCAAAGCAAGGAAGCCCAAGCATGAACGCTCTGACGCATGAGCCGGTTGTTCTCCGCGATTACCAGCAGGACAC
>Ga0315903_10011140_pt1 | contig 10630 bp, 6 predicted proteins | sample LakEriMetagenome_7_FD_203524 | JGI IMG/M metagenome (GOLD analysis project Ga0315903, IMG submission 203524) | Freshwater fungal communities from buoy surface, Lake Erie, Ohio, United States - Buoy 2 MA119 | ecosystem: Environmental > Aquatic > Freshwater > Lake | place: USA: Lake Erie, Ohio... | reverse complement strand
CACACTCGGACGCCTTCCGATCGTCGCTGAAGATCTCGGTCTGATCACCGAAGACGTCATCGCCCTGCGTGACTGCTTCGCCTTTCCCGGCATGAAAATCCTGCAGTTCGGATTCGGCACCGACGGCACGGACGATTTCCTGCCACATAACTGGGGCCGGAATTTCGTGGCCTATACCGGGACCCACGATAACGACACCGTGCACGGCTGGTGGGATTCGGCCAGCGAGCGCGAACGCGTCTATGCCGGCAGTTATCTGGCCACCGATGCCGACAATGCGCATTGGGCGATGATCCGTGCCTGCTGCAATTCGGTGGCGAACATCGCGGTATTTCCGCTGCAGGATGTGCTCGGCCTGGACGGTGCACACCGCATGAACGTGCCCGGCACCATCGGCGCACATAACTGGACCTGGCGTTTCCACTGGGACTGGCTGGGCAGCGAGCCGGCACGCGTTCTCGGCCTGATCAGCGCCGCCAGCGGGCGGGCGCCGGTCGCACTACTGCAACTGCCATGAGCTCCTTTCAGAAATTTTGATTCCTCTTCAACTTTACAAACCGGAGTTCGGCATGCCGTCAATGAAAAATCCTTTTCTGGCTTTACTTATGTCTCTCGCCTCTGGTCTGGCATTTGCAATGCCAGCCGGGCATGAGTATGCAGCAGCTTCCGGGAAATTCAGCAATCCCGTAATACCGGGTTTCGCGCCAGATCCTTCGATCGTCCGTGTTGGTCAGGACTTCTATCTGGTCAGCTCCAGCTTTGAATACTTTCCGGCGCTTCCCATTTACAAAAGCCGCGACTTGGTAAATTGGACCTTGATCGGACATGCGCTTTCAGATTCCAATGTTTCCGGCCTCCACACGGTTGAATCCAGCGGCGGCGTGCAGGCAGCAACCATCCGTTACCATCAAGGTACTTTCTATGTCGTCACTACCCGTATCGTTGATGGGAAGATGGCCAGCTTCATCGTCACGGCAAGAAATCCTGAAGGACCATGGTCCGCACCGAAAATCATTAACGATGCCGTTGGCATCGATCCCTCGCTGTTCTTCGATGATGACGGTCGTGTCTGGTATACGGCAAACTGGATTCCTCCGAATCCCGAATTCGATGGACAGGCTGAGATTTGGTTGCAGGAGCTTGACCTAAAGCGTTTTGTCCTGAAAGGCCCCAGACATTTCATCGGACGCGGTTGCTGCCAGGGCGTCTGGGCAGAAGGTCCGCATATCTACAAACGGAATGGACGATATTATCTTCTGATCGCTGAGGGTGGCACATCCTATGAACATGCCGTTTCCATCTCAGTGGCCGACATCGTCACCGGCCCCTACAAAAACAACCCACGAAACCCGGTTCTCACGCACCGCAACCTCAGCTACGACCATCCGATTACCGGGATTGGACATGCCGATCTGGTTGAACTCGATGATGGTCGGTGGTATGCGGTGGCGTTGGGCTGGCGGCTACTGGATGGCAGACATGGCATTCTGGGGAGAGAGACGTTTCTGGTGCCGGTCCTCTGGGAAAGCGAGCGCGAATGGTGGAAAGAAAACAAGCAGACCTTTCCGGTGTTCAGCCCGGATAGCGGCAAAGTGGAATCTCATTTTCCATTGCCTTTTCCCGCCCTACCCCAGGCAGCCCCTGCCGAATTCAGGGATGAATTCAATACCACGGCGTTGAATCCCGAATGGACGTTCCGGCGTGCACCAATCCGTCCTTTCCACAACCTTCGGGACAATACAGGCGAACTAAGGCTGTTTCCACAACCGGGTGCTTTTGCCGAACGTACTCAATACAGTTTTGTCGGCATTCGACAACGCCATTTCCAGTTCGAATCCAGCACTGTAATGGCCTTTTCACCGGAACATCATGAAGAAGCCGGCCTTGCCATCGTTCAAAAAGACAATGCGGCATATGCGATGACTTTGGCCAAATCGGTAAGCGGGAAAAATGTCATCCGCGTCTCTCAAATGACCGAGGCCGGGCCGACTATTTTATCGGAACAGGCCATATCGGAAACAAAAGTTTTCCTAAAGGTCACTGGCAATGCACTTGCTTACCAATTTTATTTTTCATTGGATGGCAAGTCATGGTTGGCGACAGGTCCAGTAATCGATGGCTCGACACTCTCTCCTGCTGTGCTTCGCGGCTTCAACTACACCGGTGTTTTTATCGGTCTGTACGCAACATCAAACGGATTGAAGTCAGATAATTATGCCGATTTTGAATGGTTCACCTACAGTCCCCGGTCTACCAAAGAAACCCTCGGTTTACGGCGGACCCAATGATGTATAGAATTGCCATCCGCGATATATCGCAAGGCGACTTCGAGCGGATCGTCGAACTAAATTCCGCCGCCGTGCAGCACACCAGTGCGATGGATGCTTTGCGGCTGAAGGAATTGCAGACGATGGCAAATTGCAACTGGGTTATTACCGTTGACGGCACCGTCGTCGGCTTTCTGCTGGCCATGCGCGAACGCGCCGGCTACGCCAATCCCAATTATGATTTCTTCGCTGCACGGTATCCGGTATTTCTATACATCGACCGGATCGTCATCGCACCGGAACATGCCGGACTGAAACTCGGCACCCGCCTGTACGAGGCGCTGTTCGAACATGCACGTGCGCAGGGCGTTCCGGTGCTGACCTGCGAATACAATATCGAACCACCGAACGAGCCGTCGCGGCGCTTCCATGACCGGTTTGGTTTCAGCGAAATCGGCACGCAAGCACTGGACAGCGGCAGCAAGTGGGTTTCGCTGCAGGCCGCGCCAGTCAGGCAATAAAGGCTATTCCGGCCGGTAGACCTCGGCACCCTGTGCCAGGAATTCCTGGGATTTCTCGGCCATGCCTTTGGCCACATCCTGCTGGTCGGCGAACTCGCGCACGTCTTGGCTGATCTTCATCGAACAGAAGTGCGGCCCGCACATTGAGCAGAAGTGCGCGACCTTGTGCGCCTGTTTGGGCATGGTTTCATCATGGTATTCGCGCGCACGTTCCGGATCCAGACCGAGATTGAACTGGTCCTCCCAGCGGAATTCGAAACGGGCTTTGCTCAGTGCGTTATCGCGCGCCTGCGCGCCCGGATGGCCTTTGGCCAGATCGGCGGCGTGCGCAGCGATCTTGTAGGCCATCAGGCCCTCGCGCACGTCCTGTTTGTTGGGCAGGCCGAGATGCTCCTTCGGAGTCACATAGCAGAGCATGGCGGTGCCGTACCAACCGATCATGGCCGCGCCGATGGCGCTGGTGATGTGGTCGTAGCCCGGCGCGATGTCGGTGGTCAGCGGGCCGAGTGTATAGAACGGCGCTTCGCCGCACTCGCGCAGCTGCTTGTCCATGTTTTCCTTGATCAGGTGCATGGGCACATGGCCTGGGCCTTCGATGATGGTCTGCACATCGTTCTTCCAGGCAATCTGGGTCAGCTCACCGAGCGTCTCCAACTCACCGAACTGGGCCTCGTCATTGGCGTCGGCGATCGAGCCCGGACGCAGGCCATCGCCGAGCGAGAAGCTGACGTCGTAGGCTTTCATGATTTCGCAGATGTCTTCGAAATGCGTGTACAGGAAATTTTCCTTGTGATGCGCCAGGCACCACTTTGCCATGATCGAACCGCCGCGCGAGACGATGCCGGTGACGCGCTTGGCGGTCATCGGCACATAGCGCAGCAATACGCCGGCGTGAATAGTGAAGTAATCCACGCCCTGCTCGGCCTGCTCGATCAAGGTGTCGCGGAAGATGTCCCAGGTCAGTTCCTCGGCACGGCCGTCGACTTTCTCCAGCGCCTGGTAGATCGGGACGGTACCGATCGGTACCGGCGAATTACGCAGGATCCACTCGCGGGTTTCGTGGATGTTCTTGCCGGTCGACAGATCCATCACCGTGTCCGCGCCCCAGCGGATCGACCAGACCAGCTTTTCCACTTCTTCGGCAATGCCGGAAGACACCGCCGAATTGCCGATGTTGGCATTGACCTTGGTCAGGAAATTGCGGCCGATGATCATCGGCTCCAATTCCGGATGGTTGATATTGGCCGGAATCACCGCACGGCCACGCGCCACTTCACTGCGTACGAACTCGGGGGTGATCTTCTGCGGAATGCTGGCGCCGAAATTCTCGCCCCGGTGCTGGCGCAGCAGATGCGCGTCGCTGATGGAATCGATACGCTGGTTTTCGCGGATGGCGATGTATTCCATTTCCGGGGTGATGATGCCCCGGCGGGCGTAATGCATCTGGCTGACATTGCCGCCGGCCAGCGCTCGCCGCGGCAGTGGCCGGTTGCCGAAACGCACGCCGTCGAGCGCGGCGTCGCGTTCGCGGGAGCGGCCGAACTCGGAACTCAGACCGCCCAGGATTTCGCTGTCGCCGCGCTCGGCAATCCAGGCCGAGCGCACCGGCGCCAAGCCGGCGAGCAGATCGATGGCAATGCCGGCATCGGTGTACGGACCGGAGGTGTCGTATACGCAGAACGGATGGTTGATGTCTTCACCGAACAGCTTTGGCGTCGGCGACAGCGCGATTTCGCGCATCGGCACGCGGATGTCCGGGCGTGAGCCTTCGACATGGATTTTGCGGGAGCCGGGAATCGGCGCGGTTACCGATTCGGAAAGAGTCTGGGCCTGCTGCTGCAGCGGATTGAGTTGCGCGTTCATGGGAATCCTCGGGCAATGAACGCAGGCGGCCCGATGATCGAGTCCTAAGCTCCCTCCGGCGGTGTTAACCGCATCAGGTTCTAAGGGTATGTCTCAGCCGTCCGGCACCCCTGCTTGAGTGCGTATTAGACCATAAAAAACCCGCCATTCGGCGGGTTTCTTGGGCTTACCGGCCTTTCAGGCGGGCAGCGCGGCGACGGGCGCGGGCTTTTCTCATGACGGCATACTCTAGATGAATTGACGGCTATTGTCCCACAAACGGCGGGTCCGCGCCTGAACGGCTCAATCGGCGAGATAGTACTCGACCGTCGCCACCACCCGCACGGCCTTGATGTGCGGCGTATTGGCATCGCGCGGCTCCAAGCTGAACTGGCCCTGGCTGGCCGATTTGATCTTGCCGAGCCGGCTGTTGGAGTCTTCCGCGAATTTCTGGGCAACCTGGCGGGCGTTACGGGTGGCTTCTTCGATCATCTGCGGCTTGAGGGCGTTCAGTCCGGAGAATTGATAATCGGTGGACTGATAGCCACCGCCGATACCGACGCCCTGCTTGCCGAGCTCGGCGATCTGGGTGTTCATGGCCCGCACGAGATCGATATTCTTGGTGTACACCGTGGCAGTCTGCGTCGCGTAATAGCGCAAGCCACCGCGGTTGTCGTCGGCGTACTGGCCCTTGTCGTTCACGTTCGGGGCCGACAGCGTGATCTCCTCAGCCTTGAACCCCTTGTCGAGAAGGAACTGACGGACCTTGCCGCTGTCTTTCTCCAGCTGTGTATACACCGCCGACAACTCATTGCCGCTGGCGGCGAAAGTGACCGGCCAAAGCGCGGTATCGGCCGGCACATTGCGCTCCGACAGGCCTTTGACCGTCACCGTGCGTTCGTATTCCTTGAACCGGATCAGGCTCTGGCCGAGGGTCAGACCCAGCAGAAACAGTCCGAACAGAATACCGCCGGCAAGAATCCAGGCGCTTTTGGGGGTGGAAGTGGTCATGGGGTATTCCTCGGCGGAGTATCGGCCTATTAAAGCAAAAGCCGGGCAGCTTGGCGATGCGGCACTGAAAGCCGGTTATGCGGCGTTTATCCGCCGAAGGCTTCGAGCTGCTTCAGGGTGTGCGGCCACAGGGTGTCCTTATGGGCACTACGGAAGAAATTCAGATGGCCAATGGCTTTGCCTCCGAAATCTGCAGGACGCAGAGTTTCCATCGCCGCACTGCGCGCGTTCGGATAATGCGCGATCAGGCTGCGTACCGCTTCCGGCGTGCCCCAGGGGTCGTCACTGATCTGGTACAGATGCAGGTGGCCTTTGAACGCCAGAGCATTGCCACGGGGATCGAACTGGCGGGCATCGAATACGAAATCGGCCTGTTGGGCCCATTCGGCGAATTCGCGGCCGAGCGTGGTGGGCAGATCATGATTCAGCCCGGCCCAACCCGGCCAATAACCGAACACGGCTGTGCTCAGTGGCACCAATGCACGCCAGGCAAACCAATGGAAATAGCGGTGCGGGCGTGCCATCAAAGGCCAATAAGCCGACAAAGCCGCGATGCCGAGTAGGCCGTCGATGCGGCTACTGGCGCGGGTCAGCGCCGGCATCCAACCGCCGACGCTGTGTCCGACGATGTAAAGCGGCTGCCCCTCGTGATGTGCATGCATCCATTCGATGACGGCGGGGTAATCCTGTTCGGCCCACGACGAGAATCCGATGTCGGCATAGTCCCGGATCGGGCGCAGTTTCGATTGACCGACGCTGCGGAAATCGAAGGTCAGCACGTCGAATCCGTGACCGGCGAGATAGCGGCAGAAATTGTAATAAAACGTTTGCGGTACCGCCGTGGCCGGACCGACGATGACGCTGCGGCCTTTCCGCCAGGCCGGTTCAGCCGGAAACAGATGCCCGATCAGGCGATCATCCTTACCTACCGCAATTTCGATGTTCTGCATCGTCTGGTCTCCGCGCCGTCAATGCACCGACTGCGCCGGCGTATCGCGTTCGACTTTGAACCAGGCGGCATAAAGTGCCGGCAGGAAAAATATGGTCAACAGGGTGGCCACGATCAGTCCGCCCATGATGGCCACCGCCATCGGCCCGAAGAACACGCTGCGCGACAGCGGAATCATCGCCAGAACCGCCGCCAGTGCGGTGAGCACAATCGGCCGGAAACGGCGCACGGTGGCATCGATGATGGCGGCATACGGCGCGCTTCCGGCGCGGATGTCGTGATCGATCTGATCGACCAGGATGACCGAGTTGCGCATGATCATGCCGGACAGCGCGATGGTGCCGAGCATGGCGACGAAGCCGAACGGCACGCGAAAAATCAGCAGGAAAGCGGTCACCCCGATAAGGCCCAGTGGTGCGGTCAGCAGCACCATGAACGCACGCCGGAAGCTTTTCAGCTGCAGCATCAGCAGGGTCATCACCACCAGCAGGAACAACGGCATGCCGGCGGCAACCGATTTCGAGCCGCGGTCGGAGTCCTCCACGGTGCCGCCGGTCTCCAGCAGATAACCGTTCGGCAGCGCGGCACGGATACTTTCCAGTTCCGGCAGGATCTGCGCGGTCACCGTCGGCGGTGCGGTCTCATCGTAAATGTCGGCACGCACGGTAATGGTTGGCAGCCGGTTACGGTGCCAGATGATGCCGTCTTCCATGGTGTACTCGAGCGTGGCGATCTGTGACAGCGGAACGCTGGCGCCGGAGTCAACCGGTACCGACAGGCTATCGAGCAGATCGAGGTTGGCGCGTTCGTTGTCCGGACCGCGCAGCAGGATTTCGATCAGCTCATTGCCCTCGCGGTAGGTACTGACCGTAGTGCCTGAAAGCGAACCGCGCAGGAATGCCGCCAAATGCGTGGAGGTGATGCCGAGCGCGCGTGCGCGGTCCTGGTCGATGTTCAGACGCACGATTTTGCTGGGCTCGTCCCAGTCCAGGTTGACATTGGCGATATGCGGATTGGCGCGCACCTTATCGGCTACGGAACGGGCAAGACGCTTGACTTCGTCGATGTGTTCTCCGGAAATACGGAACTGGATCGGATAGCCGACCGGAGGGCCGTTTTCAAGGCGCCATACCCGGGTCTGTACGGTCGGGAATTTTTCATGCATGAGCTGGATCAGCCAGGTCCGTGTCCGCTCGCGCGATTCGATGTCCTTGGTCAGAATGACGAACTGGGCGAAGTTGGCCTGAGGCAGCTTCTGGTCGAGCGGCAGATAGAAACGTGGCGAACTGGCGCCGATATGGCTGACGTAGTTCACCAGATCCTTACGCTTGGCCAGTTCGCGCTCCAACCGCTCGGTAATGCGCTGGGTATCCTTCAGCGAAGCGCCTTCGGCCAGTTCCACATCGACCATCAGTTCGAGTCTTGTGGAGGACGGAAAGAACTGCTGCGGAATGAACCGGAACAGCAGCACCGAAGCCACGAAGGCGGCGATGGTACCCAGAATCACCGCGCGCCGGTGCTGCAGACACCAGCCGACCCACTGTTTGAGTTGGTGGTAAAACGGTGTCCCATAGGGATCTTGATGCGTGGCGCCGGACTCCGCCAACCAAGCCTGTGCCCGTGCGGGAAGCAGATGCGAAATACGTTCCTTGAACCGGGACGGTTTGCGTTCCGATGGCGTATCCGCCTTATGCGCATCCGGTAGCAGCCGGTAGCCCAGGAAGGGAATGAAGATGACCGCAACAATCCAGCTCAGCAACAAGGCAATGGTAACCACCTGGAAAATCGAGCGCGTGTATTCCCCGGTCGAGGAATTGGCGGTGGCGATCGGCAGGAACCCGGCAGCGGTGATTAAGGTACCGGTCAACATCGGGAAGGCGGTGCTGGTGTAGGCGAACGACGCCGCCGAAAGCCGGTCGAAACCCTGCTCCATCTTGATGGCCATCATTTCGACGGCAATGATGGCATCATCGACCAACAGCCCGAGCGCGAGAATCAGTGCACCGAGTGAAATCTTGTGCAAGCCGATGCCGAAGTAATACATAGTGGCGAAGGTCATCGCCAGCACCAGCGGAATCGACAAAGCCACCACCAGGCCCGGACGCTTGCCGAGCGAGAAGAAGCTGACCAATAGCACGATAATGACCGCCTCGGCTAGGACGCGGACGAATTCACGGACTGAATGCTTGACAACCGCGGGCTGGTCGGACACCTTCTCGAGCAAGATACCGGAAGGAAGGGTTTTCTGAAGGCGTTGGAATTCCGTTTCCAGCTGTTCGCCGAGTGCGATGATGTCGCCACCCTTGCGCATCGACACCGCAATGCCGATGCCTGGCTTGCCTAGGAAACGCATTTTCGGTGCAGCCGGATCGGCGAAGCCGCGCGACACCTCGGCGATTTCGCCGAGCCGGAAATTGCGGCCGTTGGCGCGTACCGGGAAATTGCGGATTTCATCGATGGACTGGAATCCGCCGCTCACGCGCAATTGTACCCGGTCGGTCTCGGTTTCGAAGAAACTGCTGCTGTTGACCGCATTCTGGGCGTCAATGGCCTGCTGTACCTGATACATCGACAGGCCGAGCGTGGCCAGTTTGGTATTGGACAGATTGATCCAGATTTTTTCGTTCTGCAGACCGACTAGTTCAACCTTCGCCACATCCGGAACACGGTGCAGTTCGAGCTCGATGCGCTCGGCGTAGTTTTTGAGCGTCGCGTAATCGAAACCGTCGCCGCTGAGCGCATAGATGTTGCCGAAGGTGTCGCCGAATTCGTCATTGAAAAACGGGCCCTGCACGCCCTGAGGCAGGGTATGCCGGATGTCTCCGACCTTCTTGCGCACCTGGTACCAGAGTTCGGGGACATCATCGGATCTGATGGATTCTTTGGCCATGAACATCAACATCGACTCGCCGGGTTTGGAATAGGACCTCAGGAATTCGTACTGTCCGGTTTCCAGCAATTTTTTCTCGATGCGGTCGGTGACTTGTTGGCTGACCTCGGCCGCCGTCGCACCCGGCCAGTATGTTTGCACCACCATAACTCTGAAGGTAAACGGCGGATCTTCCGACTGGCCGAGTTTCTGGTAACTGAAGATACCAACCAGCGCCAGCACCAGCATGGCGTATCGCACCAAGGTGCGGTTCTTGATTGCCCAGGCGGAAAGATTGACGCTCATCGCGCCGCCTTGGCGGCACCGCCCATCGGTACCGGCCGATTGTCGACATCGACCGCGCGCACGCTTTCACCGTCGCGCAACAGATGCACGCCAGCCTGTACGATCCACTCGTTCTGGGCCAGACCGGCGGAGATTTGGGCGCTTCGCGCCCCGTAACGGCGGACGGCGACGCCACGTTTCTGCAGGCGACCATCACGACCGATGACCCAAACCGCCGGCTTGCCATTGCTTTCAGTCAAGGCCGACAAGGGCACCGAGAGGCCCTGATTACCGCTTTCCGCCATGTACACCCGCGCGCTCTGGCCGAGCTGGGTCACCGCTGCGGCATCATCGAAGGCCACCCGCACGGCATAGGTGCGGGTCAAGGCATCGGCCGAAGCACCGATTTCACGGATTTTACCGTCGTAAACCTCACCTTGCTGTGTCCATAACTCCACTTTCACCGGCTGCCCTGCACGCAGATTCGGCAGATGCTGTTCGGCAACGGTGATGGCGACATCGCGAGCGCCGTCGGCGGCGAACGTGAACACCGGCTGGCCGGCGGAAACCACCTGCCCGGCTTCGGCCAGACGCTGGCTGATGACACCGCTGACCGGTGCACGGATCACGGCATAGCCGGTCTGGTTGCTGTTGACCTTGGATTGTGCGACCGCCTGTTGGTAACGCGACTGCGCCGCCTGGGCCTGGGCTTTCTTGCTGTCGAAAAGGGATTGCGACACCAGCTGCTTGCCGACCAGCTCGCGGTAGCGGGCCAACTCGGTCGCCGCCAGATCACGGTCAGCGCGCAGGGCCTGCACCGAGGCATCGGCGGCCTCGCTTTGCAGCGCAAGGTCACTGTCATCCAAACGCGCCAGAATCTGACCGG
>Ga0315903_10011132_pt1 | contig 10636 bp, 9 predicted proteins | sample LakEriMetagenome_7_FD_203524 | JGI IMG/M metagenome (GOLD analysis project Ga0315903, IMG submission 203524) | Freshwater fungal communities from buoy surface, Lake Erie, Ohio, United States - Buoy 2 MA119 | ecosystem: Environmental > Aquatic > Freshwater > Lake | place: USA: Lake Erie, Ohio... | reverse complement strand
GATTATCTGATTGATAGAGGTGTCTTAATTCTATTAAAGAAACATAATAAAGGCAAAAATGCTAGAATTTATAGATTGAGTAAACAAATAATAGAAGGAGAAGTCACAAGATACAAAAATATAGATACTATTCTATTAAAAAAATATAGAAAATCAATTGAATCCGTTGAAAATAAATCTTTTGATTTTAACCCCATTCAATCACAGGTAAAATCCAAATTGATAGAGGATTTATTTACAGTCGAGATAGATTACTCCAAGTCGATATTCTTTTTAGATTCGTCAATTCAGGAACATGAGATTTATCAAAAAAATAAGTATAGTGTCGAATCGATAAAAGATAGACATATATTTTATCACTTCGATAATTATGGTAGATTGCACACAAATTTCACAATTTTGAAATCTTTCATAAGAAAAAATTGTTTATTGATTGACGGTGAAGAAACTTATGAGATTGATATCAAAAACTCACAACCTTTGTTTCTTACAAAACTTATTGAAGAGTCACAATACCAAATAAATGTTACAGAATTCGAATTTTATAAATTACTAGCTTTCAGTGGCACATTCTATAAATTCATTCAAGACAAATTCAGTTTGAAAGATAAAAAAACAACGAAAGATTTGACCTACAAAGTATTGTTCGGTAAGAATTACCAAAACAAGTATGACAAAAGTTTTGGAACCATCTTTCCTAGTATTTATGAGTTCATCAAATGTTTCAAGAAAGATAGAGGTGATTACCGTTCATTGAGTTATGAATTACAACGGAGTGAATCTAATTTCTTATTTAATATTGTTATCTCAAAAATTTATGATACTCATCCCCACATAAAAATAATAACTTGTCATGATAGCATAATATGTAAATCGAGTGATAAGGAAGTAGTAAATGAAATTTTTAATAAATTGTTAATCGAACATTTTGACATGGTAGATAAGTCACATACCTACTTTTAATATATAGTTTATGTTTTCATTAGCAGATCCCAAAGTTTCCTTCATCTTGATAAATCCAGAATCAAAGTTAGTCTCTGATTTACAAAACAATTGGAATTGTGAAAGACTTTGTAGTGTACTCTACTCCAAAGATTATACGGTAATACCAATAAAGGAATTATATAATAATCAATATAGCAAATCATTCCTAGGTATTTCAAGTAATGATAGTAATGATGAAATCAGGCTCGAATCTTTGAACATATTGGAATTCCTACAAATAGACGAAGCTATAGTAAAATATCTTGACACTAGTGATCCTGTTCGAATCGAAAGATCTGGTAAAGAGACTCCTCTGGCTTTCACAGTTTATGAATCCGATGAAAATTGTAAAATTTACATCCATGATGGTATATCTTTCTCTTTCAAGGAGGCAAAAAGATACTTTTCTCCAAAAAAGAAATCTGATCTAAAAAAGGGTATGGTAGTTGAATACTTCAATAACAATAAGTGGAATCGAAAAGAAATAGTTGAATTAGATGAAGAGTTCGATAAAATGTATAACTTGTTGATTAAATACAATAAATTACGCATTCCATCGAACTAATCAACTATTTCAATTATTAATTGATGTAGGAAAATCTATTCAAAGTCCCAATTTTCGGAAGTGTTTGTTGAATATGTTGATGAATCAAATTAGTATCATTCTTATAAACATCCAATATTTGTTTATTTCTTTCTAATAAATTTTGGGGTGTATTATCAGCGTGATGAAAAAGGTGATATCCAGTATAATCCATTTGTTTATATCTCAATAATTTATTGACTTTAATTTCATTGAATTCGTTTTCATATCCTAATCCGATCATATCCTCGTTCCAACCACCCAATCTATCAATAGCTTCTTTTTTGAATATTGATATACCATCAAGAAGATTTCTCTTTATTTGTGGGTTAGATAGTTGTAGGATAGAATTAGTATCCATTGAGGATTGTTGTGGAGTCAAATACAGCGTTCTATTGGTCGGAATTACGCAGTCCAATCCTTCAAGTGTCTTGAGACTTTCTATGAGTTCCATAGGGTTCATCAAGTAATCGGATTCACCAAAAATTATGGTCTGTCCAACAGCTCTCCTTAGTCCAATATTATATGCCCAACTTTTATTGAAGGGGGCTTCGGATTTAGCAAATATGTGTTGGACTTTTAAATTAAGATAATCGATTTTAGAGTGATTATCTTGTTCGACGATTATGATTTCAACACCTTGAAATCCGGATAACCATTCGATGACACGACGTAGAGGGAGTATTCTATCTTGTCTGTATCTAAATGGTATTATATAAGAAAATTTGGGTACATATGATTGAACCATTTTGTGTTTTTTTAATAGTTATATCACAAACTAAGGATATGTTTATGAAAGTATCAAACCGGGGTTCTTATATCCACTTTGTTGAACAATCTCTAACATTTGAGTAGGAGAAAGTTGATCTTTATCCCAACCTTTTTTCTTCGCGTAATCAATTATAAATTTTTCACGAAGAAAGGTTTCGTCTTGCTTTGATAGCTTGGTGGACCCTTTTATTAAATGTTGATCATCTTTTTGCATAACTTTTCTAAATTTTAAGTATATATTGAAAAATATTTTTTCATGCCAGAGGGACCAGAAATACGCATAATGTCCGATTTCATAAATCAGACAACTGAAAATAAGTTATTCGATTGTCTTTATCATGTCGAAAAAGGGAATGTTCCTTTTATAGATGATAAATTTTCTGAACCATTCAGAATAATTTCAAAATTTCATGGAAAAAAATTGATCCTAGAGTTGATCCTGGAGAAATATACAATCCCAATTTATGTCTTCATGGGTATGTCCGGTTCTTGGAAATGGACAAAAAAAGAGCAATGGTCCGATACAAAATATACTAGATTGAGATTCGATACCAATGATGGACATTCTTTACTACTACACGGTGGATATCTTGGACCTAAATACTCTATGTACAAAAACTTCAAGTCATCAAAGAATGGACCCGATATCATTCAAGAATTTGACAAATTTATAACGAATATATACCAAAACATCGGTAATAAAGATTTCAGAAAACCAATTTATGAGTTGTTACTCGATCAAAAATATTTTGCTGGTGTGGGAAATTACCTACGGAGTACAATACTCTTTTATTCTAACGATAATCCATTTATATCAGCTAAAGAAACAATTGAATCAAACCCAAAGTTCCTCGAAACTTGTAGAGATGTCTTACAAAAAGCTTATGAATTCAACGGTGGTCAATTGAAAGATTGGTCCAATCCATTCCAAAAAACTTCTAATGAGTTCGAAAAATGGGTTTTTTATCAAAAGGGTAAATCTCTGAAAGATAGTCAGAATAGAACGTTTTGGTATGATTCCAAATGGGCATAAAAAAACCCCCGATGTGGGGGTTTTTTTTATTAGTGATTAGTTTAAGAAATTCTTCTCATCAACAACAGAAATTGTCATGAACTGTTTCTGTGGATACCAACCAACTTCAGCGATAGCATATCTAGAACGAAGTAACATTCTTGGTGCGAAAGTAGCTTCGGAGATAAGGCTGATTGACTGTGCCATTAAGTATGGTACGAAGATAATACCTGGTTGATCAGGATTGTTCTTTCTACCAAGAACGATTCTATCATCGTTATACTTCATGTAAGGGTCAACATAAATTTGGATATCACCAATTTGACCAACTGGATAAAGTTGACCAGAACCGTTGATTTTGGATTTAGTTGGGTTGATTGTGTAACCAGCAATATCCATAAGAGCTGCTGCAAGTCCCCCGTTTGTTACTGCGTATTGAGCAGGACCAACACGACCTTCAGTTGCGATGTAGTTGGAAGCGTGTACCATTTTGGTGATAAGCTTTCTTTGTACAGCGTGTGTAGTTTCACCACCTGGACCACCAGCAACATAAGCTGTGTCTAAATCGAAGATTGTTGTAGCTGTTACACCTGAAGTTCCATAAGTAGTTTGACCAGATCTCAAAGGTGCAGAAAGTCTGTTGTTATCACCAAGTGCGAAGATGTTAGCAACGATTTGCTTGGAGATAGTTTGAGAAAGTTCATTAACTAGGATTGACTCCATCTTTTGAACGATATCCATACCAGTGTTAGCTTTGATGTCTTCGATTTCAGTTCTTCTTAAAGCGGAAGAAACTTCGATTGTACCAACAGCAATAGACTTGGAAGAGATTTTTGGTCCGATAACACCAGAATAAGTATTATCATCATGATCTCTACCCATTGGATAAAATCCACTAGCGTAAGAACCAGTAGGTCCAAACCAGTTAGCAGAGAAACCAGGAAGGTGATCTTCAAGAGCAGATACTAGTTCGATACCAGTAGAACTCACAACAGTTGAATAAGTACCGATGTTAGTAATCGCTTCAACCATAGATTGTGTAGCAAGAGCAAAAGTGTTTTGTGAACCATCGAAAGTATAAGGGTAAGATGGATTAACAGTTCTTTCAGAGTTAGCTTGTCTGTAAGCTTTAAGAATTGGATTACCATCGATACGAGAGAATCCAAGAAATTCTACAGCTCCTCCATATACTGATGTAGGTTCAGTCTGGCTAACACCAGCAGCAGATTTCCAATAAGTAGCCGCAGCACCTGTAGCAACTGTCAAGAAGATTCTACCACCTCTCAAACCATCAGAAGTTGGAACGATTCCAAGACTATTGAGATATGCAGGGAAATCTCTTTTGAATTCAGTTAGGTTGGTAGCATTAGTGATTTTGAAAACTTGTGGACGACCAGTTGTACCACCATTTTTAACATCATCATATTGAAAATCAATATAAAGAAGGTCAAGTTTTGGTCCTGGTGAAGGTTTTACAGCAACTAGATCAAGACCGATAGTCTGAGCAGCAATCTTCATTGCAACTGGAAGAAGGTTTTGACCAAGGTCACCAGAACCGAAGTTACCTGCAGTCTGATTCCAAGTGTTGTTAGTTACTGTGTTAAGAGTACTACCAGCATAAATAGAAGGTTGTGGAGATTGAACAGCTCCCATACCAGCTAGGGTTGCGTTTACATACGCGTTTTCATTGATTGAGTGAAACTCGGCATACTCAGACATCCAATCAAGTTTATCTTCGCCCGCAACACCCATGTTCTCAAGAACTGGAGCCCACTTCTTAAGAGCTTTTGATTTGTCAATTCTAATGTGTGACATAGTGTTTTTTTATTTTTTTTTATTATCTATATATAAAACCCAGTTTTTTTCCTTTTTTCAGACCTGGATTTTTTATAGATTCTTGAATCTTTCTAAAATGGATTTCATTTCATTTTCACCAAGTCTATCCTCTTGGATCAAAGGTTCAGAAGTTAAAAGAGTTTTTGTTGTTTTTTCTTTTTTCTTCATGTTCCTAGTCATCCAAAAATGTTCAACATTTGCTTCTGTTGTCAAGTCAGGATAAAGTCTAGCTTGTGAAATTACGGACCTTTTAGTCGATTCGTTTAATTGGGACCAGATTGGCTTAATGTTTTCGGGCATCAATCTAATCAATCTCTCTTCAAGAGATTCATTTTGAGCTGACAATGATTCTTGAATAAGTCTTAAAACATCTGTGCCAGTAAAGTAACTCTTTTCGTTTATGTAAAGTTTTACTTGCTCTTGTTCGTCTTGTGAAAGATTATAAAAACTATCAACTTGACGTTTGTTTAAGAATCTCAAGAAATGCAACTCATTGGTTTCAGAAACTTTACGTTTTGTAGCCTCTAATATAAGTTTGTCAATTTGCTTTGATAATTCAGTATCGGAATTCTTTTCATACTTCATTTCTGATGGTGAGTTCATTTCTGTCTCTTCCTCATCTTCCTCTTCGTCTAACATCTCTTCATCGGACATCATACCTTCTTCAGGTGTCATACCTTCTTCAGAAGCCATTTCTTCTTCACTAGACATGAGATACGCATTTTCCTCTTCTTCTTCTTCTTCGGAATGAATCATTTCATCTCCCATCTCCATATCCATTTGATCTTCATCAGACATTTCTTCAAATCCAAACTCTTCTAAAGTTGGAATTGATTTATCCTCCACACTTTCATTGATTTTATTAGAGTTTAATTTCTCTGCAATCATACCAGCATAAGAAACTGTCTTATCTAAATTTTCTGCAAGATATTCGGAGTAAGAAATATTATCATCTAGGTGTTCAGCAATATATTCGGAATATGCGATATTACCTTCAACGTGTTCAGCGAGATACTCTGAATATGCAATTGAATTATCTAGATGTTCTGCTAAATATTCACTGTAAGAAATTCCCTTATCGAGGTTTTCTGCAATATATTCTGAATAAGCAATATTCTTATCAAGATTTTCTGCAAGGTATTCAGAATAAGAAATGTTCTTATCAAGATTTTCCGCAAGGTACTCTGAATAAGCAATATTCTTATCAAGATTTTCTGCAAGGTATTCAGAATAAGAAATGTTCTTATCTAAATTTTCTGCAAGATATTCAGAATAATTAATCGCTTTTTCTAAATTTTCCGCTAAATAATCATTATGGGAAATTAATTTTTCAGTAGTACTCTTTAATGAAGTATTTTCATTAACAACAACTTGTACTCTTTCCGCTAAATAATCTAAATACTTAACAATTTGAGAATTTGTTTTGTTCAACTCTTCATAATACTCGAGAAGTTGTTCAAGTTTCTTTGGTGCCATGTTACCAGTCTTTACAGCATTTTTAACTTCCTTCTTCGCAGAAGCAATCTCATTAATAAGATACTTCGAATAATCAGTCAATTGTTGTTTGGTAACGAATTCATTCTTGTTCATATTGAATATATCGTTTATTTTTGACTCGTCGGACATCTCATATATCCTAAAGTTGGTTTCTTTTTTGAATCCTAAAGATTCATTGATGGAACTCATTCTCGCAGATGCAAATCCTGGATCAGCAACAATATCATAAGTGAAAAGTTTTTTCAAAGTGACAGTGCCATCATTCTCTGTAACGCCAGCAGCTCTCGATGAGACGAAAACAGGACAATTGTCTTCGACTAGAGATTTTGCTTCTTTACCCCAATAGGTGTTCAATAATTTGATCTCACCCTCTACACGATTAGATTCTTTAACATAATTTGCTTTTCTAATAATGTGTGAGGCTCTTGATAAAGATGTATCAAAAACATCGGGATGGTCAAATTCACCGTATACTACACCCATGGTGTTGATACGTTCATTTAGTTCTTTAAGACAAGGAATAAATTTTTCAGCAGTATAAATTCTTTCGTTACGGTTTTTAACACCGAATTCAGTAAAAATACCACCAAGAACGTATTCTTTCTTGCCACCAGAAACCTGCACATTCTCCTTCAAAGGATTTGTGTTGTTTTCAACAATAAGGATTGGTTTCATGTATGTGATTTATTTTTATTTTTAGTATATATTCGCTCTTAAAAAACCTTATTTTTTCAAGGAGGATTTTTTATGGAAGTAAAGAAAACTTTGATAAAAGTTAAAATATAAGGTTTTAATATTCAATGTATAAAGTCGAAATTTTACAAAAAAAAGATACTTTTCTAGATGACCTTCTGATTTTTCTTTTTGAAAAATCGATAGAGTTCAGAAGAGATTTTTCTATTGATAATATATTAAATGAGGATGCTCCCCCACATCAAAAATTTGATTTTTTACTTAATAAAAAAATTCACCTTGATAATGTTTTTGGTAGCACTTTTCAATCTTATTACAGAAGTAATAATGATATCTATGCCATATCACATACAATTACCGACCTTCTATTCGAAAACAATTGTATATATGGTATGGTCAAACCATCGGATTATGGCGAAGTTATAGATTTCTCCAAAGGATTTCTTCTGCCTGTTTATTATAGACCTGATAAAAATTCTGATTCCAAGATTGCAACTTTTGACATTGATTTTAGTATAAGTGATAATGCCGCATGATTCTTACTAGGGAAATATTAATAAAAATAAATGAATCAAACTATTCATATTATGAAGAGTTGGGCTATGATGTCAGTATAGGTGAAACAATCGAAATCCCCATAGAACTATTATCAACCGGTAGTCATTATAAAATTGAATGTAAATGTGATGGTTGTGGTAAACACAAGGATGTTATCTTCAAAAATTATATAAAATATGGTAATCGTTGGGGAGAATATTATTGCAGAAAGTGTTCAGAGTCCAAAAGAAAGGCTACACTTGTACAAAATTTTGGTGTAGAATATCCCATACAAAACAAAGAGATTCGAAAAAAAATAGAGAACACCATGATTCAAAAGTTTGGTGTTGATAATCCATCGAAATCAAAGGAATTAGTCAATAAGAAGTCTAAAGGTTAGAATTCGAACTCTCCACCTGCTCCTCCTTCTGCTTCAGCTCCTCCTTCAGCTGATGGTGCTTGTGCTTCTTCACCACCTTGTGCTGGGGCTTGTGCTCCAGCAGTTTGGGCTCCTCCTCCACCTTGTGCAGGCATTTCACCACCTGCCTCCGAGCCTCCACCACCTTCAGCGGTAGCTGTTCCCTTATCACCCTTCAATTTATAAGCTTTATTTTCTTCTTTTTCTTCCGGCGTCAGTTTTAGAACCTTATCTACGAGATAATCGATGTGGAAATACGATTGACCATCTGCAGTCTGTATACCTAAAAGTGTTGATAACAATCCAGCTCTCTTCTCAAGGTTACTCAATTTTTTCCACTCCTCGAATAGTTGGTTGGAATAAAAAACTATATCGATTTGATTCAGAAAAACCTCATCGTCCTTCAACTCTGGAAACTCAATACACATTTGTAATTTCAACGGTTTAACTATAATTTCTTTATAATTTGCTCTCAACCTAGAAATGAAATTATTAAATTTCACTTCATCTCTCGTCATAGATGCGGCATCATCAAATACAGTACCACCACCATTTTCCTTATCAAATCGTTGAAATGGTATCTTGGATGCTCTTTTGAGAGCATTGAAAAACCAAGTTAACATATCATTCTCATTCAAGTTGTGACCCTCAGGACTCACTAATTCCATCGCCGGTGTTCCTGCATCACCCTCTGGGAACCAAACCTGTTTATTATAGGGGAGATGTTTTTTACCATTAATTGTAACAGTGCCTAATGTATCATCCCATTCTATTTCTTCAGAATAGTCAGCAATCAATTGACCTATTTGCTCTTCAGCTCTTTGTCTAGGTAGACCCTTAATTGGTATTGTAAATTTCTGATAAATTGTAGCATTGATTATATTGAACATTATTCTAGTTTGTTCCAATATCTTTAATTGATTATAAGGTCTTATCAAACCCTCTACATAAGAAGTTTCGGAATAATCATTCTGGGTAGAATATGATATAAAAACAATTTGGGAATCCAAGAAAATTCTTCTCAATTGAGGGTCTTCTGGAAACTGAATCCATAAATTACCTATGGCTGGCTCATAAGCTGGCACTAACGTCTCTGGACGTAACCTGTTGAAATGAATTATATTCTTTTTCTTATCATCCCAAACTATCTCCAAAGCTACATAACCATCTATGAGATAGTCCCTCATCATGTTCCAAGCAGTGATTCCATCTGAAAATCCAAATTTATTATAGATTTTTTCGAAATATTCTTGGTATTTATCCCTTATTTCTTGGGAAAAATCGTTTGAAAGTGGTTTCGGAGAACAAAAATCTTGAGCATCATCGTAATCGACAGACTCATCACACACAGCAGATACAAAATCTCTTATTTCGTCTTTGATGGAATATTCTCTCAAAATCCTTCTTTTATCAGCATATGACCTATCCAGATATGGTATAGATTTCCTATTCAATACAGAAGCTACCGCTTTCTGTGAAAAGAAATCATACATACTATTATTCTTTTGAGAATAGGGATCCTCATTCATACCAACACCAACAGTATTTCTTATGATCATATCATCATATTTCATACCGAAATTAGAAAGTGTGCGTAATAATCTATTAAATAAACCTTTATTTTCAACAGATGATGAAACTAAAGCTGAACTTTGATTTTGTTGATTCAGTGGATTGTAACTACCCGCCATTGGCTTTTGTTGGAATTTGTTAGTATATATTAATTAAATCAATATACATAATTTGGGTCAACGACCATATTTTTCGAAACTATTCTGAAGTCTTTGAATGTGTTTTTTTAACACTACATAATTTTCATTAATATCATCAGATATATTGTAGAAGTCTTTTATCAAAGCTTGAGACATTTCCTTATCTCTATCATATTTAGTTTTAGATTTTACTTTCCAAATCTCATAAAGTTTGTTAGGATCGTATTTATTAATCGGATGACCAGAGTATAAAAACTTTGGCACTAGTGGCATTGAAATTCTGTGGACTAGTGATATTTGATTTACATTATATTCCATAATTGAGTATTCGAATCCGTATCTAAACAATTCATTATAAGTCGTTGTCATCTCTACAGGCAGAGACCTATCATTTATAAAATCTTTTTCCGTCATAAATTGATCGAAAAAACTAGCTCTCACTTGTATCGGTATCATATTTAGGTTGATTGAAAATAATATAGTTAGATTTTCGAACTTTTTTTGGCCGATAGTGAATACAGGAGAATATTTGATCCAATTAGAATCATCCATATAATGAAAAAAATAAAATCTTCCTATTTGAATATCTTGAA